>ULSS01066124.1_pt1 | contig 16818 bp, 16 predicted proteins | sample 1956901 | NCBI WGS metagenome assembly ULSS01 (sample SAMEA4835714, study PRJEB28245) | human gut metagenome | biome: gut microbiome; material: fecal sample | place: Denmark | collected 2008
CATACCATCTTGTGAAATTCGCAAATCCGCCTATTGAAGCACCGCCGGCGGTATTCATAGCGCGGTAACGCATACGGCCGAACGGGATTTTAACTATCGCAACCACGGCATTTGCGAGTATTACGGTGCAAATCATTGCAAACGCAAAGTTTATAAGCTTTTTTATGGATTCATCGGAGAAATTCTTTACGGCAAGGGTTCCGAACAGCATAAAAAGCGCCGCCAAAAACAGCGCAATCCCCGACAAAAAAGCCGAGCCCTTGTAGCTCTCCGCATTCAGGTGTTGTAAAAGATAGCCCACGGTCTCACTTAAAAATGCGTAATATGCCGCAGTACCCGCTATTACGCCTATAACTTCAACAATATCCTTTATCGGGCGTTTTTTCCAAAATCTGCGAACACCCCAAAAGAGTATCTGTATACTGAATGCAAGCATAAAATAAACAGGCGCGCTGCCGACGCTCTCAAATGTGGCACCGAACGGGTCGTTAGTGTAATACGAATGTGACGCCAAAGCATGCCGCGTCAGGATATCGCTCACCTGCAAATCGGTAAACGTAGCGGTTAAAAGAAGTCCGCCGAACAAAACTACAAACAGCAATATTGAAATCAGGGTTTTGGATTTTTTTGTCATTTCATGTACCCCTTTCGGATAGATATTTTACATAAATTTTACCATAAATCAACATTCAAGGCAATTAAAATTTTTATCCTGCCGTATGGTTTGACAATGCATTTTGCGTATGCTAAACTCTTCCTAAAAAATTAACGGAGAGATAAATGAAAACACTTTACATATCGGATATGGACGGAACGTTCCTGAATGACGGCGGGAAAGTAAGCCGCCGCAGCGTCGAAATAATAAATGAGCTTATAAAAAAAGGTATGCTGTTTACCGTTGCTACCGCAAGAAGCGCAATGTCTGCCGCAGAGCTTTTGAAGGATCTTGATATATCCGTGCCGGCGGTGCTTATGAACGGTGTGTTTCTGTTTGATTTAAAGAACAAAAAAGCGGTTGCCTACCACGAGATACCGAAGGACGCCTTTTTTGCGATAACGGAAATATTTGTGCGAAGGAACAAATCGCCGTTTGCCTTTTTCTACGGCGACGACGGAAAATTCACAATAGAATACACTGATTTCAAATTGCCCATTCACCGTGATTTTTACGAAAAAAGGAAGGGTAAATTCTTCGGCGAATTTAAAAAAGTCTCCGAATACGAGATTTTAGACGATATGCACCCCGTTTTTATAAGTCTTTCCGACGGATATGACGAACTGAAGCCCATCTATGACGCAGCGCAGAAAATAAACGGAGTTACCTGTTCTTTTTACGCCGACACATACACCCCATACTGGTTTCTCGAAATATACAGCAGTAAGGCGAGTAAGGCTAACGGCGCACAGGAGGTTATGGCTCTGGTCGGCGCGGACAAAATCGCGGCGTTCGGCGACAACAGAAACGATATACTTCTGTTTTCGCTGGCAGACAGAAAATACGCCGTCAAAAATGCTGTCCCGGAGCTTCGGCAGATTGCCGATGAAGTCATAGGGGAAAACAATGATGACGGCGTAGCTGAATTTTTGAAAAAGGATTTTAAGGCATAATATGTTTTAAAATCGGTATTTTTTTGATGACGAACGACAGTACGGCGCATATAATATATGCTATAAACGGCATAAACACCGCATAATACACGGGATGCTCCGCAAAAACAGTCACCTTGTCAAATGCATACAAAACGAGCATATGCGTAACATATATTCCGAGGCTGAGCGACGACAGGGCTCTTATGAATTTTTCCGGAATAACCCTGAAAAGCCGCTCCCATTTTATATATTTCGCTGCCGTAAATACGGCGGCGGACATAGGCAGGCAGGCTATCGACGGGTAATCCATAAAAATGTCGTCAAGCTTCCCTGCTTTTTCGCTGACAATATATGTTCCGAAAAACATCAGAGCGGCTCCGAAAATACCCGACATATAAATAAGTATGCGCGCCTTTTTGGTATAATCCTTGTTTTTTATAAGCCAGCCCATAAGAACATATATGAGATAGCCCTTTACTATCGGCGGAGTCAGCTCTTTAAATACGGGAAAAGCAAATTCATTGATAAGCGGCACTACCGAGAGGAACACAAAGCCGATAACGCACACATACTCTATGGTTTTGATGTTTTTCTTATTCGCGGCGAGCGAAAACAGCGGCAGGCACATATAAATGGCAAAAATGCAGTAGAAGAACCAAAAAATATAATTTGCCTCATTATTAAACATCGCGGCAAAAAGCTTTTTTATGCCGAACGGATCGGTTGCCTCTTTTAAAACAAACGGGCGAATAAAATAAACAAGTTGCCAAAAGAAAAACGGTATCAATGTTCTCGCTGCACGTTTTTTAAAGAACGTCTTTGTATCGTATTTTTTGCGGTAATCGAGCAAATTTGCGCCGGTTATCATAATAAATACGGGCACAGCGAAATGAGCTACGGTCTGCAAAAACATATATATGAACCAAAGGCGTGTTTTCTGATAATCAAAAACCCCGTTGGAGCAATGGAGAACCAAAACGGCAAAACAAGACAGAATATTGAGAATATCGATATAATAAAGCCTTTTTGGGCTGTTTGTTTCCCCGGCAGGCAATTTACCGTTCCCCATTTTATCAACTCCTTTTGATGTTTATATCATAAGTTACTTTGACCGTTTTGTCAATTACGCGCGCATAAAAAGGGTTTGACAACAACGCCGCTAAATGGTATTATAAACAGCGGAAATTAAAAATCTATACTTTATCGCTTCTCGGTAATACGAGGCTTTGATTTTTAATATCATATGTTTTGTGCGGTAAATCGGCAGATACTGTGTCCGATAATGCGCCCACGCCGAAAACGGTAAAATCGCAGAAATGCGTTTTTATATTTGCGGAACAAGCCGAAAGTAAGATTTATCTGAAAGTAAGCTCCGCCTCGGATATCCTCGCCGTGTAAAATTCAGAGGACAAAACTTAATATGCGGGTATGGCGGAATTGGCAGACGCGCAAGATTCAGGTTCTTGTGGAGGTAACTCTGTACAGGTTCAAGTCCTGCTACCCGCACCACGTCGGAGCAAAGATCGCTTTGCTCCGCTTTTCTTTGTATAAAAAATATCCGCTTACAAACTGCTGACGTATTTACACCGTTTCGCGAAAGATTATATTTTATTCGTCGTAACATTGCCATAAGAAATGACAACATAATCTTTTTATAGACAAAGCTCGCATTCTTATGTATAATCTTATCGTTGCATTCTCTGTAAGGTTCGCCTTGCCGATGTCAAGTTAAATCAAAATTGCGGCAAAACGGTGCCTGCAAGCATCCGATGCCCGAAAGGTGATGAATTTCAAAATGAAAAATTCAAAAGAAATCGAACCTCTCTCACAATATACGGAGAGCTCCGATATTGCGGTCGTTCCCGAAAATCGTCTTGCAGGAACGGTAGGTGCGTTCCTTTTTTCACTTGCGGGAGGAGTAGTGTATTTTCTGCTGTACCAAGTAGGCTATATTGCCGCAATAAGCGGACTGATAGGAGTTATATGTGCGTTTAAAGGATATGAGGTTTTCGCTAAAAAGCTCAGCAAATTCGGCTGCATAATTTCCGTGGTTATGGCTTTGCTTGTGATAATTCTCGCTTGGTACTGCTGTCTTGCAAAGGATGTTTACAGTGCCTATCAGTCGTGGTTTGCCGACGGCGAGATAGATTTTACGCTCACCTTTGCCGAGTCGTTGAGAAATGCTTACAGGTTTCTCAGTGAGCCCGAAATCTCCAAATCATATGTGACCGACCTGATAATCGGCATATTACTGTGTGCACTCGGCGCAGTCAGACCTATTATAAATATTGTAAAAGGCAATAAAAACAAAGCTGCCGAGGACAAAAACGAGCCCGCTTTTCAGGCTGAAAAATACAACGCTCCGGAAGAAAAGTCAAATGCGTATATGCCTCAAAGTATGCGTGCGGCAAGTCCCGAGAAGCCGCAGGATAAAAACGGCGATATGTAACCCTCGAAGCATTTAAAATTACATATTACGAATACGAAAAGCCGAAACGCAGCAGTAAATTTTACTTCTCAGTTTCGGCTTTTGTTTTTGTCAGAGGACGTTTCTTGAAACCGTCTTAATAACATTCTCTTTGTTTTGCTCATTATTATTTAAGTTCTGTTGTTAAACCGGGATTTTTTAACACATAAACTCGGTCTTGACTATCCTACTAAATCGGTAGTATAATAGGGATATATTTTGAAACGGAGGATATGTTATGATTTCAACAAAAGGGCGCTACGCTTTGCGCGTTATGATAGATATAGGCCGCCACCAAAATGCCGCACCGGTCTCTGTTAAAGATATATCCTCAAGACAGGATATATCGGTGAAATATCTTGAACAGGTGGTTTCAATTCTGAGTAAGGCCGGCCTTATACGCAGCTTTCGCGGCAATGCCGGCGGATACAAGCTCAATGTTGACCCCGAAAAATGCACGGCGGGAGACATTCTCAGAGTCTGCGAGGGTTCGCTGTCGCCCGTTGCCTGTTTACAGGACGAAAACAACTATTGCGAGCGCAGCTCATACTGTGAGACACTTGATTTTTGGCGCGGCTTTTACGATGTTATCAACAAATATGCCGACAGCGTCACTATTCAGGATTTAATCGACAAGGCAGTAGGCGCAAACGGCTCTTACTGCATCTGATAAAAATAAATTCGAAACGACCCATATACGGAATCGCAGACAGCACGCTGCCTGTTGCGCAAAAATATTTATTATAATACAAAGGCGGAAATTATGCTGAATCAGTTTTCACGTACCGAGCTGCTTCTCGGAAAAGAAGCCATGGAAAAGCTGCAAAATTCGCGCGTTGCCGTATTCGGCATAGGCGGCGTCGGCGGCTACACCGTGGAGGCGCTTGCAAGATCGGGCATTGGTAAATTAGACCTTATAGACGATGACAAGGTCTGCCTTACAAATATAAACCGTCAGATAATCGCAACGCGTTCAACAATAGGAAAATATAAGGTCGAGGTTGCCGAGGAACGCATCAAGGACATAAATCCGGACTGCGAGGTTACAACGCATCGGAAGTTTTACACTCCGGAAACGTCGGCGGAATTTGATTTTTCACAGTACAACTATGTTGTTGACGCCATAGATACCGTATCGGGCAAAATCGAGCTTGTTATGCAGGCGCAAAAGAGCCAAACTCCCATAATCTGCTCAATGGGTGCCGGCAACAAGATGGACCCGACTGCATTTGAGGTGACTGATATTTATAAGACTTCGGTCTGTCCGCTTGCGAGAGTTATGCGATACGAGCTGAAAAAACGCGGAGTTAAAAAACTCAAGGTAGTTTATTCAAAGGAAAAACCGCTTGTACCAATTGTGGATACGGCGATAAGTTGCCGAGAGCACTGCATTTGCCCTCCCGGTACGGCGAGAAATTCCACACAAAGACGCGCTATCCCCGGCAGTAATGCGTTTGTCCCGTCGGTAGTCGGGCTGATAATAGCGGGTGAAGTCGTAAAAGATTTGACGAATTACAGGGCAAAATAAAGACACAAAAGGGTGTTTGAATATGACAAGAGACGAAGCATACGCGCTCCTTACGGAATACAACAAGGAGCCGTTTCACCTTGAGCACGCCGAAACGGTTGAAAAAACAATGATGTATTTTGCCGACAAGCTCGGCTACGGCGACGACAGGGATTTTTGGGGAATCGTAGGTCTTTTGCATGACCTTGACTTTGAAATGTATCCCGAAGAGCACTGCATAAAGGAACAGGAAATAATGCGCGAAAGAGGCATTGACGAAAAGATAATTCACGCAACGGCAAGCCACGGGTACGGCATAACGGCAGACATTAAGCCGGAACACGAGATGGAAAAGGTCCTTTATGCGGTAGATGAGCTTACGGGGCTTATAGGAGCCGTTGTAAAAATGCGCCCGTCGCACAGCGTACAGGATCTTGAGCTTAAATCCGTGAAGAAAAAATTCAAGGCGAAGAATTTTGCCGCCGGCTGCTCTCGCGAGGTCATACAGCGCGGTGCAGATATGCTCGGTATTTCGCTTGATGAGCTGATACAAAATACGATTGACGCCTTAAAGTCATTTCAGGACTGAAAGCATTAAAAATGTAATAATCAAAGCTTAGTTATTTTTTAACTAAAGGCGGCTGTAAAAAACGGTGGGAACTAAATTTAAACTCCCACCGATTTTTTATTTAATGCAAAGGATTGTCGCCGCCATCGTAAACTGAGCTGCGTAGTATAAGATATGGTTTAAGAATATGTTAAACTTTGTATTCTTGTTTTCGGCAAAGTACATACCCGAAAGCACGGCGTCGGACAGAGTAAAGAGGACACCGCCCACAGCCATAACAACCCAAACCTTTTCAAATCCGGTGGCAATTGCCGCTATAATGGCCGAAACCATAGTCAACGCCAGGAAGAAGGTATAGAGAAATACAATGAATTTAAACTTACCGAAATGATTTTTCATAAGCTTTTCGGTCAATATATTGCCGAGAGCTATAAGAAGCGATACGCCTATGGAAACAGCAAGTGTTTTGCCGGTAAATCTGTAGCTTTTATAAATCGCCACGTTAAAACAGATGTGACCTAAAAGGAATGAGATAAAGCCGGAATAAAGATATGAATCCTTATCCTGCAAATAAATCCATTTCAAGTCAAGCCAAATATCGCCGACCATTCCGAGTATGAGTCCAAACGCCACCCAAAGGCCGAATTGAAGATTGTCGCGGTTTGCGCTGGTTGCGGCAAAAGCGGTTGAAATAAAACAGAGACTCGCCGCCGCCTTGGCATACAGTGCGGAAATTCCGCCCTTTTTAACACGCAAGAACAAAAATATACCTGTCATAACAATGCCGATTGCCAAAAGCACCCAATATAATGTCCAGCTCATATTTATCCCCCAAATTTAATTTCTGTTTAATCAATGAGCAGATTATATAATATTTCAACAATAATTGCAATAGCTTAGGCTGTTTTTTTGTTAAATAAAAGACAATTTCCCGACAACGCTTTTAGTCTCGCCATCGTACAGGACAAAAAACGCAAGCTCTTTTTATCGCGGAGGCAATTCATTGTACATTGCCTCAAAAAGCGCGGCTTCCATAATACGCTCCTTTGTATCTCCCGTCATAAATTCACTTCCAAATAGTAGTAACCGTTCGGTTACCCGTCAAGGCTTTTTGGGGAAAATTTAAAACACAGCGAACCGAACGCAAAATCCTTTTCTCGGTCTATACAAAGAAGCCGTTATGGTATCGCTATATAAAAAGCCACGGAAAACCGTTGATTTCCCGTGGCTTTTGAAGTATTTGATTGAAAAAACGTAACCGATTATCTCTTTGAGAACTGCGGTGCGCGACGAGCGCCTTTGAGACCGTATTTCTTTCTCTCTTTCATTCTCGGGTCACGAGTCAAGAAACCGGCCTTCTTGAGTGCCGAACGAAGATTTTCGTCGTACTGAAGAAGAGCTCTTGAAAGGCCGTGGCGAATTGCGCCTGCCTGGCCTGTTACACCGCCGCCCTGAACGTTGCAGACGATGTCGAATTTGTCAGCTGTGCCGGTGAGAGCGAGAGGCTGACGAACTATAAGTTTAAGTGTTTCAAGGCCGAAATAATCGTCGATATCACGATTGTTTATCGTTATTTTGCCTGAGCCTGCATAAACGCGAACTCTTGCAACCGACTTCTTTCTTCTGCCTGTGCCGTAAAAATAAGGATTAGTCTCGTACATTTATTTTTGCCTCCCTTTCTCAGAATTCTTTAACTTCGGGCTTCTGAGCCTCATGTGTGTGTTCGCCGTCTTTGAAGATGCGAAGTCTTGTAAGCTGCTTTCTGCCGAGTGAGTTATCGGGAAGCATACCCTTAACTGCCTTTTTAAGAGCAAATTCGGGCTTTTCAGCCATAAGGGTCTTATACTGAATCTTCTTCATGTTACCGATATAACCGGTGTGATGATAGTACATTTTCTTTTCAAGCTTGTTGCCTGTAAGAACTATTTTGCCGGCGTTGATTACGATTACGTGATCGCCGCAGTCAGCGTGAGGAGCAAATGTCGGCTTGTGCTTGCCGCGAAGAAGCGTAGCAGCCTCCGCAGCAACGGAACCGAGGGTTTTGCCGTCAGCATCAAGAACATACCAATTACGGCTGATGTCGGCAGCCTTAGGCATATAAGTTGACATAAAACATAACCTCCGAATAATTATTTCTTTTTTATTGCCCGAATATATTATCACGAAGATATGATTTCGTCAACACCGTTTTTTCAATATTTTAACGATTATATGATTTATCTCTCGTTTTCTCGCATTTTCTCTTGTTTCCTGTTATATTGCTTATTTATTATTTTTGAGTCTTTGCCTATCGCAAAGGCTCTTTCGGACAAAAGCGAGGCGGCGTTTTTCATACAATGCTCAAGGCTTATACCGTTTTCCTTTATTTTATGTATTTCGCATACTCCGAGTTTCTCGGCGGAAATATCGTTTTCGACGTCGCCGCTCAAAAGGATACACGGAACACCGAATTTTTCGGCTATGTCCGAGACCCTCTTAGGAAGCTTGCCGAATAGGGTTTGCCTATCCGTATTGCCCTCGCCGGTTATGACCGCATCGGAGCGACGTATTTTATCCTCAAGCGATGCAGCCCTTGCCAGCACATCAAATCCGCTTTGGAGCTCACAGTTCAAAAAGGCGGATAATCCACCGCCGATGCCGCCCGCAGCTCCGGCTCCCGGAAGATTTATAATCTTTTTGCCGGACGCTTTTTCAAAAATCTCTCCTATATTTCGTAAGCCGTCATCCAAAAGCTTTACATCGTTCTTCGAGGCTCCCTTTTGCGGAGAAAAAACATAAGCCGCTCCGTTATCTCCGCACAGAGGATTTGTAACGTCACACGCAAGAGTGAACTTTATATCCTTGAATCTTTCAAAATTCTCGGTTCGCCGTATTTTCTTAACTCTTATCATATTTTGACCGTCGGGCAAAACCTCGACGCCGTCCTCCGAAAAGAACCGCATACCGAGGGCATACAAAATGCCCGTCCCCGCATCCGTGGTAGCACTGCCGCCGAGTCCGAGAATTATATGTTTTGCCCCATGCTCCGCAGCGTCGCAAATCAGTTCTCCGCTTCCCAATGACGACACCTTCACGGTGTCGCGCTCACTGCTCTTGAGAAGCGTCAGCCCGCTTGCCGAGGCTACATCGATTACAGCGGTACCGTCGGGCAAAACGGTGTATTCCGCCGTGATTTCACGAAGCAGAGGGTCGTGCACCGCCGCTTTTCGAAGCTGCCCTCCGAGTATATCGTAAAAACAGCGAGAGGTCCCCTCTCCGCCGTCGGCAAACGGCAGAGAAAGCACCTCAAAATTTTTGTTACACCGAAGAAGTCCGTCTTTAACCGCGGCGCAAGCATCCTTTGACGTAATACTCCCTTTAAAAGAGTCGCAAACAACAGCTATCTTCATAATCAGAACACCATATATCCGAATATTTCCTTGAGCGTATCGAGCGGCGACTGACCATCGGCAATCTTTACCGCGATGTGCTTTTTGCCGTAATCCATTATAGACACTCTGCCGCGCATCATGGATGACAGGTTCAAAACCGTATTTGTATCTATATCGTTCACATAAAGGATAACGGAATTGCCCTTTTGCCCTATTTCGTATATACCCTTTGCGGCGGCGGTATTACGAAGAAGCGAAACATCGATAAGACCCTGAACCGACTGCGGAATTTCACCGAATCGGTCGCGGAGCTCATCCTTAACGTCCTCTGCATCCTCGGTATTTTTAATGTCCGCAATTCTGCGATAGACCGCAAGCCTCTGAGGAATGCTCTTGATGTAATTATCGGGAATGTGAGCGTCTATCTGCATATCTATGAGACACTCCTTCTTACGCGAAATCGGCTTTTCGCCCTTTTCCTCCTCCACGGCTTCACCGAGAAGCTGCAAGTACATATCGTAGCCTACCGCCTCCATATGGCCATGCTGCTGCGCACCGAGGACGTTGCCCGCTCCGCGGATTTCAAGGTCACGCATGGCAATCTTAAAGCCGGAGCCGAATTCGGTATATTCTCTTATTGCCGAAAGTCGTCTGTTCGCTATTTCCGACAATTCCTTACCACGCTTAAACGTGAAATATGCCGACGCTCTGCGTGTGCTTCTGCCGACTCTTCCGCGTATCTGATGAAGCTGAGCAAGTCCGAGCCTGTCGGCGTCCTCAATAATCAGCGTATTGCAATTCGGAACATCGACGCCCGTCTCAATGATTGTGGTGCAAACGAGTATGTCTATGTCGCCCTCAAGCAAGTCACGCCAGATTTCAGACAGCTCCTCCTCGCCCATTCGGCCGTGCGCCACGGCTATACGAGCCGACGGCATCATTTCCTTTATCTTAGCCGCCGTGCTTTCGATTGATTCGACACGGTTGTGGAGATAATATACCTGACCGCCTCTGCGAAGTTCCTTCTCCATGGCCTCGCAGAGAATTCCCATATCATGCTCTATAACATATGTCTGAACGGGGTATCTGTCCTGCGGAGCCTCCTCTATTACGGACATATCACGTATGCCGGTCATAGCCATATTAAGCGTTCTCGGAATAGGCGTCGCCGACAAGGTCAAAACATCAACCGTTGGGAACAGCTCCTTGAGCTTCTCCTTTTGAGCCACGCCGAAGCGCTGCTCCTCATCGACTATTAAAAGGCCGAGGTCCTTAAATTTTACATCTTTTGAAACAAGACGGTGCGTGCCTACGATTATGTCAAGCGAGCCGCGCTTCAAATTTTTAAGTATTTTCTCCTGCTCCTTAGGAGTTCTGAAGCGTGACAGCATCTCTATCTCTACGGGGAACCCGTCAAATCTTTTAAGTATGGTACGGTAATGCTGATACGCGAGAATTGTTGTGGGAACAAGTATTGCGCATTGCTTACCGTCTGCCGCGCATTTAAAAGCCGCACGAAGCGCGACCTCGGTTTTTCCGAAGCCGACGTCGCCGCAGAGAAGTCTGTCCATGGGATAAGGCTTTTCCATATCGCCCTTTATTTCATCGATTGCTCTGAGCTGATCGGACGTCTCGTCATATTCAAACCGCCGTTCGAAATCGCTCTGCATATCTATATCCGGAGAAAATGCATAGCCGGGACTGTTTTGCCTTTTTGAATACAGGGCTATGAGCTGATCCGCCATATCCTTGACTGCGGCACGAACCTTATTTCTCGTTTTTTCCCAGTCCTTGCCGCCGATTTTATTCAGCTTTACTGTTCTGCCGTCGTCCTCGTGAGGGCCTATATATTTTGAGACAAGGTCAAGCTGCGTTACCGGGACATACAGAACGTCGCCCTTTGCATACTTGATTTTGATATAATCCTTGGTTATTTTGCCGACCTCAAGCTTATTGATGCCGTCAAACACGCCTATACCGTGGAGCGAATGAACAACGTAGTCGCCCTTTTTAAGCTCATCAAGCGAGTGGAGGCTCTGTCCCTTTTTAAATCCGCTCCTGCTTTTTCTTTTTTTGGACGCAACGGCGTTTCTGCCATAGGTAAAGGCATAAAATTTTTCGTGCGGATAGCCGAAGCCGCCCGAGAGCGCACCGGGCAAAACCGAAACTCTGCCACGCGGAAATTCGGCAGGCTCGAGCGGAAAATAAAGTGCCGGAACATCCTCGTTTTCGAGATCCTCAGCAAGGTTTTTTGCAGCCTTTTCCGTTCCTCCCATTACTACAACCGTCGAGTCCTTTTGAACAAGCGGAGACAAATCGTCCAAGAGTATGTCGAGCTTTCCGTTCCATACGGGAAGTGTTGACGCCGTAAACGTTACAAGGTCGCGTACCGGTACGTCAAACGAGCCGCGCGCAAAATCGTCGAGAAAAACAGTATCATTTTTTTCATATTCGCGTGTAAGCTCCGGGAAGGTCATCGTAAACTCGTCGAGTCCGCGGCAAAGCTCGCCGTCCTCAAGGAGATATTTGATATCCTCGTTTTGGAGCTTTATTGCGGTATTTGCCTTCTCCTTGACTCCGGCACTCTCGCAAACAATAAGCAAAAGCGAATCGGCATAGCTTAAAATTGTCGCATTCTCTTCGTAAGCGAGCGGAAGATACTTATCGGCAGAGCTTAAGCTCACGCCGTTTTTGAGCCTGTCTATATCCTTTTGCAGCATTTCGCGAGCCTTTTTGGCTCCCTTACCCTTTACGGTATCATAAAATGCGGTAATCTTTTTCATTAAGTCGTCGCCGCCCGAAAAAACTATCTCGGTTGACGGCATAAGCGTCAGCTTATCAACATTGTCGGTTCTTCGCTGAGACATTATGTCGAAATGAGCCATGGTGTCAACGGTATCGCCCCAAAACTCTATTCGTACGGGATTTTGGTCGTCTGGCGAAAACAGGTCGAGTATTCCTCCGCGCACGGAAAACTGACCTACTCCCTCCACCATATCGGCTCTCGTATAGCCTGCGGAAAGAAGCACACTCGTTATGTCGCCGAGCTTAATATCCTCGCCTCGCCTTATCGTAAGCGAATGTTTTTTTAAGTCCTCAGGCGGAATAGTCCTCTGAACCGCCGCCTCTGCGGAGCAAACCACTATATCGGCGGTGCCGTTTAAAATATTTGTGAGCGCATTTATACGGCGCTGTTCATATTCGTGGGAACGATTTTCCGCCGAGGTAAACGAAAAGTCCCTCGCCGGATACAGAAACGAATTCTTACCGAAAACACGCAAGTCCTCGCAAAGCTTCGTCGCAGCCGCTTCGTCTGGCATAATGACAAGAGCCCTGCGGCCTAAATTACCGCAGAGCGAATTTATAATATGAGCCTTATGGATTCCCGATACGCCGAGAACTCCGACAGGCAGTTTTTTGCTTTTTACCGCCTTTTCGAGCGTCTTATATTCGGGAGAGGTCTTTAAGACCTCAGCAAATGCTGACATATTAAATTAAAGCTCCTTCAGGAATTATATTTGTTCATGGCTTCGTCTGTTTTGCCGTCCAGAATAAGCTCCACCGCACAACAGGCATTATCAAGTGCCTTTTTAAGATCGGGTGCCTCGTCCTTTTTGTACTCGGAGAGAACCCATGCGGCAAGGTCGTAATCGGGATGAGGCTTTTTGCCGCAGCCGATTTTGACTCTCGGAAAATTTTGGCTGCCTATACAGGATATTATGCTCTTTATACCGTTATGACCGCCGTCTGAGCCCTTGCGGCGTATTCTCAGTCTGCCTACGTCAAGCGATATATCGTCAAAAATCACAATGATTTTTTCCGGAGGTATCTTATAAAAATCTGCCGCAGCCTTTACGGCCTCTCCGCTTAAATTCATATAGGTCTGCGGCTTCATTACAATGCAGCGGTGCGAGTTTATAACCGTATCGGCTATAACCGCCTTGAACTTGAGTTTATTTATTTTAAAACCGTGCTTTTCGGCAAGAAAGTCAACGCACAAAAACCCCGAATTATGCCGTGTCAGGGTATATTTTTTCTCGGGGTTACCGAGCCCTGCCACTAAAAATTCGGGTGCGCCGACAGCTTCCGTTTTTTTGAATCTGCCTAACATTATTGTGTTTACCTGTCCTTATTTATCTTTTAGGCACCAGCCTATCTTATTAACCTGACGTGCTCTTGCTATACCGAGCGAATCGCCGGGAACGTCCTCTGTTATTGTGGAGCCTGCCGCGGTATATGCGCCGTCACCGACCGTCACGGGAGCTACAAGATTTGTGTTGCAGCCTATAAACGCATCGTCGCCTATGGTGGTTCTGAATTTCGCCTTGCCTGTATAGTTGACCGTTACCGTTCCGCAGCCGAAGTTTACCCTCTTGCCCACGTCGCTGTCGCCGACATACGTAAGGTGCGAAACCTTTGTGCCGGTATCTATATTGGAATTTTTCACCTCGACGAAGTTGCCGAGATGCACCTTTTCGCCTATCACCGAATTGGGTCTTATGTGAACAAACGGACCTATATTTACGCCGCTCATTATCCTTGCGTCAAAGCTTTGAACGCTGTTTAAATACGCATCATCGCCGACAGTTGTATTGTGAAGAAGCGTATTGGGCCCTACGGTGCAGTTTTTGCCTATCGTTACGTTTCCGCGTAAAATCGTGCCGGGCAAAATAAGCGTACCCTCGCCGATTTTTACGTTCGGGGAAATCATAACTCCGTCAAAGCACGGGATATTCACACCGCAGTCAAGCTGATGCTCTATCTCTCTTAAGCGAACAGTCTCGCTGATTTCGTGAAGTGAGCGCATATCATAGACGGCACTCGTTTCGCATCTGCAATCGGTTTGGAACCGTGTTTTTTTATCACAGGCGCGAAAAAGCTCCTCAGCAGAGCGCGATGCGCCGTTTTTAATGAGTGTCATGAGTTTTTTTGAAGAGAACACATACGCTCCGGTCACGTCCTCACCATTAGGCTGTCTTGAAAAGACGGCGGCCGCCTCATTTCCCTCGTTCACGCAGAGAGAAAGAGCGTTTTTAAGAGAGCTGCCGCTCATAAGCGGTACATTTCCATAGAGAACATATACATAGTCAAATTCGTCTGCAAAGCCGTCGGCTGCAAGCAGAAAATCGCTGTCATTTTCGGCATCCGGCGATACAAACACCCGGCTGTCGCCCTTTATTGCTTCAACACCGGAGCTATCACTTTCAATTATAATTGCCGTTTTTTCCGCATCGGCCTTTTCGGCATATGCCTTCACATACGAAATGAGCGGCAAAGACAAAGCCTCACACATATAAATGGGTTTTTCGCGTTTTTTATTATCTGCGGCTATAATCAGCGCACCTGTTTTAAGAGCCATAAGAGCACTCTCCCGAATATATTTGTATTCTGCCGCCGTATCTGCCCGATACCTCTGCAGCAACAATATTATTGTATCACAAAATGTCTTTTCTTACAATAAAAACATCCGCCTCATCGCACCAAGCAAATCAGCACTCCGGCCCGACTTGTTAGTTTTTACCAATATATGCAGTTTAATTTTGTAGTGTTTTTTCGAAAAAAGCTCTTTTCTTTTTTTATTTTCTCTGATATATTATACATAGGAAGGATCCTAAAACCAATTTAAAAAAAGGAGAGATAATCCATGGATTTCAGTTCTATCTTTGAAACAATCAAGGGCTTCTTCGAGGCTAACGTGCTTCCGACTCTTAAGCCTATTATCGACGCTATAATGGGTCTCATCGGCGGCATCATCGGCGGCAAATAATCAAGCCACTCGACAAGCGGTGTAATTTCGGTTACACCGCTTGATATTTTATAAGGATTTGTTATGAAGCACTTTAGAATCTCATTATGTTTATTGCTGATGCTCGCGTGTCTTTGCTCCTGCGGCAAAAAAAAGCAGGAGGATTATACCACACCTGCCGTCTCATATCCCGAAACAACCGTTCCCATCGAAACAACAACAAAAAAGGTTGAAAAAACCACGGCCGAATCCACAAAGCCTCAAAGTACGGCTCCCGCCGCAGTCAGCACGGAAACAACGGAATACGAAGCACAATACGGCGATTCGCAGCTTGACTTTGATACGGACAACAAATTTGTTGACGCCGTAGTCGCGAAATACGGAATTGACCGCGAAGGTCTTATAACCGCATATTCGGTAAAGGGCAGAGACAGTAACTACGTCTGGCAATTTAACGGCAGCCGAGACGAAAACGGCAAGCTCATAAGAAACGCCGACACGCTTAAATACGTTTATTACGTAAACGCCGATTGCTCCAAGGTAAGCCGTACCGGCGGCTATACGGGAAATGACGGTTGTTCCTTAAAGGACGGACTGACGGTATTTTTACTTACACAAAAGGTTCTGATACCTAATTTGCAGAAGCAGATAGACCGAAACTCATAATTACAATATAAAAATATGTCGGACTGTAAAAAGCACGTTTTTACAGTCCGATTTTTTGTACGTATTTCAAAAAACTCTGACGGAGATTTTAAGACGCTGTTTTTTTGTCTCTCCGATTTTGCCGCAAAACACAAACCGTCCCTTGTGCCGCACCGATATTATCTCGTCCTCTTTCGGTATATATGATGAATTGACGGTCATTTTGCCGTTTACGAATATAAGCTTTTGCATAAAAAGCTGCTGTGACTCGCTGCGCGATATTTTATAAACCGCGGCAACCATCGCGTCAAGCCGCAGAGACGGCACCGTAACCGTTCGTTCCTCCGGCAAGGCTCCGACAGAGTCCGGAGGAGATAATGTCATCTCACATCGCACCGTGGTGTGCTTGACTCTGTCAAGATTGTCGAGCACAAAGCGTGCAACCTTTTTTTCGCAAAAAACGTATCCGCAATTATCATCTGTGAGAATATCGCCTATTGTCTCTCTCTTGATGCCGAGCCCCATAAGCGTACCGAGAAAATCACGGTGAGTGAGCTCATCGGCAAACTTTTTTGCCACCGGTGAAATTTTCACCCACACAAAATCGCATTCGGCTGCTTTTTCCTTCTCACTCTTTTCGCCGAAAAGAGCCGCACGACGCTCGGCAAGCGGATAGCCGCCGTATAGATACACACTCGAAAACAGCTGTGCAGATGCTAAAGTGCTTTGCTCGTCAAGCGTTAAAAAATCGGAGCTTACGGTTCTTCGCTGCTCGACGGCGCGCAGCGACAGCTCCGCGAAGCGCTTCTTCAGTTTGTTTTCGTCATTATCCAAAATCCGAACGCCTCCTTTAAATCGATAATATATCGATAATATAATATCAAAACACAAGTCGCGTGTAAAGTACCGTTAAAAAAGGGACGA
>ULSS01040688.1_pt1 | contig 16808 bp, 15 predicted proteins | sample 1956901 | NCBI WGS metagenome assembly ULSS01 (sample SAMEA4835714, study PRJEB28245) | human gut metagenome | biome: gut microbiome; material: fecal sample | place: Denmark | collected 2008
TGGCAAGGAGTATGGCGAGTTCCTGCCAGCCAACATGCGTCTAGGTGCTTCGCTGATGATTCCTATCGACGAGTACAGCCGCATCACCCTGGCAGCCGATGCCAACAAGTATCTGGTGCCTACCGTTCCGAAGCAGGAAGAGGGTGAGGACAATTCAGAATATGAAGACCGTGTGCATCGTGAGTATGATGATATTTCGGGCATCAGCGGTATCTTCAAGAGTTTCAGCGATGCCCCTGGCGGTTTCAAGGAAGAGCTGGAGGAAATCAACTACGGATTGGGTGCCGAGTATGTATACAATGATAAGTTTGCGCTCCGTGCCGGTTATCATCATGAGAGTCAGAGTAAGGGTAACCGCAAGTACTTCACCGTGGGTGCCGGTTTCAAGATGAATGTCTTCTCGCTCGATGCTGCCTATGTGGTGGCTACCGCCAAGAGCAACCCGCTCGACCAGACCCTCCGCTTCACCCTGTCGTTTGATATGGATGGACTGAAGGACCTCTTTAAGAGATAGTTTTTTAGTGATTATTGATTAGTTATTATATATAGATATGAATATACGTGTAGGATTGGGATATGATGTCCACAAGCTGGTGGTTGACCGCGACTTGTGGCTGGGAGGAATCAAGATAGATTATGAACTGGGATTGCTGGGCCACAGCGATGCCGATGTGCTGATACATGCCATTTGCGATGCCCTGCTGGGCGCCGCCAACATGCGTGATATCGGATATCATTTCCCGGATACGGCAGCAGAGACACTGAATGTGGATTCTAAGATACTGCTCCGCAAAACGATGGAACTGATAGCTACCAAGGGTTATACACTGGGCAATATCGATGCTACAGTCTGTGCCGAACGCCCTAAACTCAACCCGCATGTGCCAGCCATGAAAGCCTGTCTGGCAGAGGTGATGGGGGTAGACGAAGACCAGATATCCATCAAGGCAACAACCACCGAGAAACTCGGATTCACGGGCAGAATGGAGGGCATCTCTGCCTATGCCACCGTTCTTATCCAGAAAGGATAGAACGCAAGCAGCACGCCCTGAAAGGGCAGAAGCTTTATATTCAGCAAAATGTAGGAAAAGTGTCAGAAAGTTGTTAATTTCCGTTTCTTTTGTTCATTTTTGATTGATATATATCAAAAAAATGCAAAAACGTCACACTTTCTTGGCTGAATATTTGGTGAATAGCCGAAATAGTAGTAATTTTGCAGCGTCAAAAGGTTAATAGATTGTTTAGGTTAGTAGTAATAGATTTAGGTTTTTAGTTATTAGGTTTTAAGGTAGATTGTTTAACCGATAATTGAGAAAGTCGTGAGACTATTTTGATTAGATTTTTTTAAGTTAAACATATTGCATGCCACAGCTCGTTGAGAGTTGTGGTATGTTTTTTTATGCTCCTTTCTCCCCCTTCCGTTTCCTCTTTTCCGATTTCCTCGAAAAAAACATGCCTTTTTATTTTGTTTTGTCTCCGATTTGTGCTATCTTTGCAGTATCAATCAATATACGCAGCTTTTTGCGGTATCAAAAATATACGTAGATGAGAGTACTCATAGTAAATACAAGTGAAAAGACAGGCGGAGCGGCAGTAGCAGCCAACCGCCTGATGGATGCCCTTAACAACAATGGCGTTAAGGCAAAGATGTTGGTACGCGACAAGGAGACAGAAGACATTACCGTGGTCAGTCTGCCCCGTTCGCTCAGGTTGCAGTGGAACTTCCTGTGGGAGCGCTGGTGCGTGTTCTGGCATCTCCATTTCTCCCGTCAGCGCCTCTGGGAGGTAGACATGGCAACATCGGGTACCGATATCACCAGGCTCCGCGAGTTTCAGGAGGCAGATGTCATCCATCTCTCCTGGATTAACCAGGGCATGCTCTCACTCAAGAACATCCGCAAGATAATCCGCAGCGGCAAACCGGTGGTATGGACCATGCACGATCTCTGGCCAGCTACCGGCATCTGCCATTATGCCCGTGGCTGCAACCGCTATGCCTCCGCCTGCGGCAACTGTCCGCTTCTCCCCAATAAAGGCAGCAAGAACGACCTCTCAGCAAAGATATTCCGCCGCAAGAAGGAACTCTACCATCGCGGCGCCATCTCCTTCGTCACCTGTAGCCGTTGGCTCGAACGGCAGGCTAAGGGCAGCGGTCTCTTCGTAGGTCAGCGCATCACCAACATCCCGAATCCGATAGATACCCACGTGTTCTGTCCGCAGGATCAGGCAGAGGCGCGTCTGCGTGCCGGTCTGCCAGCCGACAAGCATATCATCCTCTTCGTATCCCAGCGCGTAACCGACGGGCGCAAGGGCATGCGCTATTTCGTTGAAGCCATCGACCGGCTGGTAGCGCGCTATCCTGAGATGAAGGAGAATACCGCCATCGCCATCCTGGGCGGCCATTCCGAGGAAGTAAACCTCACCCTGCCGTCCTATTCGCTCGGCTATGTCAGCGATGAGAAGCAGATTGTGGCAATCTACAATTCTGCCGATGCCTTCGTGCTGCCATCGCTCGAAGATAACCTCCCTAACACCATCATGGAGTCGATGGCGTGCGGCGTGCCGAGCATCGGTTTCAGGGTAGGAGGTATACCGGAGATGATAGACCATCAGCAGAACGGCTACGTAGCCAACTACCGCGATACCGAAGACCTGGCGAGTGGCATCCACTGGGTACTCGAAGAGGCCGACAGGGCGGCGCTGAAGCAGGCATGTCTTCAGAAGGTTGCACAGAACTATTCGCAGCATGCCGTAGCATTGAAATATATTGAAGTTTATAACGAGGCGATGGCCTACAAAAACTATAAGTTATGATTAAGTTCACCGTCGTAACCTGTACGTATAATGCCGAGAAGGAGTTGCAGCGTACCCTCGACAGCGTGCAGCGCCAGACCTACTGCAACATCGAGCACATCATCATGGATGGCGGTTCCCGCGACCGTACCCTCCAGCTGGTGAAGGCATATCAGCATCGCAATGCAGTAGGCGAGAGCTCGCACGAAATCGTGGTGATATCAGAACCCGACAAGGGACTTTATGATGCCATGAACAAGAGCATCGACCGTGCTACGGGCGATTACCTGGTGTTCATGAATGCCGGTGACACCTTTCCTACAGCCGATACGCTGGAATATGTAGAAGGCTGTGTAGGCGAAGGCGAATTACTGCCCGGCGTACTTTACGGCGATACCGATATCGTGGACGAGATGGGCCATTTCCTGCGTCATCGCCGCCTGGCTCCACCCAAGAAGCTCACGTGGCGTTCGTTCATCTGGGGCATGCTGGTGTGTCACCAGTCATTCTATGCCCGCACAGACATAGCCCGTGAGATTCATTACGATCTGCACTACCGTTATTCGGCAGATGTAGACTGGTGCATCCGCATCATGCGGGAGTCATCTCGCCGCAAGTTGCCGTTGCGCAACGTCCATGCCGTCCTCACCCATTTTCTGGATGGCGGCATGACCACGCAGAACCACAAAGCCTCCCTGAAGGAGCGTTTCCAGGTGATGCGCACACATTACGGCCTTCTTCCCACTCTTGCAGTTCATGCCTGGTTCGTGATAAGAGGGGCTGTAAAGAGATAGAAAAGTAAAAAGGTAAAAAAGTAAGAAGAGGCTTTAAAAGGTAAAAAGAAGAAAATTCCGTTTGGCGTTCTGGCTTTTTCTAACGCCTATGGGGAAATGATATTTTTCTTACGTCTAGCTTGTTTTTGGAGTATGAAAAATATAGATAAAAGTGGGGGAAGTGTGTCGTAAGTCTAGATAATTGCAGCCGAGGACGGGCTGAAGGCCCAAAAGCTCCTAGCCCAGGGCGTATTGGATGTGACTTATGACGCACTCTCAATTTGTTAAACAAGCTTTGAGTTTCATTGATGAAAAGTCCTCTTCATTAACTGTTCTTTTGCACGCAAGTTCATGCAGAAAAGTACTGATACGGTTCAATCAGCTAACTCAAGTAGTTCAATCAGTTAAGTCAAGTGGCTCGATCAACTAAGTCAAGTGGCTCAATCAGTGAGTCCAGCCGTCTGTGTAACCCAGTTCAGCCATATCCTTAACCCGATGCAGCCATATCTGCAACCCGATGCAGTTGAATCCTTAACCCAACGCAGCCATATCTGTAACCCGACGCAGCCGCTTCAGTTGGTAAACGGAAGTATATCGTTTGTTTACCTCATTTGAGTGCTCAATCACTACCAGGGAGAATTAGCTTTTTACTGTTACCATCAGAGCTAATAATAGCTACCATCAGGGAGAATCATGGTTCTTCAGAATATGCCCGAATCACTACCAGGGAGAATCTTAAAAATACAAGATACTGAATATCAGACAGTTAGGTGCAGATTTTTCTGCCCTACACTATACTAAGTATATTATATATATACATTTACATCTTTTACACTATACGTAATACGGGAGGAAAAAGATTTTTTTTTCAACATTTCAGCTCATTTTGCCTGAAAAAATGTCTAAAACTCTTGTGCGAATGAAAATAAAGTCGTAACTTTGCGCTATAGAATTTTAAAACAGATGGTTATGAAGTACTTAGATCCTAAGGCAGACCTCACGTTCAAGAAGATATTCGGCAATCATCCTAAAAGGCTGATCAGCCTTCTTAACGCACTCCTGCCGCTCAGCGAAGAGGAGCAGATACACGAAATAAAGTATCTGCCAACAGAACTTGTACCCCAGCTCGAAGGGGGCAAAAACACCATAGTGGATGTACTCTGCACAGATGCTAGAGGCAGGAAGTTCTGCGTGGAGATGCAGATGGAATGGTCTGACGCATTCCAGCAGCGAGTACTGTTCAATGCATCCAAACTCTATGTGAGTCAGGCTAAAAAGGGAGGCAAATACAGCGAACTGCAACCCGTATATTCCCTGAATCTTGTGAATGATATCTTTGTGCATGATACTCCAGATTTCATCCATAATTACCGCATCGTGCATGACAAGGACAGTAATAAGGTCATTGAAGGCTTGCATTTCACCTTCATTGAACTCCCGAAGTTCACTCCTCATTCCATTGCCGACAAGCGCATGATGGTCTTGTGGCTTCGTTTCCTTACGGAAATCAATTCCAATACGAAGGATATTCCTTCCGACCTGCTAAATGACCCAGAGATTGGAAAAGCCGTAGAGGAGCTGGAGATTTCCGGCTTTACAGATGCCGAACTCAGAGCCTACGACAAGTTCTGGGATTCGGTAAGTGTTGAAAGAACCCTCCTAGATGACAGATACCAGAAAGGCAGAGAAGAAGGCATGAACCAGCGTAGCCTTGAGATTGCCAGGAATATGCTGGCAAAGGGGATGGATGCATCGACAGTCTTGGAAATAACAGGACTGTCGATGGAAGAGATACAATAGCTGATAGCTAGAGGAGAGCCTTCAGGTCGGCGATGATGGCCTGGGTGTAGGCTCTTATCTGAGATTCTGACAGATCGCTGATATGCTCGGGAGCGAGGGCGGCGATGTGCTGTCGGGTCTCCATCTCTATCATCGTGGCGATAGGGAGGAGCTTGTGGGCTGTCTTGCCGATGGCTTCTATTGATAACTCGCCTTCTGTTGCCTGCTGGAGGTTCTGGAGATGGGATGACAACTCCTGCTTGACGGTGCTGAGTATCTCGGCTTCTGCCTCCGGATCGCCTTCTGCAAAGGTCAGAAGGGGTGCAAAGCGGGATTTCTTATTGGTTTCCTCTGCCATATCCTCTGTTTCTGATGCTGTATTCTCCAAACCGAGGATTTCTTTCAGCTTCTCTGTGCTGAACGGCTTGAAGAGGCAATCGTCGAAACCGGCTTCTTTCAACTCTCTGATGATGCTGGCATCGTGGGCAGTCATCGCTACTACCTTCATGTGGCTGTGGTTGATGTGCTGAATCATCCTGATGCCGTTCATCTCGGGCATTTCGATATCCATCATCATCAGCGCAGGATGCTCGTTGTGGAGCACGGTGAGCGCCTCGGCTACATGCAGACAGGCAAAGACTTGCCAACTGTCGCCTATCAGCTTCTTCAGCATCTCCTGAAGCAGACGGAGCTGCAACGGGTCGTCATCGAGCAGCAGTATCTTGTGGTTTTCGAAATGGGGCTTGGCTGGGGCGAGGGGCTTTTGCTCTTCTGCCTCTTCTGCTGCAGGAGCGGTACCTAAGGCAAGCGGAATGGTGACGGTGAAGGTGCTGCCCTTGTCCTTGACGGATTCCAGACGCAGGGTGCCCTGAAGCAGATTGACCAGTTCCTGGGTGATGTTCAGCCCGAGACCGGTGCCCTCGATGCCCTGGGCACTCTTCAGACGGGTGAACGCCTGGAACACCTTCTGGCGCTCTTCGGTGGTCATGCCCTTGCCGGTATCCCTTACCGAGAAGGTGAGGAGGTGCTGGGGACTGATGGCTGCCTGGATGGTGACGCTGCCCTTATCGGTATACTTGATGGCATTGCTAACCAGGTTGTTGAGTATCTGACGGATACGGAAGGCATCGGCACGGTAGTAGGTTTGCGGACTGCTGATGCCATCGAGCTCCAGATGCAGTTCCAGTCCCTTCTCCTGGCTCAGGATCTGCATCTCTCCGGCACACTGGCGGAACATGTCGGCAGGCGAGAAATCTACAGGGTTCAGCTTCATCAGTCCGTTTTCCAACTGGTGATAATCGAGCAGGGCGGCAACGAGCCGGGAGAGATGGGTGGCAGACCCCTTGATGCTGTTGAGGCAGGAGATGGCCTGCGGGTTGTCGACATAATCCTTCATCAGGTCGATGAAGCCCGAGATGCTGGCAGCCGGAGCCTTGATGTCGTGGGTGATGGTGAGGAGCAGGCGTTCGCGCTGGTTCATGATGCGCCTGATTTCCTCGTTAGCTTCTTCGAGATTCTCGCGGTAGATGCGTTCCTTCTGCGTATCGCGGTAGATGTAATAGACGAGGATGACGGCGGCTGTGATGGCTACGATGGCAAGCAGACCTATCTGCCAGAGCAGATTCTGGCGCGCCTGCATCGCCTGGTTGATAGCCTGTTGCATCGCCTGACGTTCGCGCTGGTGGATATCGTTGAGCTGCTGGGAGGAGCGCAGGGCGAGGCGGGCATTGGTTATCTGCAGGTCTCTCACCTCGCGGTTGATGGCATCGTGGTTATCGCGCGTAGACTGCTTCTCCTTGCGGTCAATCTGTTCCAGGATATCGGCTACGTTTCCGGCTAAGTTGACCGGGGTAGAGAGGGTATCGGTGACAGCCTGGTTGCTGTCGCGTCTGATGCTGAGCGTTTCGGCATGTTCCTTCTTGAAGGCATCGGCAAGGCGGCGGAAGAAGCCCTTGCGGGTTTTCATCACCTCTACGGTGGTGTTCTTTGCCACATGAGTCTTGGGTGCCTTGGAATGCACGACAACGGAATCTTCGCCACTGTTGAGGCTGTTCATCTTCTCGTGCAGATAGTTGTGGGATGACTTGCCCTGCATGGCGCGGGTAAGCTGCTGCAGATTGGTCTGTTCCTCCTTGAGCAGGTTGGACATGGTGCTGTCGGCTGCCTGTCGCTTTTCGATATAGTCGCGGGTTGCCTGGTTGATAGCGAGCACGGTTGTGGTGTTGCGATATACCAGCCCTATCGCCAGAATCAGTACGATGGCGACGATGATGTAACCCAGGGCTACCTTGAAAGGAACGTTTGTTTGCTGCATCTTCTTATCTTTTAATGTTTTGAGTCTTTTTGCTATTTGCGTGCAAAGTTAATCAAAAATGCGATATAAACCAACAAAAACAGGAGATAAATGCCAAAATCTGGTCATCTATCTCCTGTTTCATTGAAAGCGACGCGTAATTACTATTTTCTGAAGGTGGATTTACTTTGCTACGGTTGAATCCACTGTTGTTGCTGGAGTCTCAACAGGTGTTGCTGTTGTGTCGGCTGGAGCTACTGTGTCTACTGGTTCTGAACCTGCAACGCTTACCATTCTGTTACCTGCAAATACATTGCTAACTGATACCATTGCTACTGCTGCGATAACTGCAAATACTAACTTTTTCATAATTCTTTTGTTTTTTAATTGTGAATATTATTTGTTTATTAATTCTCTTGTTGAAACTCATTTGCGAGTTCGCTAAATAATATCACAATAGGCGTGCCAAAAATCGACGGATTTGGTTAAGTGTCTGATAATCAGGGTTGATGGTGTTTTGTGTCAGAAACGGGATGTGGGGAAAGTGGGGAAAAGGTGTAGAAAAATTCCCCAATATAGTGTGGAATATATTGGGGAATCTTTTACTCCATGCCGTATTTCTTCATTTTGTTGTAGAGTGTCTTGCGGTCGATGGCAAGCAGTTGGGCTGCCTTGCTCTTGTTGCCGTGGGTGGCTCTCAGGGCAGCGGCGATGCTTTCCTGTTCCGACTGTTCGCTGTGCAGCTGCATATTGAGCGGTCGGGCGGTGGAGGTCTGTGCCATCGTCTTCTCCAGTTCCTGGGCACCGATATACTTGCCACGGGTGAGCAGGGTGGCGCGCTTCATCACATTGTTCAGTTCGCGCAGGTTGCCTGGCCAGTCGTATGAGGCAATGATTTCGGAGGCTTTGACATCCATTCCGAGCACATTCTTGCCCAGTTCCTGGTTGGCGTGCTTGATAAAGAGGTTGGCAAAGAGGAAGATATCGGCACCTCTGTCCTTGAGGGCAGGCATGTAGATGGTAAACTCGTTGATGCGGTGATAGAGGTCCTCTCTGAACTTGCCTTCGGCTACCGCCTGCGCCAGATTCTCGTTGGTGGCACAGATGAGTCGGATATCCACATCAATCTCCTGCGTGCTGCCCAGCGGACGGATTTTCCTCTCCTGCAAGGCTCTGAGGAGCTGCACCTGTACTTCGTAGTTGAGGTTTCCCATCTCATCGAGGAAAACCGTTCCGCCGTTAGCTATCTCGAAGGCACCCTTCTTATCCTGTTCGGCTCCGGTAAAGGCACCCTTCTTATATCCGAAGAATTCAGATGCTGCCACCTCCTTAGGAATGGCGCCGCAGTCGATGGCATAGAAAGGTTTGTCCTTGCGCAGACTCTGTTCGTGGATGCTGCGCGCCACATATTCCTTTCCGGTGCCGCTGGCTCCGAGAATGAGCACTGACATCGGGGTTGGGGCAACGAGCGAAACGAACTCGTAGAGCTGTTTGGAAGCCTCGCTTTCACCTTTTATATATCTAGGAACCTCCGTAGCGCCCTGCTGCTCTTCTTGGGGCGCATCCTGCATGGCGGCAGATTCCGCACGCTGAGGGGCTGAAACCGCAGAAGCAGCCGACTGGATAGCCTCACGGATTTTCTCTAAGAGGATTTCGGGATGGAAGGGTTTAGCCACGTAATCGGTAGCACCCGATTTCATGGCACATACAGCATTCTGAACCTCTGCATAGCTAGTCATTACGATAAAAGGCAGGTGGGCATCGGACTTTCTGATATGCTGGAGCAATACCAGTCCGTCATGGTCGGGCAGGCGCAGGTCGGAAAGAACCAAATGGAATGCATCGCCGGCTCCCATCGCTTTGATGGCAGCGCCTACGGATGTTACCCTTTCTACATCGAATCCTTTCTTTTTGAGCCAAGTCTGTATCATTGTTCCGAATGCCAAATCGTCTTCTACAATCAATATCCTCTTCATAATGTTCTGTTTTATCCTCTTCTATAATATCGTTATATATAACTTTGTGCAAAGGTACGGAAAAGTTGTATGGAAAGCTATTTAATTCACATTATTTAGCAATAAAACCGACTAAAAATCTACAAACCCTGTTCTATTATCTTATTTTTAGTGAAAAGAGCAATTGTTTTCGGATAAAAGCATGCTAGTTGCTTTATTTTTTGTATCTTTGCAACCATGTTAAAACAAGATTTAGAGTCATGAATCCGATAGTACAAACCATCATATTGTCAGCTTCGGCGGTGCGCATGTTGCCGCATATCGCTTTGTATCTGCTCCATAAGAAGGAGATAGATGCCGACCTGCTGAAGGTGCAGGACAGGAAGCCTACGGTGCTCAACCTGATTAAGGCATGCACCCGCGAAAGGAGTTTCCGCAATCTGTTTTATTACCGCATGGGCGAATACCGTTCGGTTTTCATCAGCTGGCTGTTGCCTCCTGAGCGTACGATGACCATCTGGTGTCCGCATATCGGGAAGGGTGCGCATCTGGAGCACAGCTATGCCACCTATCTCAACGCAGAAAGCATAGGTGATGACTTCTACTGTCTGCAGATGGTGACGCTGGGCAACGGCAAGGGCGGCAGACCTACCATCGGAAATGACGTGAAGATTTATACCGGCGCCACGGTATTCGGCGGCATCCATATCGGCAACCACGTGACGATAGGCGCCGGTGCTGTGGTATTCCAGGATATTCCCGACGGGGCTACCGTGGTAGGGAATCCGGGGAGAATCATTCAGAAATAATCAATTTAAAGATAGAGAATATGAACTATGCATTGATCATAGCCGGAGGTTCTGGCAATAGAATGGGACAGGACATCCCAAAGCAGTTTATGCATGTAGACAACTGTCCTATCATCATCCATACGATGATGGCTTTTCAGAAGCATCCTGATATTCAGGGTATTGCTGTGGTATGTCTGGCAGGTTGGGAAACGGTACTGCAGTCGTATGCCAACCAGTTCTGCATTACCAAGCTGAAATGGATATTCCCTGGCGGAAGCAATGGTCAGGAGTCGATCCACAATGGTATCTATGGCTTGAAAGAGGCGGGATGCGGTGATGACGACCTGGTGCTGGTGCATGATGCCGTGCGCCCACTCTTGTCGCAAGACATCATCTCGTCCAATATCGCCATCTGCCAGAAGTATGGCTATGCCATTACGGGTATCAAATGTAGAGAGGCTATCCTGGAGAGCGAAGATGGTTTTACGACCAACACCAGTATTCCGCGCGACAAACTGATCCGTACCCAGACACCCCAGACCTTCCGTTTGGGCAATCTGATAGCAGCCCACGAAGAGGCTAAGGAGAAGGGCATCACCAATTCGGTGGCATCCTGTACCCTGATGGCAGAACTGGGAGGCAGACAGATGCATATCGTGCCTGGTTCAGAGAAGAACATCAAGATAACCACCGTTGAGGATCTGGAGATACTGAAGGCACTGATGAAGGTTCAGCCTGAGGCTTGGTTAAAATAAACATGTTATGATAGGAAATTCACCATATAAGGAAGATATTGCGCGCCTTTTCCGGGAAGGTTTGGAATTGGAGCGTCTGCATGGCAAGACCATTCTTGTGGCTGGTGCTACAGGATTGGTAGGAGGCTGTGTGGTTGATGTGCTGATGCAGAATCCTGCCCGGTGCTACAAGGTGATAGCAGCCGGAAGAAACAAGGAACGTGCCCGACAGAAGTTTGCTGCCTATTGGGAGGATGAATCTTTCTTCTTTGCAGAGATAGACGTTACCCAGCCTGTCATCAAGAGCATGGAGAGGATGATAGGGGAACCAGTTTATAATGAGTTGGCTGAGGGCGCTGATTACATCATCGATGCAGCCAGCAATGCGAGTCCTAACTTCTTTAAGCAGAACCCTGTAGAGGTGATGAAGGCAAACATCAACGGCGTATCCAACCTGCTGGAATATGGATTGAGTCACCGCATGCAGCGCATGGTTTATATCTCTTCGGGTGAAATCTATGGCGAGGGCGATGGCTCTGAATTTAGCGAGAAGAGCAGCGGCTATGTGGATTGTGCATCGGTGCGTGCCTGCTATCCATCTTCCAAACGTGCTGCCGAAACGCTCTGTATGGCATACGGAGCAGAGTATGATGCCGATGTGGTGATAGCCAGACTGAGTCATACCTACGGTCCGGGCTTTACGGAGAGTGACAATAGGGTGTATGCCCAGTTTATCCGCAATGTTCTGAAGGGTGAGGATATCGTCCTGAAGAGTAAGGGTGAGGCTTTCCGCTCCTGGCTTTATGTGGTAGATGCCGCCCATGCCATCTTGCGCCTCCTGCTGGATGGCGAGAGGGCAAATGCCTATAATGTGGCTCATTCAGAATCGAATATCTCCATCCGCCAACTGGCAGAGCTGATAGCCCGGAAAGCGGATAGAAAGGTGGTGTTTGATATTCCTGAGGCGGATGCGCAGCAGGGCAATACCACGCCTATCACCAAGGCAACCTTCAGTACGGATAAACTCAAGGCTTTAGGCTGGAAACCGCTCTTTGATGTAGAAGAAGGTTTCGGACATACCTTGCAGGAGGTGAGGGAAGGCTAAAGCTTTCTTTTAATCTCATCCCATGTTTCCCGCTTTTCCATGTTCAGATAGTAGCGAAGGTGTTTCTCTACTCTCTGTTCTACGGGTGGAAACTTCATATAGTCGCCAAAGAAGTGGCGCAGATAGGTATCAGCCTGCTCCGGCAGCAAGACGGTGGTATCCTCGAACGGGAATTCCTTGCCCTTGCCGAGCCATTCCTTCGGGAAAATCTCCTTATAGTGGTAGGAACCTGTATTCACCAGTACGTTCTTCGCCTTATCGAAGTCATACCGGTGACTCATCTCGTCCATCTGCTGGATGAGGCGGTGGCGCATCTTGCTGCGGCAGAAGAAGGCGAGCGTCTTGATGGCAAAGCGGCCCCAGGTTTCCTTGTGCAGGAGCAGGGAGATGTACTCAAAGAAAGTATTGTGGGTGGTTACGGCATTCAGACGGTTGATGGTCTTAGAGTATTTGCGATACAGCGCCTTTGCCGTTTCCAGGTCATCGTCGGTGGCATCAAGAGGGAAGATATCTACGTAAAGACCGATGATGCAGGGACGCTCCTTCTCCTCGATAAGAGTGGTTTCGCGATTCACGAGTTTAGAGAAATACAGAGGATACGATTCGTTGTTGTAGGGAGTCACTACCTCGTATTTGCCAAAGTCTTCGTGTTTGGCGATTTCGAGCAGACGGTCGTAGTCGGGGCGTGGCATCAGCACGTCGATGTCATCGTCCCAGGGAATCATTCCGTGGTGACGGGCAGCTCCGATGGCGGTGCCGGCACAACAGTAATATCTGAGGTGATACTTGTTGCAGATGTCGATGAATGCCTTCAATATATCGAGTATTGTGGCGTTCCATTCCTTCTTGATGTTCTTAATATCCATACTTTTTCTGTTTTACGGCTGCAAAAGTAAGCAAAAAGTTTTGAACTTCAAACTATTTATGCTACTTTTGCATTCTAAAAAGTAAAAACAAGTAATATTCCATATTTATCAGATAGAAACGATGGCAGAATCATTAAAGGAAAAAACCGCCAAGGGATTGTTCTGGGGAGCGATGAACAGTGGCTCTACCCAGGTACTCAATATCCTCTTTGGCATCTTCTTGGCGCGTTTGTTGTCGCCAGCCGATTATGGTATCATCGGCATCCTCACCATATTCACCCTGATAGCGGGCAATCTGCAGAGTAGCGGGTTTACCCAGGCACTGGTGAATATCAGAAAACCCACCGATAACGATTATAACTCGGTGTTCTGGTTTAATGTCCTGGTGAGTCTTACCATGTATGTGGTGCTCTTTTTCTGTGCGCCGCTGATAGCAGATTTCTTCCATCAGCCTTGTCTCACCGCGCTGTCGCGCTTCGTGTTCCTGAGTTTCTTCATCTCTTCGTTTGGCATCGCCCAGAACGGATATATGATGAAGAACATGATGAACAAGGAGATTACCATCGTTAATTTCATGGCTCTAATCAGTTCGAATGTCGTGGGACTGGTACTGGCATTCAACGGCATGGCTTACTGGAGTCTTGCCTGGCAGCAGGTTATCTTTATCCTTGTGCTGAATATAGGAAGATATTATTATACGGGATGGCGCCCGAATTTTCATATCGATTTCGGACCGGTAAGGAAGATGTTTGGATTCAGCGTGAAACTTCTGGTTACCAATATTATCAATACGGTGAGCAACAATGTATTGACCTTTGTCTTCGGCAGGTTCTATCCGATTAATGATGTGGGTAACTATAGTCAGGCATACAATTGGGATACCAAGGCTAATTCGTTTGTTGCCAATACGGTGGGACAGATAGCTCAGCCTGTCTTGGCTTCTATCCAGAACGATAAGAACCGCGAGTTGCTGGTGTTTAGAAAAATGCTCCGTTTCACGGCATTCCTTTCTTTTCCATTGATGTTTGGTTTGACCCTGGTATCACGCGAATTCATTCTGATTACGATTCATGAGAAATGGATAGCCAGTGTGCCGCTGTTGCAGATTCTCTGTGTGAGCGGTGCCTTTATGCCGATTTATACGCTCTATCAGAACCTTGCCATCAGCAAGGGGCGTTCTGATGTGTATATGTGGTGCAACATCGGTCAAGTAGTGGGCTTGCTCGCCTTGGTGTTGTTCTGTCATCAATATGGCATCCAGACCATGGTGATAGCCTATACCTTATTTATAATAGCCTGGCTTTTGGTCTGGCAGTGGATGATGAAGCGTGTTGCCGGATTGCGGTTCCGTGATGTGGCAAAGGATATACTGCCATTCATGCTCTGTGCGGCAGCCACGATGGTAGTTACCTATTTCATGACTCGCAGCCTGCAGAACATCTATCTCCTGCTGCTGGTTCGTCTGCTGGTTTCAGCCACCATCTACTTCTGTATCATGAAGCTGCTGAAGGTGCAGATATTAGAAGAGTGTATAGCTTTCTGTAAGCGAGGTAGATAAGATTCACCCTCTTGACAGGTACCCCCTTTTTGATGAGCTTGATGATGAGTCGGATGAGGCAGCTCTTAGGCTTGTAGCCGAGTGCCTGATCCACCTTTTCGAAGGCTACCTGTGCGTTTGCTGCCCAGCGGTAGGCATTGACGATGCCTATCTCTGTGGCTCTGAGATACTGATGCTTCTTATCGTTCTGCTCGAAAAAATCGATGAGTCGGCGGGTTGATTTGAAGTATGACAGGAGATTCTTTTCAGAGATATTGTGATTGTAGGAATTCTCATTGTCGGTACGGTAATAATATACTGCATCATCGATGTTCACCTTTTTGCCGTAGAACATGAACTGGGCATTCCAGAAAAGATCTTCCGCATAGTTGATGCCCTCTTCAAAGAATATCCTGTGCTCCATGATGAGCGAACGCTTATAGATTCTGCCCCACAGCCGGTTGGTGATGATGTTCTGACAAACAAGCAGTTTGAGCAGTTTCTTGTCAGAAACATCAAAAGGTTTCTGGAGTATTCCAGCTTTACCATCGCACCACTCCCGGTAGCCGCCATCAATCAGGTCGGCATGGCTACTATCTGCTTTTCCTGCCAGCTTCTCAACTGCATCTTCCGGCAGCATATCATCGCTATCGGCAAATAAAAGATAATCGCCTGTAGCCGCCATCAGTGCCGTCTGTCTTGCAGCTCCCACGCCCCGGTTTCTGTCGTGGTGGATGATGCGTACCTGTTGTGCTCTTCCCGGATATTCTTTCAGGAGCGATTGCAGGATGCCGATACTTTTATCGGGGGTACAGTCATCTACAAAGATGTATTCGATAGACGCATACGACTGCTCGAACAGTGAACGGGCGCACTGTTCGATATATTTTTCTACTCCATAGATAGGGGTTAAGATACTTATTTTCAGCATGATGGTTTTAATCTAAGATACTTTTTTATCTTGTCGAGTTCTCTTTTTTTATCTTGTGAGATACTCGAATATCAGCGTGCTGTTATAGAAGAACAGGAAGATGGTGATAACTGCGAGTGTGCCACGAAGATAAGGCAGATATTTCTCCTTACAGTTTCTGATGATATATCCGATACAAACCGGAATGATGAACGCCCAATGGGCAGCCATGATATAAACCTCGTTCAGTCCGAATCCCATGACCAGATGAATGAAGGCATCGCATGCCACCCATGAGGCTGTGAGCCAGAGAAAGGCCGATCTTCTTCCCATCCAAAAGCCCATACACAGCAGAATCACGATGATACCCTCTATGATATAAGGAACGGGTGTCTGGTATTTCACGAATATCGGGCGGTGGCTGTGGATATCTTCCAGCAGATGCTCCCTGTGCAGGATAAGCGATTCGCCAAAAACGTTTTCTACCAGTGATTCTGAACGGGAGATAGACATATCTGCCCATGAGAGCATGCCCCGTTTCTGGATATTCTTGCCAGCGATAGCCTTATCGTGTTTTTGCTTCTGTTCCATCTTAGCCCTAAAAGTACTGTCTTTCGCAGCTTTCTGAGCCACGAGTCGTTCTCCTTCCAGGCGGTTCGGAATGATGAATGCCTTGTTCTGGTAGATGCCTGCAGCCCCTATCAGGAGGGTAGGCAAGATGATGCCCAATGCCAGATATTTCGGGCGGAAGAGTTTTTTGCCATTGGTAAAGAGGGCGGCAAGGAAGGTCTTGGCGCCATTGCTCAGCGTGATGCCTGCCGTGAAGAAAAAGAGCAGGGCGGTTTGCCACCAAGGCATACCCTGGTGTTCCTTCTGCTGTTTGCCTGCCAGATAAAGTGTCATTGACAGGAAGAAAAGCGACATGCCGAAATGGTCATCCACAAAGGTGACGAGCAGCACGTAGGCAAAGGAAAAAAGCATCGCTGTGAGCACATTGCTGTCTATAGCCTTCAGCTGCATTACCTCTCTGAAGATTCTTCTGAAGAAGAGGGTGGAGTAGGTGGAGAAGAATGTCATCATCACCGCCACGATGGTAGTTGCCCAGTTGCGGGAGGTGAGTTCTATCAGCCAGCCGTTCAGTAGCGAGAAAGGATAGAGGAAGAAAGGGAGCATGGGATGGCGATACTCCGTGTAATACACCTTCCACTTCGAGAGGGTAAGGTAGGTGTAGGGGTCGAAACCTGAAATCTGAAAGTTCTTGGTGAAGAGCGT
>ULSS01033647.1_pt1 | contig 16774 bp, 17 predicted proteins | sample 1956901 | NCBI WGS metagenome assembly ULSS01 (sample SAMEA4835714, study PRJEB28245) | human gut metagenome | biome: gut microbiome; material: fecal sample | place: Denmark | collected 2008
AGGCAAAGAATGACCAGATTCATCGCTTCGCTCTGGCTATCGGAGTCGATGAGGATAAGCTACGCCATATCCTCAGTCTGCATTTGCCGGAAGACAATCTCAACCGTAGCGGCTACTATAAAAGCCTCTATGAGACTCTTGACAAATCAAAAGCTAAATTCTTCTTTGAGCGTGTTGAGGGCAAGACCGTCCCGGCCTTCATGATACCCGCGAAAGCCGACAAGATGCTCCGCTCATTCATTATTCGTGGCGGCTTCGATATTGATGAACTTATCTAAAAGTAATTCAAGAATGCAAAAACGTAATATCCTGATATTAGGCAACGGCTTCGACCTCGCTATGAAACTGCCGACAAAGTATTCAGACTTTGTCAACAGTAAGTATTGGCCGCTTGAAGAACTCGACTCACTACATTATGGAGAAGATAACCTATATAATTACATAAATAAGCACATACAAGCACATAAAGACACTCTCGGCAATGTTAGGTGGATTGACTTGGAAGAACTAATACGTCAATATGCACTATCTAAATCAGGAGCTAACATCATGTTTGAATCAGAAAAAGAGATTATCAAATATGACAAAGAAATACTCGATAAAATCAAAACTGCTTTCATCAAGTATATAGTAGACTATGTTACAAGACAGTCCGACTCTTTTTCAATGCACCATAGCATTGCCGGCATGGTTGTAAAACAAATTGCTGAAAACGGCACTTTCTCAAGAGTTTATTCTTTCAATTACACTCAAACCGAATCAATACTTGATTTTGTTGCCAAATGGAATCCTGAGGTAATTCATATACATGGTCGAGCTTTCACCTATAGTAATCACATTATCCTTGGAGTTGGAAACAGCCATGGAATAAGAAAAGACTATCGTTTTTTCTTAAAGCACTATCAAGAGGGCTATGCCGCTCACGACTTGAATGAAGATTTGTTCAATGCTGAGCAAGTAGTATTTTTCGGTCTTTCCTTTGGTGAAGCTGATTTTGTCTATTTCAAAAGGTTCTTTGAAGAAACTATGGCAAATCACACCTCACAAAAGAAGAAAAAGATAGTTCATATTTTTACTTATGACCAAGATTCAAAGTCTTCGATTTGTGATGCTTTTGAAGATGCCGGTCTTCCCATGGCTGAACTATACTCTCGGTTGGACATAAGGTTCTATGTCGAAAAAGATTATGGTTTGTCATTGAATGGTTTTGACGCTTATGAGCAATTCAAACAGACAATGATAGATACCAAGTAAAATTCCGGCTATAATTGAAACAAAAGTTGATTGAACTAATAATCTTTTCACTATGGATTTGATGAATCTTGACGACTTCACAGCAGAGACGCTTCAATACCTCATTGAGAATGAGGTAGAGGAAAACCTGCATCTTGACTATAAGGCCGGAAAAGCACTTAAAAAGGATGACAAAGGCAAGAATGAGATAACTAAGGACATCTCTGCTTTTGCCAATTCTGATGGGGGCATAATCATTTATGGGATCGCGGAGGAAAACCATAAACCGGCCGAATTGGCACCTTTTGATGGCAATGACTATTCCAAAGAACGACTGGATCAGATAATTGCCAACATACAGCCAAGTATAAAGGGGGTCACAATTTTCCCAATCCGTCTTGGCGGTGATGTGTCGCAATCGGTCTATGTCGTCAAAATCCCTCGCAGTTCAAACGCTCCTCATATGGCTACCGACCACAGATACTACAAACGCAATAACTTCCAATCAGTAGCGATGGAGGATTATGAAGTGCGTGACCTTTTCAATCGTGCTGACTGCCCGGAACTGGAAATTGACCAATGTTTATGCGTGTGCCAAAATGAGTCGGAGGTGGTGGATGAGGATGACGAATATAGGTATTCTTTTTATATTGGGATAAGCAACATTGGTCGAAAAATTTGCTCGTTGTTCAAATTTGCAATCATATTCTCCGTAAAAGAATACGGCACGGACTTTAGTATCCATGCAGAGAATAATGTCAGCTCACTATCAACTACTTTGTTATCCGAAGGCAGAGTAAAATTTACATTCGGGACAAAAGAGGTGCTTTTCCCCGGAGAGACCATTGACTTTAGTCCTAAATTTGAAATACCTTATACTCATATCAATAGATTCATTCAAAACGGCACTTTTGAACTGATTTTATGGTACGAAGGTGGTATGAAACGATATAAATACGGCCTCCAAGAAGAGACCTTTGAAGAAATAACTGATTGACCCAAAATCGTATGATACAATATAACCGAATAATGCTCGGTGAGCATGGCAAATACCTCTCCGACTGCTTAGAAAACAACTACATCGGGACGAATTTTCTTCCTGATATGGACTTGTCGTCATTCTCCCATGACGATGAGTCTGTATGGCGTAAGAAGATGGTTGAAATATTTCTTCAAAAGAATCCTGATAAGTCAATCGGAACAGCCCGTAACTCCATAGGTTTTCTCTGGACTGTTTGTTACGGCTTGAAAGAAGGCGATGTAGTCCTTGCCTCTAATGGGGAAGGGAAATACCGGATTGGTAAAATTTCGGGTAACTATTTCTATGTTCCGGGTGGCATACTTCCTCATCGCAGAAAGGTTGATTGGCTTCCAACTGTCATCAACCGTAAAGATATGTCCAAAGAACTTCAGAATTCAACAGGCTCTATTGGCACATGCTGTAACATTACGAAATATGCGGCGGAAATTGAAGGATTGATTGGCAATTCTTCTTCAGTGGCAAATGCGGCCAACTCGAACAAGAATACTATCACTGAAAGTTATAACGAACGCTCGTTGCATAGGTTATTGGCGAATGCTATGCTGTCGGATGGGATTCTCTCAAAGACAATCTTCCACGAGAAATCTATAAAGTCAGACCCGGCCAAGTGGGTACATCCGGACATGGTCGGTGTGAGATTCAATGAGTTTCAGGACAAGGTGACAAGAACTTTGCTGAAAGCAGCCGACACCAAGGAATATCTTGAAATTTATTCCTTTGAGTTGAAGAAAACCATCAACAACGACCATGAACTCAAACAGGCTTTCTTCCAAGCTCTGTCTAATAGCAACTGGGCAAATTACGGTTATCTCGTGGCGTTTGAGATAAACAATGAGCTACGTGAGGAAATGGAACGACTGAATAGGTCGTTCGGCATAGGCATCATACGATTGTCACCCTTCGACAACGCGACACAGATATTGTTTCAGGCGAGAAAAAACGATGTTGACTACTACACCGTCGATAAACTCTGCAAAATCAATCCGGATTTCAGAAGTTTCATGGAGCGCACCGCGAAAGTTCTAAATGCCGATGCCGATGTGGTAGAGGACGTAAAGCGTGGACTTGAAACAATCTGCGACAAAGGATTCCCAAATGAGGACGAACTTGTGAAGTATTGCCAAGAAAAGCATATTCCTCTAAGTCAGTGAAAATAATTGCAACGTAACACAGGAGTCATAGGGCAGAAACTTGACCTCGCTATTTTGTTTTGTAAAATGCTTTGTAACTAAGAATAAATAAGATATGGGCCAGTTAATTTCAGAAAAGGAGTTCTTTCATGAATATCCACAACAGGTTTTGTCTAATAGCTTTTGTGAGAAGAATTGGGTGACATTATTCAGGAAGAATTTGTGTCACCCATCCGGCAATAGCGATGTGGACATTGATCTATGGATGTGGACATATCTCGTAGAAGACAAGTATATTGCGGAAGCTTTGTGTAGTTGTGATGAAGATCTTCGTTACGACGAAAAGGGCGCGTTATATATGGATAATAGATATACAACTTCTCTAAAAGAAGGATTTGAGTCAACCATAGTTGAAATGAATTTCTATGACACTCGACCGATACGCCATCAAATCAGAGTAAATGAGGAGTTTATACATATGTTCCATCTTTATGAAGAAATCGATAATGATGGAAATAAGCGATATACTCAGTTTGATTCAGGAGAAGCAAAAGTTGTCCTAATCGTAAGCAAAAACGAAGTAAGAATACAACATAGATACCTAATGGATTTTCTTTCTTCGAGAAGACTGAATCTTGTGTGTTTTGTACGGTCTGAAGTAAATATGACTCCTGAAATAGCATCATCCTTGAACTTTGAAAGACCATATACAGGACATGAAGGTATAACCAATTGTGAGACCGAGAATACTATTACTAATTTTTCGGTTGCCGTAACGGGTGGACAATACCAAAGTTGGTTTAAGGGAAAGAAAATTATACCTTATAAGAAATTTGGCGAATTCAAATCTTCTTTTGATTCAGAATATGCGGAATTTATCATCGACTACGATACCGATTCATGTTGTGAAAAGAAGTTATCATGTTCAGACGAGAGTGGTAAATATTTAAGGACTTTTTTCAAGAGAAGTGTATTGGAAAAATATCGAGATGATCCAAATGCGTCTATTGAACCATTCACCATATCATCAGAATATTTTATATTAAAATGCAATACAGAACATCCAAATGTTGTATGGGCGTACCTTAAAGATTTAAGAAGTTTGCCATATACTGAACAGCGTTACTGGGTTGCTCATAATATTTATTATAATGAAGAGCTGCCTGAGGAATATCAATTAAACTGCTATGCTGATTGGAGTGGCAAAGTCGTCTCTATTGATTATAAATTTCGGAGTCTGTTTAATAGGATTAATACAGATTGGGAAAAATACTTTGGATGGAAATTGTTCAAACCAACCAAAGATTTGCAAAGTACGGCTCTTAAAAGAATATTCATAGTCAGCGAAAATAATTCAGGACCATTTAGGAAACTTCTGGAATTAATGAACTTAGTTCTCACAGAAAGCATAAATGTAGGCGAATTAAAAAAGGTGTTAGCCCAAAATGAAAAAGAAATAAAAGGAATTGCATTATTGAATTCATTCTTGGAGTCAAAGGGCATTTGCCAGTCACCCTTCATACACTTCCTTCGACAATTGAATACTTTAAGGTCTCAGTTTTCGGATGTGCATCGTAATGGAGAAAAGCAAGACAAACATTTGGGGCAAGCACTTCAATATATAGATTTAAGTCTTGATTGTCCTGATTTTCAAAAAGCGTCCATAAGTCTTTTTGACAAGGGGCATGAGGCTTTGATGGCATTTTATCAGAGTTATCCAAAATTGCAAGCTGATCCAAATTCTTAAGTTCGCAAAAATATACGTATATGATTGGTGCAGTAATTGCAGATTTGGCGGCGTGGACGTGGGAGTATGATCAAGAATGCTTCTACAAGAGGTTGGTGTCACCTGATGCCAAGTTATCCGGTTATGGTCTGCTGGTAATGTCAATGTGGCGTACCATCAATGAAGGTGGTCTCATTCATAAAAATCGTTTTTATGTTGAGATTGGCAAAGAGTTGTCACATGCCGATTCCAGTTGTGTAGATTTACCAGCTGATTGGCGACGGTGGGGACAATCTGAATATGACAATCCTATTCCATTTGATTTGAAGATAGCCCTCATAATATCTGCTTTTATTGATAGCGGTTTTCTCACCGAAGAAAGACAAAAGCAAATGGATTGGGTGCATTTTTTTCATGGAGGAAAACAAGAATATTATGCACAATCCATTATGACGATTCTTCGTCGGTTGCATGAAGGGATGACCAAGGATGAGGCAGTCAAAGACATTCCTAAACCGGTTATAAATTATTACAAATCCGGGAGCGAGCATAATTGGCGAGACCTTTTGGAGTACGTTACCTTTGCTTGGAGGTGCTTCTATTATAGTTGGGATTTTACCTCAGCATTGCACAATGCCGCCAAATGCTCCGGCAACCGTCATCTGGCTATGGTATTGACCGGTGCCTTTGCCGATGCCATGTATGGCAATCATTACTCTATGATAAAGAATAAGTATGGAGGCAACATCGAATATATCGAATTCCCGCGAACCTTGAATGAGTCTTATCTTGAATGTTTGAATACTGCTCGCAATCAAGAAGATAAAGATAGAATTTTCTTTCAGAAAAACAACGCCCTATCAAATGTCGAACGACATCATTGGAGTCCGATTGAGAACCCATACCATAAGATTATCGTAACTCCTGAATTGGAACGTAAAATCAAATACGCTTTTCACACAGGGTGGACAGAACGATATGGTGTTTATCTTGAAAATGGTTGGTTTTATGTCTATCGAAGTCATTTCATACTCTTGCGTTTCCAGATAAAAAATGACGATAGAGGCTTCAGTAGAATCTCCAATCCTCAAATAAGTGATGACCCACATACACGGATTGAAGACTTAGGTTGTGTTTTGGAAATATTAGAACGAACGCGATGAAGATTATCAGTTGGAATGTGGCCGGGATTAAGGCTCGAGCGAATGAGATTAAGTGGTTGATGCAGGAGCATCAGCCCGATATTGTATGCTTGCAAAAAACGAGGACTGACAAAGCTCCGGAATTTGAGGGCTATCGGATGTATGTGGATTGTTCTGACCGATGGAGTGGTGTTGCCTCTTATGTACGTTCCGACTTGGATGAGATGTTTGTCGAGTCAGACTCACATCATCTGATTCTGGAGTTTGATGAATTTGTACTCATCAATGCTTATGTGCCTTACTCAAATCCGAGGGTGCCGGGTTACGTTGAGCGGCGCAAGGAATGGAATAGATGGATTGTTGAGTTTGTCAAGAAGCAAACTAAGCCTGTGATTATCTGCGGTGATTTGAATATCGTCCACACGGATATAGATTCCTTCTATCCCTCTTGCGTCCGGAATACCGGTTGCTATTATCAATGGGAACGTGATGATTTTAACAGACTGCTCTTGGAGGGGAAATTGGTTGACACATTCCGCAGACTGCATCCTAAAGAAAGGGCATATACATATTTTGATACCATGCACGACGTGGATTATCGTGCCACTAATCAAGGCTCAAGACTTGATTATTTTCTTGTCAGCGAGTCATTGATGCCATGTGTGATAAAATCTGAGATATTATCTCCACTGTCAGCACCAAGCAGCCCAATATTGCTTGATTTGCAACATAATAATTTTTGAGAAAACGATGAAAGCATTAACGTATATAAGTGAAGGTAGGTTTGAGGTGACGGAGAAGGCGAAGCCGGTGATTCAAGATCCCACGGATGCTGTGGTGAGGGTGACGCTGAGCAGTATCTGCACCTCGGATTTGCATATCAAGCATGGGAGCGTGCCGAGGGCGGTGCCGGGCGTTACGGTCGGGCATGAGATGGTCGGCGTGGTGGAGAGTGTCGGTAAGGCTGTCACTAAGGTGAGGCCGAGCGACCGTGTGGCGGTGAATGTGGAGACGTTCTGCGGTGAGTGTTTCTTCTGTCGGCATGGATGGGTGAATAATTGCGCTGATCCGAATGGTGGATGGGCACTTGGTTGTCGTATTGACGGCGGACAGACGGAGTTTGTGCGTGTACCGTTTGCAGACAAAGGACTGACCCGGATTCCGGATAGTGTGAGCGATGAGCAGGCACTGTTTGTCGGCGATATTCTTGCCACGGGTTATTGGGCAGCAAAGATTTCGGAAATTAGAGAAGAGGATACGGTGTTGATTATCGGTGCCGGACCGACCGGACTTTGCACCTTGCAGTGCGTCCGTCTTTATAAGCCTAAGCGGATTATTGTCTGTGAGAAGGACACGGTGCGTCAAGAGTTTGTGAAGAGGCATTATCCGGATGTGATTGTCGTTTCTCCCGAGGAGTGTCTGGCGAAAACGCTACAACTGTCGGAGCATGGCGGAGCCGACCATGTAATCGAGGTTGCCGGAGCGGATGATACATTCAAGTTGGCTTGGCAAGCGGCTCGTCCGAATGCAATTGTCACGGTTGTGGCTCTTTATGACAAACCGCAGGTGTTGCCGTTGCCGGATATGTATGGCAAGAATCTAACCTTCAAGACCGGCGGCGTTGACGGCTGCGACTGCGAGGAGATTTTACGGCTAATCTCAGAGGGCAAGATTGACACCACTCCATTGATAACCCACACATTCCCCTTCTCGCAGATTGAAGAGGCATACGACCTGTTCGAAAACCGCCGCGAAAATGTGATTAAAGTGGCGATAACACCTAATTGAGTTATGGAACAATACAATGAATTTGAACAATATCTGAGGGCTACAGAACCAGGACTGAAGGAACGTGCCGAATTGTGGCAGACGGCTATCGGTCTGCAAAAGGTTGATGGTCTTGTGGTGTCGGATTATCTTGTTGATACCGCCAAAAGGCACATCGAGGGGGAAGTCAACATTGATGATGTTGACAAACTGATTACGACATATTATCAGAGTGAGGCTGCGCGTGAGATTCCCGATGATGTGAAACAGGCGGATGAGGTGTCGAAGAATATTGTCCGAGTCCTTTCTGAGCAATCTTTCTCGTTCTCAGTTCAAGGGTTGGCCGGGCTTCATCGTCGAATCTTCAACGGAGTCATGAAACATGCCGGTGAGTTCCGTAAATATAACGTAACCAAGAAAGAATGGGTACTTGATAGCGCAACAGTTCTTTATGGGCCTTATGAAGATTTGACCCGCACTATTGAGTATGACCTTGAACAGGAAAGACAGTTCAGCTACAAGGGATTATCGCAGTCGCAGATTATTGAACATCTGGCACGTTTTGCATCGGACTTATGGCAAATCCATCCATTCCCGGAAGGAAACACGCGTACTACCGCTGTTTTCACAATAAAATATCTCCGTTCGATGGGCTATGGTGTTGAGAACGATATGTTCAAGAGCCATTCGTGGTATTTCCGCAATGCGCTTGTCCGCGCCAACTACCGTAATGCCGTCAAGGGTGTAGAGCCTACATACGAATTTCTTATCCTTTTCTTCCGCAACCTTCTTCTCGGCGAAAACAACGAGTTGCGAAATCGCTATCTGCATATCAGATGGGATGAGGGGAAACGTCAAAATGAGGTTTCCAATGTTGCTAAACCTCAAAATGAGGTTTCAAAAATGACTAAACCTCAACTATCGGTCAAAGAAAAAGCTGTGGTGGAGGTTATGACTGAAAATCCACATGTTACCATTGATAAAGTAGCTGAGATAACGGGAATATCTGATAGCACGATCGACCGAATTATCAAGACGCTGAAAGAAAAAGGTGTGATTGAACGCAAAGGACAGAAGAATAATTCCGAATGGTTTGTAAAATATCTTTGAAGGCATTGAGTTAGAGCAAAGTCGAACTGTTGCATTTTTTGCAACAGTTCAAAATGAGGGAGGCCGTAAGTTAGATTTTACAGGATAGCATTAACTATTTCCATTTTGGAAACAGTTGACGAGGATTTCTCGGTAACTCAAATTTTAGCATGCCTTATGAATAACGTTGTCGGTGAAGTAACAAACCATTGGGGCTATCCAATTTCAAGGCATACGAAATAGTCGAAGATGATGCGTTATGTAATGAGTTTTAACCACAAGTGGCTATTTCCAAAATGGAAATAACCACCGAGGATTTCTCGGTAGTTCAAATATTTGAGTCGTTTATAATAAGGTGCTGAATATCGTATCCGACATAGGGGACATTTAGTTTTCTAAGACATCCACATAGGTATGTAAACCTATGCAAATAAAATCATAATGCCACTACCAACTGAATTTATGTAGCTGTTAGTGCCATTGAAATAGGAGGTTAAACATTACCATTTTGGATTGGTGCCCGTTTATTTGCTTGCTCTATTTGCCATTGTATCTGCTCGCGGACTTGGTCGAATGATAATGGCGTGAAGTTGTTGTTGTCGACACCGACATCATACTGTGTCGGATAGAGATGTTGAAGTCGTCCTGCATCTATGCCTGTCTTTGATGGTCGTGTATGGACGTGCCCGAACAGTTGCCAGACATCAGTCTTGTATCCACCCTCGAAGCAGAGAAACGGATAGTGGTTGAGGTAGATTTTCTTTTTTCCTATCTCTATCCGCATCTGCATGGCGACGTGTTCAAAGCGCCCGATCAATCCTTGTCGTATATTCTTCAAGTCGTGGTTACCGAGAATCAGGAATATACGGCCATTAAGACTATCGAGCATTTGAGTCCATTCGGCTGCGCCTCCAAGACAGAAGTCTCCGAGATGGAAGACGATGTCATCATTGCCGACCGTCTGATTCCAGTTAGCTATCAATGTCTCGTTCATCTCTGCCGCATCCTTGAAAGGCCGTTGGCAGTAGCGGATTATATTTGCGTGGTTGAAGTGGGTGTCCGATATAAAAAACACCCGCCTTCCGTCAAATTTGAAATTCATTGCTAAAGTTCTATTGTGGCATCACGCTTAAAGGTGCCATGCTCGCCATGAAAGGTATAGCCGAGTTGGTTGCAGACACATTGCGTGTTGCCGATTGTCTTGTTTATGTTTCGATGGGAATGCCCATATATCCAGTAGTCGATGCGGCTATTTGCGATGAGTTCGCCCAACTCAGAAGTGAACGCGCCATTAATTGGGCTACCTTTGAATTCATCGGACATCAGTTCAAACGAAGGAACATGGTGGGTCGCGACAATGATATGCAGAGCCTTACTTGCTGCCACACTTCGGGCAATAAACTCGCGACACCGCTCATGTTCGGCATTGAAGCGTTGTGCTGAAAGTCTGAATTTCCCATTGCGGATTCTATGAAAATCCGTTACCCCACGTTCTGTCTGGTATTCATCGTAAGGATGTATGTGCGCCCAAAGAGTGGAAGCTATTAGGTCTATTTCATCTGATAGTGCAACCACAATGTTGTAACAGGCTCTGACGTTAGAACGTATGTTCATACTCCATCCCTCATGAAGTTCGTTTATGTCAAAGCTTTTGTATAACTCGTGATTGCCGGGGATGACGATTGTCTGCTGAAAATTGTCAGCACACCAATCCCAGAAGGGATGCCGACTATAATTTTCATCGCCAAGATAACCGATGTCACCGGCGAGTACCAGCACGTCACCGACCGGTATCAGAGGATTCTCTTTGAGCCATTGGCTATTCTCGTGGAACTCCAGATGGAGATCCGATGCATATTGTATTTTCATAATTCATCAAATTTTGAGTTGAAACCGACTCCGGGGAGAGTGCCGGAGCCGGTGTTAGTTAATCAAGGATATATGCCTGATTCATGAAGGTTGCCTTCACAAAGTCGGTGGCAAGTTTGTTGAGTTCGCGGTTGAGCGATTTCTGCTCACACTTGTCAAGGGCAGAGTATTCGCCGCCGTGCTCTTTCAGGAAATCTTCAAGGATGTCCTTGGCAAACATCCCCATCACCTTCCCGAAGTCCTTGGGAAAGGATACTTCGCCGATGTGGCTGACCACATTGTCGAGGCGGGCGCGTGTCACGTAAGCATCTACATCGGGTAGCAGCGATTTTAGGGCATCGCTATAAGGCACTGGTTCTGAAAAGAGCTTGTTGCGCACCTTTACACTCTTCTTCTCAGCGAAGCGGGCATTCTTGTTCTTGATAAGGACGCGCGATCCGTTGCGCAGATACTGAGGCTCTACAGGCCGGATCACCACCCCCTCGCAGATGTTGTCTTCGATGTCGGGAAAGCCAAGCCACTGCGAGATTTTGCTCTGAAAGGCGTTGGGATATTTGAGGCATTCCTCCAGCGAGCCGCGGAAGAGAGTCTTGGCGCAGAAGAATCCTTCGGCTTCGAAGATGGCATTCACCTCATCTACCGGCAGGAAACGACTTTCCTCTCCCTCGAAGATGTAGATATCGAAGCCGTAGAACTCATGGCCGGGAGTGTAGTTCACACCCTTCTGAATGAGTGTAGTACCCTTTTCTGCCGGTACGTTAGGGTGGGCATAACGTCCGCCAAACATCTCACCAAAGACCGAGATGGCTTCAACTCCGGGATAAGTCTTCTTAACACTATTGAAAAGTGAGATGACTCTTGACTTGTAAGAGTCTACAAGCGACTGGAAGTCATAGAACTTCTCATCATCGGTCAGAACGGAAGTTCGCTTGGCAAACTTCACCTCCAGACCATCGCAGAGAAAGCTGGTGTTGGCACCATGCACCTTCTCCTGCACCACCCATTCGAGGTCAGCTGGCATTTCAGCCCTGACCCGCTCCATGAAGTCACGGGTGATTGCATTTTCTATGGAGCTGTACTTTTTGAATTTAAGCATTGCTAATACTGATTTGTGCGCCGGAGCGCGGTTGTTGAATCGGAGGAGCGAGGGCATCGGCTTATGTCCGCAGCTAATCGTGGTGGAGAAGGTTTTGATACCAATGGGACACAAAAAACGACTGTCGGGAAGTTGGTATGGACTTTCCGACAGTCGTTGTATCTTGTAACCTGTATGGAGTGCGGTTAACCTATGTCAGTTGGAGAACTGAAACAAACGTGTCGGCAATATCCTGATGTGAGATATGTGGTGCGAGACGAAATCAGCGCACAAAGCATACCTTCAAAGCTTTTCAAGCCCTGAATGTTGCTGGTGCCTAATATGTTGCGATGTTGTCTTGCCATTTGTTTCTGGTTAAGTGGCCGCAAAGTTAATACTTTTTCACAAAACTACAAAATATTTTTTTCAAACCTATTTTTAGTATGATATATTGTACTCAATACTCGTTTTAGTAAAATCTCAAGGAAATTCAACGGAGAAGTATATTATTTTGTACTTTTAATTTGGCAGCATAGGGTTTTATGATTATCTTTGCGAAAAAGTATAGCATATTAGACTATGGAGTTAAAAGATTTGATGAAGGAGAGGCGCGAGGTGCTTTCGCTGACTCAGCAGGATTTGGCTGAGATGGCGCAGGTCGGTGTGGCCACGGTCAAGGATATAGAGCGTGGTCAAGGGAACCCGTCGCTAAGTACCATCAAGAAAATTCTTGATGTACTCGGAATTGAAATGATATTTCAAGTGCGTAAAACCATCTAACGCTATTGAGATATGAAAAAGCTACATGTTTATTATAATGACACCAAGGCCGGAACCTTGACAGAGATAAATCCGGGATCTGGTTATATATTCAAATATGAGCCGGAATATGTATTTTCGGACTTGCCTCCAATATCAGCGACTTTGCCAAAACGAGAGAACGCTTTTGAATCTGATTCGCTATTTCCGTTTTTCTCTAATATGATTCCTGAAGGAGCAAATCGCGGAGTGATTTGCCGGACGCTCCGTATTGACGAGAAGGATTTTTTCGGGATACTGTCGGCTATGGCAGACAAGGATTTCATTGGCGCTGTTAACATTAGAACTTCAAGACATGATTGAGATAAAGAATTGCCCATCCTCTCTTCAGGAGGGATATGACACATACAGTCCAAAGGCCTCCAAACTGCTGTTTGGAGCCAATAAGATTTCTCCGGTATTGGATTTCAATATTGATGAGTTCCGTAATGTCGATGAGATTGTTGAAGCGATGCACCGTATATCCGTCTCAGGCGTACAGGAAAAGTTCCCGGCTCTAATAGAGAATGGGCAGATTCGCATTGCACAGGATGGAGAACGCTCCACCCATATTCTGAAACCGGCTCCATGGGATAAGACCCTTCGTGACCGCAAACAGATTCCGGCAAACGAGCATCTGACCATGCAGATTGCCATGCAGGTCTATGGGATTCAGACAGCAAGCAACGGGTTATGTTTCACTCCCGATGGTCAAGCTGTATATATCACGCGGAGATTCGACATTTTGCCCGACGGCAACAAAATGCCGATGGAGGATTTCGCTTCATTAGTTGGAAAGAATGAGCAAGTCTCCGGAACGCAGTTCAAGTATAACGGCTGCTATGAAGATATCGCGAAAGCCATACGCAGCAATGTCGCTGCATGGATGGTGGATATGGAGAGGTTCTTTACGCTTGTCGTATTCAATTATATTTATGCCAACGGCGATGCCCACTTCAAAAACTTCTCGCTGATTCTTGACGGGCAGGATTACAGACTTGCTCCGGCCTACGACCTATTGAACACCAGCCTTCATGTTGATGGAGACGACCTTGGTCTTGACGGTGGTCTGTCAACAGATATTGAGAAGAGCGATATCTATGACCGCACCGGCCACCCATGCCGCCTTGACTTCGAGAGATTCGCTGCCAAAATAGGATTGGTCAACAAACGAGCCAACCGAATCCTCGACCGCTTCATGACCCTACCCGATGAAGCCCGCCAGTTGATAGACCGCAGCTACCTCACCGAAAAAATGAAGCGCAATTACCTCCGCATCGTCAATGAACGCATCAGCCGCTTCACCCGTCAATCCGAGTAACATCGTCGGCAAAGTAACATCCAAACAAAACTTATGTCAAAAGCAAAACTAAAGAAACATCTGCTATCACTCACGAAAGAGCAGATTGTAGATATAATGCTTGAACTGTATGGCGCAAGCAAAGAGGCCAATGCGTGGCTGGAGTTCTATCTCGAACCAAACAGTGACGCAGAGCTTGAAAAATATAAGAAAACAATCCGAAGCCAATTCTACGGACGGAATGATTATCCAAAGAACCCGAGTTTCAGGGAATGCAACAAACTCATAACTGCATTCAAGAAGCTTGTTCCCGACCCTCATGCTATAGCCGACCTCATGCTCTACTATGTAGAACAGGGATGCAGCCTGACCGCCCAATTCGGAGATTATGAAGAACCATTCTACACCGCATTGGAAAACAATTTCAACAAGGCAGTAAAATTCATAGCACAAAATGGCCTTCTGATCGAATTTGCGCCAAGAATGAAGAAGATGATAGAGTCGGTAGAATGTTGTGGCTATGGATTCCCCGATACCCTTTGGGATATGTATTACGAATACGCCGAATAATAAAGCTACATTTCATACAGATTATTAAATCACGCCAAATGTAGGAGAGTAAGAGCTAAAATCACGCCATGATGTCGCGACTATTCGCGCATTTTTATTAATTTTGTCGCGATAAACAAATCCAATATGACAACAGAAATAGAAATTCTGCAATACCTGCATTATAATCCGCTATCAAAACGAGCTGACATTCTGCCGTCACTTTCAAAACAAATCAGCGACAGGACACTCATGAGAATGTTGTCGGATGCTGTCTCAAACGGTAGTGTAGAAGTCGTTGGACGCGGACCTGCCACAAGATATAAACTGACTCCGCAGGCGCACGTCACAATGGAGCTTAATCTTGACACGTATTTCGACAAGGACATAGACGAGCGTCAGGTGCAGACCGCTTTCAACTTCGAGTTGATAAACGATATTTTGCCCCATGTGAATTTATTCACCAATGAGGAACTTGAAAAATTGGCTGAGGCGCAGACAATGTTTCGGAAGCATCTATCCGAAATGTCTGATTTGGAATATCGTAAGGAGATGGAACGGCTCGGAATTGATTTGTCGTGGAAGTCATCTCAGATTGAAGGCAATACATATTCACTGCTTGAAACTGAACGGCTGTTAAAAGAAAAACAGACGGCAAGCGGCAAAACAAAGGAAGAGGCTGTGATGCTGCTCAATCATAAGGATGCACTTGATTTCATCCTTGACGTTCCGGATTATCTCAAAGACCTAACTGTAGCACGAATTGAGGAAATCCATGCCCTGCTCACTAAAGAATTAGGAGTAGAGCGAAACATACGGCACAGACGTGTGGGTATCACCGGAACAAATTATACGCCGTTAGATAATGAATTTCAGATCAGAGAAGCCCTTGAAGATACAGTAACGCTGATAAACGGTAAGACGAATATATTTGAAAAGGCGTTACTCGCCCTTGTTTTGCTGAGTTATATTCAAGCTTTTACAGACGGCAACAAACGTACGGCAAGAATTGTGAGCAATGGCATACTTATTGCCAATGGATATTGTCCTATCTCATTCCGTACTGTTGATTCGGTGGATTACAAAAAGGCAATGCTGATGTTCTATGAACAGAACAACATAGCAGCGTTCAAGCGTATCTTTATAGAACAATTCCTTTTCGCAGTCAGAACATACTTCTAATACACCAAGCTACACTAATCTAATGGAGATAACAGAAAAAGAATACGAGGCAGCACTCAAACGAATTGACGAACTGCTGCCGCTGGTGACAGATGACACTCCCGATGACGCCCCCAACCTGATTGAATTGTTGAAGGTGTCAGACATCGTTGAGGAGTACGAGGACGAACATTATCCTATCCCGGACGGGCAACAATCAAACAATATATAGCGTTAAAGATAGTGAAGCAGTTGGCTATCTGCCAATAATTTATTAACTTCGCATAGGTCAACGGCCACGTGTCCGGCATAGGCGCCGAGCATGGGATTAAGCCCCGCAGACCGACCGCAGAAAAGCACCGGCAGAGCCAACCTTTAGCTCGGCGAGACTTGTTCGAACCACTTGTACGGCTCTTGTACGGTTTTGATTCACACGTTATTGTAAATCAGAATATTAACTATTTCTGCATCGGCAAGTAACCTATTGACGCGAGTTCGGGGTAAGAATCCACAATCAGACAACGACATATTGACACGCAAAATCGGGCGGCCAAACAATTGTCGCCTGTTTTTCGGGACCTGCGATGGTTATCGCCAGATTACGAGCTGCCCGTTGGATTCAGGCACCTCGTAATCGAAATTGACTTCCGGCTTTGTGGAGAAGAAGCAGTATGCCCCCATTGCCGCGAGCAGGTTCATGATGAAATTGTGGACGCTGCAATGGCGGGAATGCACAAGCTGCGCCACGTTCTTGAGCATGTCGTTGACTGACTCGATGACGCTTCTCTTTCGGAGCATTATCTTGTCGTAGAGCGGCATGAGGCGCTGTTTCATGTTCGAGCGCAGCCCCGTCACGAGATGTACCCCGTTGTCCCACAGATGCCCGAAAAGCG
>ULSS01062872.1_pt1 | contig 16619 bp, 15 predicted proteins | sample 1956901 | NCBI WGS metagenome assembly ULSS01 (sample SAMEA4835714, study PRJEB28245) | human gut metagenome | biome: gut microbiome; material: fecal sample | place: Denmark | collected 2008
CTCGGACACTTGAAGGGGATTGCCACGCCAGTGTGCGCACTGGCTCGCAATGACATCTTCGGTTCAAGTGCGTCACAAAAATTGCGCCCGGAAGGCCAAGCCTTCCGGGCGCACACAGAAAATCAAATTACATCAGAGGCTCCATGCCCAGAACCGGGTGATTCTTCTCGGTCAGCCAGTTCAGCAGCTCCTCGCAGTCGGTGGTGACGGTTTCGTCTGCCACCATGTCGGTGAAGTTGTCGATGCCGTAGAGCTCCTTTGCAGTCTTGTTCAGCTTCTCCGCCACATCGTCCTTCAGCTCCTTGGGCATCCAGACGATCCGCTCAATGCCGCCCTCGGCATAGCAGAACTTCTTGGAGGAGATGAAGTGACGGCCGTGACCCATATAGCCGGGGGTCTGAACGCCGCCGCCGGTGCAGGAGGCCAGCTCGCCGAAGGTCATGCCCGCGGGGGTCATGCCGTTGTATTCCCGGTTGACGATGATCACGCCGTTGGAAACAGGCTCAATGCCGCAGATGCACTCGAAGCAGCCGCAGGAGGTCATGGGATCCTCCAGCAGGGAGTACAGAGTGACGTTCTCCACAGCACCGTGGGTGGCGTTGGCGATGGCCTTGTTGACGCTCTCATACCGGCCGGTGCGCTCGTCCAGGCAGCCCTCTTTATAAATGGGCTGGCAGGGGCCGTTGGGGTTCAGCTCATTGGTGGCCTTGGCATCCAGCCAGGACACGGCGCCGCACAGACCCAGACGCTCGGGGGTAACCACGCAGCAGTGGGCGGGGGCGAAGGACTGGCACAGAATGCAGGTGTAGTACCGGTCAACGGACTCGTCGGTCATGGAAGCCAGCCGGTCGTCACGGGCATCATACCGGGGCATAGCCACCTCGTCCCGGAACTTACCGGCCTGCTCGGCATCGGTAATCAGGGTAATCTGGCACTTGTCCACAACGGCGTCGAACTCGTCCATGATCATGACGTACAGCACCTCGGCGAAGTCCTTCAGCCGCAGGCCTGCCTCAAAGGCGGCGTTGGAAACACGCACACGCACCTGGTTCCGCTGGCCGGTGTGCATGACGCCCTCCATGTAGTTGTACCATGCGTGGAACTTCCGCTCGATGACGGACTCGAAGTCGGGCTGCATCTTCTTACCGGCCACCTCGACGTAGGTCACCAGAGCCATTTCCTTGGCCTCGTCCAGATCGGGGCCGATGATGTTGATCTTGTGATCCTCCACTTCGGAGGCGTCCTTCATCAGAACCAGCTCGGCGGTGGGGTTCTTGTTGGACCACATCTCGTTGTGCATATCGGCCCGACGAATGATTTCGCCCTCGAAGGCGGCGGCGAAGGCCACGGGGATGGGCAGCTCCTTCACCTTGATCTTGATGTTCCGCAGCTCCAGAGAACGCTTGACGGTCTCGGCATGATCGGTAACGGACTCCAAAGCACCGGGCACCTGGTTCTCACCCAGGTCGATGTCCACCACCACAGGGAAGCCCAGAGCGATGGCACCGGCACCGGCGGACACCACCACGGAATCGATGGCACCGAAGGTGTTCACGAAAGCGGGCACACGCTCCTTGGTGTACTTCAGCAGCTCCGCCAGATTACCGGGCTGAACGTTGCCGAAAATCAGAGCCGCACGGATAGCGACGGTGACGACATGGATGACAGCGGTCACGTCGTGACCCAGAGGGATGACCCGGAGCTCCAGGCCCATCTTCACGCCGCCCTCGGCGCACTGCTCGATGCAGTCGCCTACCAGGAAGGTCATGATGCCCTTGGACTGGTAGTCCTTGACCACCTTCACAACGTCGGCGGCATTGTCCGCCTTGCCCAGCACCACGGCCACGCCGGGGATATCGCCGGTAACCAGGGGCACGCCCAGAGAACGGATGATGGGGTCGGACACGAAGCCGATGCCGGAATCGTTCTCGTAGGGGTTGCCGCCCTCCACATATTTCAGGCCTTCAATGATCTCCGCGCCTACGGCGGTGGCAAGACCGGCGTTCAGCGCCTGACCCAGATCCTCCTGGCCGGTAATCAGGCTCTTCAGAACGTCCACACAGGCAGGCAGATCGCCCAGGGTCTTGACCTTCACACCGGTCGCCGCGTAGATCGTGGGGAAGAAGTAGGCAGTATCAGGGAATGCGATCTCCTTATCTGCGCCGTACTTGGCGATGGCATCCTTAACGGCGCCCTCGGTCAGTCCGGCGACGGCATTGGAGCCGCCGTAAATCAGATCGGTTAATACACTCATTTGAATTCCTCCCAAATATTCCGCAAAATTGAATTTATATAGAGCCGAATGGGCTGAATATACGCATTGATTACTTTTTCTTCTTGGCTCGCTGTTTTTTCAGCAGAGCACAAAGGGCTTGGACAAAGGCCTCAAATTCCGGCCTGCCCGCCTTCAGAATATATTCCTTGTCCGCCTTGACGATAAATTTCGCCATTCTCGCCGGAACGCTTGTCCGGTTTCCGTCTGCGGTAATGCCCTGGGCGGACTTGATTTTTTCCAGAGGCACCGCCTGAAAGCCGCCCTTTTTTTCCAGCAGCAGCCGCTTGTTCGTCAGAATCCACCGGCCTCCCCGCTGGGGGCAAACCGCCTGTACCGTTTCCCGGGGCAGAAGCACCGTGTCCAGGGTGCGGCGAAAATCCCGGAGCCGCCGGGTCCCCCGCTTTTGCAGATAAATATGGATGGCAAGAGCCAGCATCGGCACCGCCATCGCCAGGATTCCCAGCTCGGTGGGGGTCATGGTTTTCTTTCCTTTCGGTCAAAAAGCAAAGTGGCGGGGAGGGAGGTTCCCCCCCAGCCGTGAATGCTTGGGATGTGTGTGTCCGCGTCAACAGGCACACAGACTTCACCCGAATCTGATCGACTGATTACAGTTCCAGGTAAGAGTCGGAGTACAGAACGTGGTTCTTGAAGATGTCGCAGGACTTGATGGTCTCCATCAGCCGCAGGTCGTTGGGGTTGACGATGGCGGAGGTCAGACCCTGCATCATAGCCATAGCCACCAGAGCGGAGTCCATGATGGGACGCAGCGTCTTGGGTGCGCCGTTGGAGTTGTTGGACAGACCGCCGGTGGACTTCAGGCCCTCAGAGGCGAACAGCTTGATGGCCTCCAGAACCTCCATCTGCTTGTCCTGCATACCCTTGACGACCAGGAACAGAGGATCGAACCACAGGTCGGTGGCCTCCATGCCCAGGCTCATGCCCCGCTCGAGCATGTTGTGGCAGTGCTTCATACGCTCCTCGTTGTCCTTGGCAATGCCGTCGGCAGAGCACAGAGCGATACAGATGGCGTCGTTGGCGGCAGCCAGGTCGATGTTGGAAATACGGGAACCGGCATCGGCGGAGTTGACGATGGGCTTACCGTTGGTACGGTTGTAGACCTTGATACCGGCCTCGATAGCCCGCTTGTTGGCGGTATCCAGAGCCAGAGGCACGTTGTTGAAGTTCTCCTGCAGCAGCTTGACCGCCCACATCATACGCTCAGGGCCGTCCTTCTCGGCAGGTCCGATGTTCACGTCCAGGTAGGTGGCACCGGCAGCGATCTGCTCGGCGGCACGCTTCAGGATGGGCTCGGGATCCCGCTCGTCCATAGCCTTCCGGACGGAAGGAGCGATGCAGTGAATCCGCTCGCCGATGGTGACGAAGGTCTGGGACTCGGGGTTGTGACCCTTGTAGTGCACGCCCATGTCCACCACCTTGATCTCGGGCACCTTGGTAGCCAGCAGCTCGTCGAAGGACAGCTCCTTGACCTCCACCTGGGTGGCAGCCTTGGCGGCGTTCTCGGCAGCGGCAGCGGCGGCAGCGGCCTCGTACTCCTTGTCCTTCATGTACTTCGGCAGCTGAACGGCCTCGGTAGGACCGACGACCACGTTCCAGCCGGGCAGCTTCTCTGCGATTTCGCCCTTCATGACGGCAACCTTGCCGGGGATGATCAGGGTGCGGTTCTTGATCTTGCCCGCGATATCCAGATCCTCGAAGGTCTTCTTCACGGAGTTGGAGGAGAACTTACCGGCAGCCCAGGCAGTCAGAACGGACATGCCGGAAGCGTCGGTGATGATCAGGTTCACGGGCATGTTGGAGCGCTCAAGCTCGCCGGAAACCAGGAAGTAGGTCAGGGCGAAGTCCACGGTCAGCGCGCAGGGGCTGTTCTCGTCGGCACCGTTCAGGGGGTAGATCTTGGACTCCACCTTCATGGGCTTCTGAGGATCGGTGAAGATGTTCTGACGCAGGCCGTACAGAGGCAGAGCCTGAGCGTAGGTCATGTGCTCCATGACCAGGATGGAGCCGTACTTCTCGGTGAACATGGTGGCGTAGGCGGTCTGCAGGTGGTCGTCACCCTTGGCAAGCCGGGCAATGTTCACGATGGAGGGATAGCCGAAGCTCCGGTCGCCATCCTTGATGGCGGTGCGGCGAACCAGGACGGCGTTGGTCAGAGTCTCCTTGGCGGTCTTGCCGGTGACGTCCACCACCAGGTTTTTGTTGCCCTTGGCTTCCAGCTTCTTCACGGTGTCGTACAGGTCGGACAGGGAGCCGGCGGAAACGCCCAGCACAACGCCCTTGGCGGTAGCCAGCTCGTTCATAGCCTCCCAGTTGTCGGGAGTGGCGCCGTCCAGAATCACGTTCTTGCCGGCAACCTCCAGAGCGGCCTTGGCGCACTCCACGTCCCAGCACTCCAGAACCAGGTCACGGCCGGTAGCGGCAGCCTTCTTCACCAGCTCCGCATAGACCGCGGGATCGGACTGGGTGTTGGCCACGAACACGAACTCCACGTACATCCGCTCGCCGATCCGCTCGTAGTCGATCTTCTGCAGGCTGGCCAGCTTTGCGTCTGCCTCTTCGGCGGACAGGCTGGTGCCCACGGCCACGGCGTACAGATTCTTGTTGACCAGAGTCTTCTCGTGACGGAACAGGACAGTCTCGCCGCCCAGCTTGTGATCGCCCACGGTGATGGTCTTCATGGGAGGCGCGGTCTGCTCGTTGAGCATCGCCTTCGCGTCGTCAGAGAAGTAGGGGCACTTGTCGATCGACACAGCACCCTGCGCCACCTTCATGCAGAAAGCCATACAGGTGGGGCTGCCGCACTCCTTACAGTTTTTCTTAGGAGACAGCTTAAAAATGTCAAGACCCTTCAAAGCCATTGTATGTATCCTCCTTCCGAATTAGACCAGTTCCGTGATGAACTTCTTGATGGTGGCAACGGCGGCGGGATGACGCATGATGACGGCATCGGCACCACCGGTCAGGTTGGCGGCGGCGGTAGACACTTCCATGTCAATGGCACGCTCTTCCCGGCTGCCCCATTCGGGCTCATCTTCTTCGGAAGCGGTGGACTCCTTCACGCTCCAGGCATCAGGAGACACAGGGGACATAATGGGCATCTGCAAATCGGCATCGGACTGAGCCAGAGCGGCCAGACGGATCCGATCCAGGGTAGAAGCGACGTACTCGAAGCCGTAGCCCACGGCAGCGGTACCGACGTTCATGACGATGTTCTCGGGATTGATGGACAGGCCCTTGAGCATGATGTTCAGCTGCTTGGCCAGGTTGATGTCGTCGGCGGTCTCAGCGCCCACCTTCTGGCCGTAAGCCAGAGCCACGGAAGCACCGACGGTCTTGTAGTCCTCGTTCCGGGCGGACAGAACCAGAATGTTCTTGCCCTGCAGAGCCTCAGCGATCTTGCTGAACAGCTCGCCGTCCTTCTCGATGTTCTTGCAGCCCATGACAACGATAGGCATGGACACGGCATCGGCTACCGCCTTGGCATCGGCCACGCAGTCGGCAACGGAGCGGTTGGCACCGTTGGGATCGGCAGACTCGAAGTGCAGGCACAGGAAGTCCGCGCCGGGCATGGTCTCCGCCTTCTTGGCGTAATCGGCCATGGTGGTGCAGCCCGCGTAGAATTCCTTCAGAGCGGGAGCGTCCCAGGAAGCCGCCAGATCGGAGATTTCCACGCCGATCTTGGGAGCGTTCTCAATGGGAGCGTCGAAGGTGTAGAACGGCATCACGTTCTGACCGCCGATGACGATTGCCTTGTCACCGGTGCCCAGGGTCACGGCATTGATCTTGCCGCTGAAGGGAGCCGTCTTGGGTGTAAAAGCCATAGTGTTTTTCCCCCTTGATTGATTTTGGATGAGTTTATATATTGGGCACCCGGGGCAGGTGATTCTGCCCCGCATGTCACTTACAGGATTAGGGAAGCTCTGATTCAATCGGCAAAAGCTGGGAGCGAGAGATTTTGTTCTCAGGCAAGGTTTGGAAAATGGAGGAATACTTTGTGTACCCGCAAGGGGTATGCCACATCCGTAAGCCAGCTTCGCTGGCAACGGCTGTGCTATATTTCCCATTTTTCAAACCGCAGACTGGGGGCAAAAGATCCGCTATCCAGCCGCAGACGATTTATTCAGAGTTTCCTCAAATTCCGAGGGACTTCATAACGTCCTTCAGAGCGGTTTTCATGGGGTCGCTGTCGGGAAGCTTCGCGGAGGGCTCGCCGTCGCAGTCGCAGCGGTAGACCGCCTCGTCCTGGGGCAACACGCCGAAGAGCTTCAGCCCATGCTTTTCAATTTCCTCCCGGACGCCGTTATCCAGCACACCGCCGGGAGCCCGGTTGATGATGACGCCCATCTGGCCGGGATTCAGGGACATTTCCTTCACCATTTCCGCCACTCTTGCCACGGCCTGAACGCCCCGGCGGGAGCAGTCGGAAATCAGCAGCATGGTGTCCACATGCGGCAGCGTACCCCGGGCGATGTGCTCCAAGCCTGCCTCGTTGTCCATGACCACATAGGTATAGTTGGGAAGATACTTGGCCACCTGGGACTGGAGCACGCCGTTGACATAGCAGTAGCAGCCCTTGCCCTGGGTGCGGCCCATGACCAGCATATCGAAGTCGTCGTCCTCAATGAGGGCGTCATTGAACTTCATCTCGGCGTAATCCGCCTTGGTCATATTCTTGGGGATGGTGCCCTTCAGCTCTGCCTGAGCCATCTCCTCCCGGATCTGTCCCAGAGAGGTTTCCACCTCCACGCCCAGAACCTCGTTCAGGTTGGAGTTGGCGTCCGCGTCCACCACCAGGACAGGGCCGTTCTTCTTTTTGCAAAGATAATCAATAATCATGCCGCAGGTGGTGGTTTTGCCCACGCCGCCCTTACCGGCAACCGCAATGGTATGTGGCATATTGCATTCCTCCTAGAAAATCAAAATGATGAATTCCGAGCAGCCCTGACAATGGCCGGCACATCCTCCGCCCGATTCTGGGTCAGAAGGTGGATGCCATCCACGCCCCACTGCCGGTAAAGCCAGATCTGGTGCGCCGTGTAGGCCATGCCCGCCTCCCGGAACTGGACGCGCTTGCGCTCCACCTCCGCGTCAAAGGGATCCTTGACGAAGGGGTTGGGGTAGATCCAGTAGTCGGAAAGGAGCCGGCACAAGTCCTCCGGAATGGCGCAGCCGCCGGTGGCAAGCGCCGTCCGGATGGTCGCCGCCTGGTCAACCACGGGAGCCACCCCCGCCATCACCGGCAGGGTAATGCCCGCCGCCCGGATGCCGTCCAGCCAGCCGTGGAAAATGTCCATATCCCAGCAAAGCCGGGTAATGAGGAAATCCGCCCCGCTGTCCTGGATGGCCTTCAGTCGGGTAATTTCCCCTTCCAGCGAGCATCCCAGAGGTTCCCCCTCCGGCGCGCCGTCCACCGCTACGGTAAAGCTGTCCGAAAACTCCCGGCGAATCAGCTTCACCAGCTCGGCCTCATCGGAAAGGCCGTCGCTCATCCGCATCTCGCCGCCCCGAAGCGCCGTCACGCAGTCAATGCCCTGACGCAGGTAGTTGCGAAGCTGCTCCCGAATCCCCTGCGCCGTGTTCCCGGCACAAGTCAGCTGGGTCATGGCCTGGGTTTTCCCGGCGGATACCACCGCCTCCAGAACCTCCAGATTTTTCCCGGCATCCGTCCCTCCCGCGCCGTAGGTGCAGCACAGAAAGTCGGGCTTTTCCCGGTACAGCCGGTCAAGAACGCCTCCGGACTCCAGCAGCTCCCGGCGTCCGGCCTCCGTTCTCGGAGGGAACACCTGGAAGGAGAGGGCACTATGCCTGCTAAGCGATTCCATAACAGACATTTTTCTCTCCTCCTGCCAGCCGTTTTTGCTATCTTCGTCAGGGCGCACCACGCCCATATCGATACAACGATATCGTATCACATTCTATCGGAAAATTCAACCCACAATTTCATATTTTTCTTTCCAAACCGCAAGATTTCCCCGATTTTCAAAAACGCCCGATTTCCCGCACGAAATCATACATTGTATTGCCGCGCCTAAATAGAAGTTGTCATTGCAAGCCAGTGAATCCGTACCCCCTGCCTTCCCTTGGGGGAAGGTGGCACGGCGCAGCCGTGACGGATGAGGGTCTTGCCTCTCCCTATGGGAGAGGTGCCCAGTGCCGCAGCACTGGGTGGAGAGGGCTTTTTACCCTCTCAGTCACTTCGTGACAACTCCCCCGCAAGTGCGAGACTGAGGGATTGTAAAACCGCATCTATGGGAGCGCCCGAAAAAGGGCGCAGTGCTTTCCGCACCGCGCCCTCTCTGCAAATTCCGTTATACTTCCTTGCTCTTGCTTGCGATTTCCGCCAGGCACTTGGTCAGGAAGGCATCGGCAGTCATGGCACCCAGATCCTCGCCCTTGCGGGTACGGACGGATACGGTGCCGTTCTCCATATCCCGGTCGCCCACCACCAGCATATAGGGAACCTTCTGCATCTGGGCTTCCCGGATCTTGTAGCCCAGCTTCTCGCTGCGCAGATCACTCTCCACCCGAACGCCGGCTTCCTCCAGCTTGGCGGCAACCTGGGCGGCATACTCATGAGCACGCTCGGTGACAGGCAGCACCTTCACCTGCACAGGAGACAGCCACAGGGGGAAGGCACCGGCAAAATGCTCGGTAATCACACCGATAAACCGCTCGATGGAGCCGAAGACCACCCGGTGAATCATGACGGGGCGATGCTTCAGGCCGTCCTCACCCACATACTCCAGGTGGAACCGCTCAGGCAGCTGGGAATCCAGCTGGATGGTGCCGCACTGCCAGGTACGGCCCAGGCAGTCCTCAATGTGGAAGTCCAGCTTGGGGCCGTAGAAGGCGCCGTCGCCCTCGTTGATGACGAAGTCCTTGCCCATGGCGGTGATGGCGTTTTTCAGGATGTTCTGGTTGAACTCCCACTCCTCCACGGTGCCGATGTGATCCTCCGGCATGGTGGACAGCTCAATGGTGTACTTCAGACCGAACACGGAGTAAACCTCGTCAAAGAGCTTTACCACGTTCTGAATCTCCGTCTCCATCTGCTCCTTGGTCATGAAGATGTGGGCATCGTCCTGGGTGAAGCAGCGAACCCGGAACAGACCGTGGAGGGCACCGGACAGCTCATGCCGGTGCACCAGACCCAGCTCGCCCACCCGCAGGGGCAGATCCCGGTAGGAGTGAGGCTCGGCGGCGTACACCAGCATACCGCCGGGGCAGTTCATGGGCTTGATGGCGTAGTCCTGGTCGTCGATGACGGTGGTGTACATATTGTTCTTGTAGTGATCCCAGTGACCGGACTGCTCCCAGAGGGTACGGTTCAGGATCATGGGGGTGGAAACCTCCACATAGCCGTACTTCTTGTGCACCTGACGCCAGTAGTCAATCAGGGTGTTGCGCAGCACCATGCCCTTGGGCAGGAAGAAGGGGAAGCCGGGGCCGTAGTCGGTGAGCATGAACAGGCCAAGCTCTTTGCCCAGCTTCCGGTGGTCACGCTTCTTTGCCTCTTCAATCCGGGCAAGGTAAGCATCCAGCTCATCCTTCGTGGGGAAGGCAATGCCGTAGACACGCTGAAGCATCTTCCGCTTGCTGTCGCCCCGCCAATAAGCGCCGCAGGTGCTCAGCAGCTTGAAGCCGTTGTGCTTGACCCGGCCGGTGTGATCCAGGTGAGGGCCGGCGCACAGGTCGGTGAACTCGCCCTGGGTATAGAAGGAGATGACGGCGTCGGCGGGCAGGTCTTCGATGAGCTCCACCTTGTAGGGCTCGTCCTGCTCGCGCATATAGGCGATGGCCTCTTCCCGGGGCTTCTCGCTGCGGACGATGGGCAGCCGCTCCTTGCAGATCTTCTTCATCTCGCCCTCGATCTGGGTCAGATGCTCGGGGGTGAAGGCGAAGGGCGCGTCAAAGTCATAGTACCAGCCCTCGTCAATGGCGGGGCCGATGGCCAGCTTCACCTCGGGCCACAGACGCTTCACCGCCTGAGCCATAATGTGAGAGCAGCTGTGCCAGTAGGTTTTCCGGTACTCGGGGTTTTCAAAGGTGTACAGATTTTCTTCGGACATTGGGATTTACCTCCTATTCATTCTCGGGGAGGGTATAAAAAAGCCCACCCCCTGAAAAATCAGGGGTGGGATACAGTAACATGCAGTATTCCACGGTTCCACCCTGGTTGCCTTCCAAAGGAAAGCCACTCATTGACGCCGTAACGGGCGCACCCGGCAGAGCATTTCCGCTCTGCGGCTCGGAAGTGGTTACGCGCACAGCAGGGGTACGGCTGTCTTTCACCAAGGCGGCAGCCTCTCTGGGAATCTTACCGGCGCGCGTGTCTTCGTCGTTGCCTTTGGCTGAAATCTAGCACAATTCCCGCCGGTTGTCAATCCCCCGGCGGCGAAATTTCCAAACATTTTTCAAAATCGCCTGTTTTCGCCCCAGGCCGCCGCCCGTAATCTTCCCCCGACGGCAATCCTCCAAAGGTTACAGTCTTCGACACGTTATGTTACTATTTGTAATTATTTTGACAGCCGTTTTCGGGAAAAGCCGACACCAAGCGACTGTCTTCCTCCATTTCCTTTACATAATATTTCAACTTTTATATCTTAAAATATTGGCAATTTCAATTGAATTTCAATATTTACTTGACAATTTTACGAATTTTGCTATAATAAGCCCAAGCAAATCGCAAGTCGATACAGCCTGTAATTATTTGTTATGTTTTACGTTTTCGGGAGGGGTTTTCCATGGCGAAGTCCGTTTCCAGGGTTCTGCGCAGGAAAGTTTTCCTGATTCGCCTGTACATCGTGCTGCTGAGCCTGATTCTGGTGCTGGCTCTGCTGGCGCTGATCTCCCAGGCGGCTCTGGCTAAGACCTATGTGGTCACTGACGGCGACCGGGTGGTGACCTACACCACCTTCGCCTCAGAGCCGGAGACGGTTCTGGAGCAGCTGGGCCTTTCCTTAAATCAAAATGATACCTACACCACCCAGGCGGTGGAGGGCGCGGCGGCGATTACCGTCTGCCGGGCCCAGAAAATTACCGTCCATTACCATGGGCAGACCACGCTGGTCACCAGCTTTGGCGAGACGGCAGGGGAGCTGCTGTCCCGTCTGGGGCTGGATGTCACCGGAGAGGACGTGGTCTCCCATGGTTTGGAAGAAGAGACCTACGACGGGATGGAATTGCGGGTAGACCGGCCGGAAATTCTCCGGCAGGTCTACACCGCCGCCATCCCCCACCCGGTGAGCCGGTGCAGCGACCCCACGCTGCCCGTGGGCACCGAGGCAGTGCTCACCCCAGGTACCGATGGAGAAATGCGCTGCACCGCGGAAATCACCTACTTAGGCGGTCAGGAGGCCAGCCGTCAGGTGCTTTCGGAAACCGTCACCCGTCAGCCGGTTGCCGAGATTATCGCCGTAGGCACCGGCTCCGCCCCGGCCGTCTCCGAAAAGCCCGTCATTGCCGACGGACGCATTACCCTTCCCACCGGCGAGGTGCTGACCTATACCCGGACGGACACCGTCCGGGCCACCGCCTACACCCATACCGATCGGGGCTGCGACACCGTCACCGCCACCGGCACCCGTGTCCACCGGGGCACCGCCGCGGTAGATCCCCGGTTCATCCCCTATGGCACCCGGATGTTCATCGTATCCAGCGACGGCTCCTATGTCTACGGCATTGCCGCGGCGGAGGACTGCGGCGGAGACATCAAGGGCGACCGGATGGATCTGTACCTGCCCACCCATGCCCAATGCACCGCTTTCGGCCGCCGGGTCTGCACCGTCTACTTTCTCGGATGATTCAAGGGGTTGTCTCGTTAAGTGCCCCTATGGGTCAACATAGCCAAAATATACAATGTCATTGCGAACCAGTGACCGATGTCACTGGTGTGGCAATCCCCCGGATAGGCGTAAAATTCAAGATTTCCTAACGTAGATGTTTGAAAATCGGGGGGGATTGCCACGCCAGTGTGAGCACTGGCTCGCAATGACATTGTTCTATTTGGGCACTTTGCTATTTTGAGACAGCTCCTTTCGTAAAAACTCGTAGGGGCCGATGCCCTTCATCGGCCCGCCGGTACACCCTGCCGCCATCCCAGGACGCTGAGGGTCTCGCTCCTACAACGCCGCGTCCCCTTGAATAGCCACTTGCAAACCCGCCTTTTTTCTGGTATGATAGCCGGAAGAAAGGCGGGTTTTGCCATGATAAATGTTTGCGATATTCAGGTGATGAAGCCATTGCTTTCCCAGCACGGCTTTCACTTTTCCAAGGCCAAGGGTCAGAATTTTCTCATCGCCCCCTGGGTACCCCAGTCCATCGCCGAACAGGCCGGGGTGGACGAAACCGCCGGTGTGCTGGAAATTGGCCCGGGCATCGGCCCGCTGACCCAGCAGCTGTGCCTGCGGGCGAAAAAAGTCTGCGCCGTGGAGCTGGACGAGCGCTTAGCGCCCATTCTTGAGCTGACCGTAGGCGAATTTGACAACCTGGAAATCATCTGGAACGACGTTCTCCGGTTGGATCTTCCCGCCCTGGTCAAGGGTGAATTTGAGGGTCTTCGCCCCATGGCCTGCGCCAACCTGCCCTATTACATCACCTCCCCCATCCTCACCGCCCTGCTGGAAGCGGACTGCTTCGATTCCGTCACCGTCATGGTGCAAAAGGAAGTAGCCCAGCGGATTGCCGCCGCCCCGGGAAGCGAGGATTACAGTGCCTTTTCCGTGTTCTGCCAGTATTACGCGGAACCCAAGCTGCTGTTTGAGGTGCCCGCCCACTGCTTCCTGCCTCAGCCCAAGGTGACCTCCGCCGTCATTCAGCTGAAAGTTCGTCAGAACCGGGACTGGGGGCTTGCGGACGAGAGCATCTTCTTCCGAACCGTCCGGGCCAGCTTCGCCATGCGCCGGAAGAAGCTGAGTAACGGTCTGGCCTCCGGCTTTCCGGAACTGGGCAAGGCCGGCGCCGCCCAGGTGATTGCCGCCGCGGGCTTTGACCCCAACGTCCGTGGGGAGACGCTGAGCATCCCGGAATTTGTAAGACTAGCCAATGAAATCGTCAAATGGAGAGAAACATGATCGAATTTTTACTGCTGGACCTGGATGACACCATTCTGGACTTCCACAAGGCCGAGCGAATCGCCCTGAGCAAAACCATCCGCTCCTTCGGAATTGCGCCTACGGAGGCCATACTGAACCGCTACCATGAAATCAACAAATGGCACTGGGAACAGCTGGAAAAAGGAAAGCTCACGAGGCCTCAGGTGCTGGAGGGGCGGTTTGTCCAGCTGTTCCGGGAGCTGGGGCAGGAGGTCAGCGCCGCCGACTGTATGAAGTCCTATGAGCACAATCTGTCCATCGGCCACTATTTTCTCCCCGGAGCGGAGGAGGCCGTGAAGCGTCTTCACGAAAAATACCGGCTGTTTCTCGTGAGCAACGGCACCGCCGTGGTTCAGCAGGGCAGGCTCACCAGCGCTAATCTGTACCCCTGGTTTGAGAAGGTGTTTATCTCCCAGGAAATCGGCTTCAACAAGCCGGATAAAGCCTTCTTCGACCGGTGCTTTGCCCAGATTCCCGGCTTCGACCCAAGCAAGGCTCTGATGGTGGGCGACAGCCTGACCTCGGACATTCAGGGCGGCATCAACGCGGGACTTCGAACCGTCTGGGTGAATCCCGCTCACAAGCCCGCCGACAAAATCCGCCCGGATTACGAAATCGAGGAGCTTTCCCAGCTGGAAACCCTTCTGGAGGAACTGTAATGGAATACGAACTGGTACATGAAATTCAGAACCTCTGCCGGAATAACCAGATGCGCGACGTTTTCTTTGAGGAAGTGGAATGTGACGACCCTGAGGAATATCTGCGCCGACGGCTGTCCGGTCATAAAATCGAGCTGTCCGCCGACCCTGGCCCAAACGGTGCCGTCACCATCCACGCCGTGGTGGACGGCCTGATGGAAAAGTACGTCTTCACGCCTATCTAAGGCCGCACCCGCAATAGCAGCATGTCATTGCGAACCAGTGACCGATGTCACTGGTGTGGCCCCCTCCGGGGATTTCCTCCGGTCACAATCCCCTTCAGTCATCCGAGAACCATCGAAAAAGCGCAAAGGCTCCCCTTGCTGACCAAGGGGAGCTGCCCCAGTGCGCACACTGGGGCTGGGGGGGTCAGAACTTTCCCTTTTTGACAATCCCTCAGTCACTTCGTGACAGCTCCCTTTACACAAGGGAGCCCTTGCCCGCCACCCCCGCATATCTAAAAGTTTGGAGAATACCATGAAACATTTTCACCTGCTGCCCTGGGTCATCGTTGCCCTGCTGATTCTGGCGGCCTTTATCCTGCGCTTTGTCCTCTGGGGCTACAGCTTTTCCGCCCTGGTCTGCTGCTGCCTTGCCGGCATTATCGCCTTCTACGAGATCACCGGGATGCTCCTTCCCGTCTATCCCGCTGTCGTCCCCATCCTCCGCCGGATTTTCACCGGCTGTCTTGCCGTTGGCATCGCCGTTGTCACCGTCACCGAGGGCATCATCATCAAGGCCAGCTTCGGCTCTCCGGAGGAGCCCATCGAATATCTGGTGGTTCTGGGAGCCAAGGTGCGCACCACCGGCCCTTCCGCCTCCCTGTGGGATCGGATTTACGGAGCCTACGACTATCTGACCGAGCACCCGGATGTGATCGCCGTAGTGTCCGGCGGCAAGGGCGACGACGAGCCCATGGCCGAGGCCACCGCCATGTGGGAAAAGCTGGTGGAGCTGGGCATTGCCCCGGATCGGATCTGGATTGAGGACAAGGCCACCTCCACCTGGGAAAATCTTCATCTTTCCCTTGACCTGATCGAGGAAAAAACCGGCAGCCGCCCGACGAAAATCGGCGTGCTGTCCAGCGAATACCACCTGTACCGGGCCAGCCTGTTCACCAAGGCCTGCGGCGTGGAATTTGTGGGCATTCCCGCGAAAACCAGCAACGTTTCCCAGCTCATCAACCACTTCATGCGGGAGGTCGCCGGCGTCTGGCACTACTGGCTCCTGGGGAATCAGTACAAGACGTTATGACAACGTTCCGCAAATACGCCGAAGCACCGGCTCCCCTTGAGAGTCGGTGCTTCTTTTCTTTATCCGCTTACTTATGCAGTGCCTTGCGCAGCACAGGGATCATCAGCATTGCCACGCCGCCGCCAATGAGGGCGGTGATCAGCTGGGGCAGGGAGAACATGGTGGGCAGCGCCTTCAGCATCGGCTCCTTCAGGGTGCCGCTTGCCAGCAAGCCGGGCGCCATCACGCCGCAGATCAGCTTCACCACCAGCAGATACAAGGTGGCGAACTTGGCAATCGCCGCCACCAGCCAGGCCGCCACCCGCTTGCCCACAGAAGCGCAGTCCCCGGCGATAAAATACAGCAGTACCACCAGCACGGTGTTGCCCACCATGATGGCGGGAACCGTCACCAGCTGGGGAGCCACGCCCAGTAAGTAGGCCAGCACAGGAGACAGCACCGCCACGGTAATGCCGCTGCCGAGACCTGCCAGCAGCACGCTCACCGCCAGCACGGCGTTGACGCAGGAGCCGGTGACCAGCTGTCCCGCGGGCTTGGTCAGTGCCTGCAAGGTGACAAGCAGTGCCAGCATGACGGCGGTTTCCGTAATCCAACGAACCTTTTTACTCATGAAAAATACCTCTTTTCGTCAGTCTTTTCCGGTTACACCGGAATAAGCGGTTTTGACACTGACACCGGACAGGCCGCCCAGCTTTCCGGAAAGACTGGAAATGGTATTCTGAGGCGCATCCATGGCAACGGTGATGATGCTCACCCCCCGCTTGGGGTAGGGAATGCCCATTCTGCCGATGATGAACGGACTGTATTCGTGCAGAAGGCCGTTGAGAATCTCCACCGACGCGGGATTCTCCACAATCATGCTGATGACTGCCACTCTGGTTTCCATTTCCTTTCCTCCTAAAAAGAAAACTGCCGCGACCCTGACGGTGCGGCAACGACGGCACAGCCCCGGAAATTATTTCCGCAGCTAACGAAGTATGCACACCTTTCACGCAGGGGGTTTGCCCCTTAATGTCAGGATCATGCCGTAAGCATAGCATATCTTCCTTCATTTGTCTATCATCGATTCCGACAAATCTTTCCGCCTGTACCTTTTTTCGGTCATCGGAACCGGAGCTGTTTCAAAGCAGCAAAGTGCCCAAATAGAACAAAGTCATTGCGAGCCAGTGCTCACACTGGCGTGGCAATCCCCCCGATTTTCAAACATCTACGTTAGGAAATCTTGGCGTTTACGCCTATCCGGGGGATTGCCACACCAGTGACATCGGTCACTGGTTCGCA
>ULSS01016120.1_pt1 | contig 16589 bp, 9 predicted proteins | sample 1956901 | NCBI WGS metagenome assembly ULSS01 (sample SAMEA4835714, study PRJEB28245) | human gut metagenome | biome: gut microbiome; material: fecal sample | place: Denmark | collected 2008
AGGTACGATTAGAACATGCCGACACCGACGTCTCGAATCATACCGCCAACTATTTCAATTCCATAAAGGTACGATTAGAACTGAAAATGAGACTTTGCTCTTGACGAATGACCTTTATTTCAATTCCATAAAGGTACGATTAGAACTCTCGGTGCTCCGAGACGGGAGCTATTTTCACTCCGATTTCAATTCCATAAAGGTACGATTAGAACTCATCTACTGACGTCAAAGATAAGTAGTTTTGTAATTTCAATTCCATAAAGGTACGATTAGAACACGTCATCCTTTCTTCTGCTAGTGTCTTTTGTTGTAATTTCAATTCCATAAAGGTACGATTAGAACAACTAATCTGTCAATACAGTATGATAATGCACAGATTTCAATTCCATAAAGGTACGATTAGAACCTCCGTCTCAAAAACTATGCTGTCCGAAAATGCGAATTTCAATTCCATAAAGGTACGATTAGAACTTAGAACCTAGCTTAGATGCAAAGTTCATAGAATATTTCAATTCCATAAAGGTACGATTAGAACAACAAGTCTCCGTTGTCATACTTAACATCATACTCATTTCAATTCCATAAAGGTACGATTAGAACTTGCTGAAGGCAATATAGTTGTGATAGATGATTTTATTTCAATTCCATAAAGGTACGATTAGAACCTCCGCTGTTTACATTTGCCTTTAACTTATCACCAATTTCAAATCCATAAAGGTACGATTAGAACTGCAAACCATAATCTAAAAGAATCATATACAAATATTTCAATTCCATAAAGGTACGATTAGAACGTAGAAGTGGTGATAATACGTATTGTATTCCTGCATTATTTCAATTCCATAAAGGTACGATTAGAACACGATTCCGATTTTGCAAGTCAGGTTCTCGCTCACTTATTTCAATTCCATAAAGGTACGATTAGAACTATTGAGCTTTAGGCAAAACACCATTAAAATAGTCAATTTCAATTCCATAAAGGTACGATTAGAACTGGGTAACTGGTTACGACTCTTCTGCTCTTGCAAAGATTTCAATTCCATAAAGGTACGATTAGAACCAAACTGCTACAACCGCCAATAATGACAAGATTTATTTCAATTCCATAAAGGTACGATTAGAACTGATAACAACGTTGTCGCACAGCACTTCGCAAAAGAGATTTCAATTCCATAAAGGTACGATTAGAACAGAATTCTTTGCAAAGGTACTAATATTTTTTTGTTATTTCAATTCCATAAAGGTACGATTAGAACTGTGTCTTAATCTCACTAGTTGCTTTGTCGATATATTTCAATTCCATAAAGGTACGATTAGAACATAAGTTTTTCGGTGTTTATTATATTGTTGTAACATTTCAATTCCATAAAGGTACGATTAGAACAAGTTGTAGTACATTTGCTGTTTGACTTAATTCTATTTCAATTCCATAAAGGTACGATTAGAACTGTGTACCACTGTAGGGTTCCTACACTTAATAAAATTTCAATTCCATAAAGGTACGATTAGAACACCATTCCTGAATGAATATCTGTTAGCCAATGATATTTCAATTCCATAAAGGTACGATTAGAACGGTATGTGCATCGAGAACAGTTGATTGGAGTACTATATTTCAATTCCATAAAGGTACGATTAGAACACAGCAAGACCCTAGGATGAATATGCGACAACAGAATTTCAATTCCATAAAGGTACGATTAGAACACTCATATCCGTTCAATGTAAAGCCTAACGAGTATATTTCAATTCCATAAAGGTACGATTAGAACACGAGCACCAACCATCGAAGCGTTAGCACTGATAATTTCAATTCCATAAAGGTACGATTAGAACTCTTATTGCTGAAGCCGACAAGCGCAAATCAGAATATTTCAATTCCATAAAGGTACGATTAGAACTTGTATATTTCGGAGAAGGCAATTTGAAGAAGCATATTTCAATTCCATAAAGGTACGATTAGAACGAGAAAAGTGCAGTTTGTCAACAGCGGAGAAATCCGTATTTCAATTCCATAAAGGTACGATTAGAACACTCGTACCGGGAACGGACGGAGGATGCATCTAGATTTCAATTCCATAAAGGTACGATTAGAACGTGTACAAGGCAAGGCTCTACGGTTGACGCTAGCAAATTTCAATTCCATAAAGGTACGATTAGAACAGAACTTCAAATGGCTTTTGAAGCAGGCATCAACATTTCAATTCCATAAAGGTACGATTAGAACTGCAGGAAAACCTGTAGTTTCAACAGCATAACGAATTTCAATTCCATAAAGGTACGATTAGAACGCACAATTTAATCAAGTAGTTGAAACAGCATTGAAATTTCAATTCCATAAAGGTACGATTAGAACAAATTAGAAATTTTATATTTTTTGCCTCTTTACCATTTCAATTCCATAAAGGTACGATTAGAACTTCCGGCAATCAAAACGGCCGCGCCTTGGCATTCGGATTTCAATTCCATAAAGGTACGATTAGAACGTCCGTTCCTGGTACGAGTGCACCCACTAGATACCATTTCAATTCCATAAAGGTACGATTAGAACCAAAAAATGGTTTTTGTCATCATGTTTACGTTATAGGATTTCAATTCCATAAAGGTACGATTAGAACTCTTCTTTGCGGTTGTTATTGATTGCATTTTTGCACATTTCAATTCCATAAAGGTACGATTAGAACAAGAAGGAGCAGCTTTTCCGCTACATCAAATTGAATTTCAATTCCATAAAGGTACGATTAGAACGCTGCATCCTGTTGGCTGGTGTGCTCCCTGGTGGCATTTCAATTCCATAAAGGTACGATTAGAACTATATTATAGAACATTTTAAATTTTGAGGAATTAATTTCAATTCCATAAAGGTACGATTAGAACAAATTAGAAATTTTATATTTTTTGCCTCTTTACCATTTCAATTCCATAAAGGTACGATTAGAACAAGTTTGACAGGTCGAAGATTGCTATCTGCTCGTATTTCAATTCCATAAAGGTACGATTAGAACTTATGATTAATACGACACTATATGTAGATGTTTATTTCAATTCCATAAAGGTACGATTAGAACCAGGCTGCACCGTTTTATTTCCTTATATATAATAATTTCAATTCCATAAAGGTACGATTAGAACCCACTTACAGCCTGTGCACCACTAGCAACACCCTGATTTCAATTCCATAAAGGTACGATTAGAACCTGCAAAAAGTGCTTCTGAAGCCGTTAAGCCTATTTCAATTCCATAAAGGTACGATTAGAACCAAGGGCGTTCTGAAATGGCAGTATGAACGCCTTCATTTCAATTCCATAAAGGTACGATTAGAACATAAGATGGATGTTTATACTGAGCATGAATATTAATTTCAATTCCATAAAGGTACGATTAGAACTGGCGGCCTCATATTGCCAGCCGATCCCAAGCAGATTTCAATTCCATAAAGGTACGATTAGAACAAGGTTTAAGGCCAGAACGGCGGATCATTCCCGCATTTCAATTCCATAAAGGTACGATTAGAACCGGCTCCATGCTTACCAGGTAGTACTGCTCATTAATATTTCAATTCCATAAAGGTACGATTAGAACAAGAAAGTATCAATTTTCTAAATATATAACATCAATTTCAATTCCATAAAGGTACGATTAGAACAGTATAGAACATCTCGTCAGAGAGCAACAAATGTATTTCAATTCCATAAAGGTACGATTAGAACTTTCGTTAGCACTTAGCTTACACTCATTACAAACTCAAATTTCAATTCCATAAAGGTACGATTAGAACAATATATGCGGAAACTTCGCCTTTTGCGTACTTTTATTTCAATTCCATAAAGGTACGATTAGAACTCTTCTTTGCGATTGTTATCGATTGCATTTTTGCACATTTCAATTCCATAAAGGTACGATTAGAACATAAGATGGATGTTTATACTGAGCATGAGTATTAATTTCAATTCCATAAAGGTACGATTAGAACAGCGTGGAGTTTTCAAAGCACGTAGATGATGAGTAATTTCAATTCCATAAAGGTACGATTAGAACTGACTACCTGAAGGGCAAAAATGAGGTGGAGTTCCATTTCAATTCCATAAAGGTACGATTAGAACAGTGCAGATCAGCTCATCTGCCGCTGTCTGGAACATTTCAATTCCATAAAGGTACGATTAGAACGCAGGTACGAAAAATCGAGGCTTCGGTTCATGAGTATTTCAATTCCATAAAGGTACGATTAGAACATAATAGCGGTCGCTATAATAGCGCGCATACTCCTCGATTTCAATTCCATAAAGGTACGATTAGAACATTTGGTGCAGCCACAACGCAAATATATAGCTGATATTTCAATTCCATAAAGGTACGATTAGAACAGGATAGTAGCAGCATTTTTACTATCGCTGCCACGGCATTTCAATTCCATAAAGGTACGATTAGAACCAGCATTCTGCGAAGCCAATTTTAAAAGCAACATTGATTTCAATTCCATAAAGGTACGATTAGAACTAAAATTCAACTTATGACGAGAAGACCCGCTAAATCATTTCAATTCCATAAAGGTACGATTAGAACGGATGTTCTTGCTATCGTGCAGGTAGGTGTCATCATTTCAATTCCATAAAGGTACGATTAGAACCTATCGTGCAGGTGGGTGGTGTTGCTGATACTCGCATTTCAATTCCATAAAGGTACGATTAGAACTATGTATCTCATCCTGATAATATCGCTTTGATAGGTGATTTCAATTCCATAAAGGTACGATTAGAACTGAATAACAGGATAACTAATTAATTGCGGATTGATATTTCAATTCCATAAAGGTACGATTAGAACGAACCGACAATAGGGTTGTCGCCATCAGCATTTACATTTCAATTCCATAAAGGTACGATTAGAACTCAATGTGATATGTTACTATTTCTTTTTGTTTCATATTTCAATTCCATAAAGGTACGATTAGAACATGCAGCAGGGATAATCCCTTATCGTGCTATCGGTATTTCAATTCCATAAAGGTACGATTAGAACATTGGTTAATGAAAGATGGAAAAATCCCGTACCTTATTTCAATTCCATAAAGGTACGATTAGAACAATAGGTTTAAAACTATAGGTATTATCTATCCTTTATTTCAATTCCATAAAGGTACGATTAGAACTCTCAATAGTGTTCATAATTCCACGTTTTATCTGCATTTCAATTCCATAAAGGTACGATTAGAACATGCACGTGGTCGCAAGATACCTTTGAAAATACGATTTCAATTCCATAAAGGTACGATTAGAACCCGATAGCACGATAAGGGATTATCCCTGCTGCATGAATTTCAATTCCATAAAGGTACGATTAGAACAACTAGAGGTAAAAAAGCATAAAGACAATGTGCTAATATTTCAATTCCATAAAGGTACGATTAGAACTGGCATATCTTATTGTTCACCGACTCTGATAGATATTTCAATTCCATAAAGGTACGATTAGAACCATGCAGCAGGGATAATCCCTTATCGTGCTATCGGATTTCAATTCCATAAAGGTACGATTAGAACAGATTTCAGGGTACAAAGGTAGCCAGGCCAACACGGATTTCAATTCCATAAAGGTACGATTAGAACGCTTATCAATACTACAGTACTTTCGATGAGCATTATTTCAATTCCATAAAGGTACGATTAGAACTGATAGCCCTGCTCTTTGCCGTAAACATGAAGGCAATTTCAATTCCATAAAGGTACGATTAGAACTATATAATAATAAGGTGTAATTTGTCACAACTAAATTTCAATTCCATAAAGGTACGATTAGAACCGATGCAGACAACGAGCCTGTTACATGTACCGGAATTTCAATTCCATAAAGGTACGATTAGAACAATTTAGAGTTTAACAAAAAATCTTTGCCCTAATTTATTTCAATTCCATAAAGGTACGATTAGAACTATCTATCCTATTTTGGACTACCCTAACATTGGTTATTTCAATTCCATAAAGGTACGATTAGAACTGATAGCCCTGCTCTTTGCCGTAAACATGAAGGCAATTTCAATTCCATAAAGGTACGATTAGAACTTAATATTTACGTCCCATTTTGATTTGTATCTCCTTATTTCAATTCCATAAAGGTACGATTAGAACAACTATTAAAGCAAACAATTATGAAGAAGTTATTTTATTTCAATTCCATAAAGGTACGATTAGAACCTCTCATTGCGGAAGCAGACAAGCGCAAATTAGAATATTTCAATTCCATAAAGGTACGATTAGAACTCAATGTGTTAAGAGAGCCCTTTTGCAGATAAGTATTTCAATTCCATAAAGGTACGATTAGAACACTTACAATATTGCTAGTGCTTATAAAGCCTATGCCGAATTTCAATTCCATAAAGGTACGATTAGAACCTAAGACTGCTTATTCCTTGTTTCGTGCAACAAAAATTTCAATTCCATAAAGGTACGATTAGAACCGTCTTACGCTCGATTCCACATCGGATATTCATTCGAATTTCAATTCCATAAAGGTACGATTAGAACGTAGTGTCCGTTGTGATAATTGTCGTCTTGCCGCATTTCAATTCCATAAAGGTACGATTAGAACGATTCAGATTTCGCTTCACAGGTTCTCGCTCACTTATTTCAATTCCATAAAGGTACGATTAGAACTTCAAGACATTAAGCGTCTTGCCACGATGAGTTAATTTCAATTCCATAAAGGTACGATTAGAACGAATTGCCTTAATGACTCCTAAAGAGTTAGAAAAACTATTTCAATTCCATAAAGGTACGATTAGAACATCAACATTACAAGTTTGGGCATTGTAAGACTGCCATTTCAATTCCATAAAGGTACGATTAGAACAATTTTTAGAACGAACGAATCCGTTATGTTTAACAAATTTCAATTCCATAAAGGTACGATTAGAACTTCCATTTTTTGTCCATGTCATTTTTACTCTCCAAATTTCAATTCCATAAAGGTACGATTAGAACTTTCGGTCAATGCCAACATGCGCCAAATCAAGTTGATTTCAATTCCATAAAGGTACGATTAGAACGCGCACAAGTAATGAGATACTCGGAAAGCAAAATCGTATTTCAATTCCATAAAGGTACGATTAGAACTTGGCTGCAAATAATCAATGTTACATTGATACGAGATTTCAATTCCATAAAGGTACGATTAGAACTGAAATGATGATTTCACGAATGCAAAAGATGAAGGCATTTCAATTCCATAAAGGTACGATTAGAACTATCGCTGTTGCATTACCTGTTCATCAGCACACTTATTTCAATTCCATAAAGGTACGATTAGAACCGCTGTCAGCAATCGTATCAGTGCTAATGCGTCAAATTTCAATTCCATAAAGGTACGATTAGAACAACTTATTATTAGTATGATTAGCTGTTGTCCGTAATTTCAATTCCATAAAGGTACGATTAGAACGTGAAACGCATAGTAAAAGGAACAACATTATCCAAATTTCAATTCCATAAAGGTACGATTAGAACGAGCAAGGAAATCTCGGAAATATTCCCGCTGACGAATTTCAATTCCATAAAGGTACGATTAGAACCTGCATTTTTTTGAGTGGTCGGCAAAGCACGCATATTTCAATTCCATAAAGGTACGATTAGAACAAAGGCATTACATCAAAGGACTTTGCCGTTAAAAATTTCAATTCCATAAAGGTACGATTAGAACGCTGAACGAACTTGACAGCAATGGTTTGGAACTGAATTTCAATTCCATAAAGGTACGATTAGAACTATTTACATAATATGACTTAAATAAGTGGTGATTTGTAATTTCAATTCCATAAAGGTACGATTAGAACTTCTTTCGCTCCGCCAAACATAACGAGGTTTTCGATTTCAATTCCATAAAGGTACGATTAGAACTCTTAGCATCACGGAGTGTAACTGCAATTTCTCTATTTCAATTCCATAAAGGTACGATTAGAACTATTTTTTGAACCAGCAGTCTATAGCTAATATGGATATTTCAATTCCATAAAGGTACGATTAGAACTATAGAGCACCCTCTTTTGGTGCTCATACTCTTAAATTTCAATTCCATAAAGGTACGATTAGAACAAGCTATCATTAGTTATCATTAGCTGTTGTCCGTAATTTCAATTCCATAAAGGTACGATTAGAACTCTTCCTAACGAAAAGTACTCTATTAACAAGCAGATTTCAATTCCATAAAGGTACGATTAGAACACATGTATACAGAAGAATTTCACAAAAGAGTTTCAAATTTCAATTCCATAAAGGTACGATTAGAACCAAGCTTCATCGTCCACACCATCTAAAATGGAATATTTCAATTCCATAAAGGTACGATTAGAACCACGATTCAAATCTGCTTGTGTACGTATAAGTTCATTTCAATTCCATAAAGGTACGATTAGAACATTCTTAGCTGAACGTGTCTTCGACTCAATAGTTTATTTCAATTCCATAAAGGTACGATTAGAACAACGGACGCAAGATAGATACACCGACTTGCATATATTTCAATTCCATAAAGGTACGATTAGAACCTAAGATGACCGCCATTGTCTAAAGGAGTTTGTATTTCAATTCCATAAAGGTACGATTAGAACAGAAGTGCAAAGAACACTCTCATCAACACCATCGTTATTTCAATTCCATAAAGGTACGATTAGAACCGCGGCTACCTTTAATGTATTTCATATTATGTTTGATATTTCAATTCCATAAAGGTACGATTAGAACCAGGCATTGACGTATAATCCTGCGAACCATCTGCATTTCAATTCCATAAAGGTACGATTAGAACTCGAAACCAAGCACGAGCCTCCTTTGAAACAAATTTCAATTCCATAAAGGTACGATTAGAACAACTTAACTCGTTGCCGAAGAACCTCTATATTTTCTTATTTCAATTCCATAAAGGTACGATTAGAACCTGGATAATCCTTAAAACATAGATTTACGAAGTCGATTTCAATTCCATAAAGGTACGATTAGAACCCGTCGCTTCTAAGACGGAAATATCCGCAAATGCGATGGTTTTGTGGGTGCAAAGTTACAAAAAATGTTTCGAAAAAATGTCGATGGTAAAAAGTATTTTTTTTCTGGCTTTACGACAACCCTTTATTTTCTTGTGTATTCAATATGTCAAAGAGCGAAATCTAGGAAAAATAGTATGTTGAAAAGACATTAAAAATGAGCATCGACAACTTTTTATAAGAAATTGTCTGTGCTCATTCTCTCTTTTCCTAGAATCTGTTTATCCATATTGTACCCCATTTTGTTGGTGAATACAATAACGCTGTCTTCATTTTCGTCAATTATAGATTTCATTCTCATTTTCAATTCTCGCAGTTTGGCTTCAGAGAGTTCGCCTTCTAGTACTGAGTTCTGAATCCAACAAAGATATTGACGGCATAACTTCAACATTTTGCCAACACGCTTTTCTCCTACATCATAAACAATAATCACGTACATGCTACCAATACATTTTAAATGGTTTGTATTCTTCAATTCCTAAAATGTCTTTGAGCAATTTATAACATTCGAGCTTAATCAAATGTTTATAGCTGACATTTCGACCAAGTGAACGATGACGGAATGTTTCATCATAACGTTCTTCCATGGCTTTCACAAAGACTTTTTTACCTTTTTCATTTAACAAGCATTTGTTTAGCTTTTTGTCAAAATGGCTAGTACTCAATGCGTGTTTGTTGAGAACCTTAAAGATGACTCTATCCACAATGATTGGTTTGAAAATCTCGGAAATATCAAGACAGAGTGAGTATCTTCGTTCTCCTGGTGTATGAAGAAAACTGATAGTGGGATTAAGCTGGGTTTGATGGATAGCTCTCAACGTTTCTGTATAGCACATCATGTTGCCAAATGATATCAGAGCATTAACTTCATTCTCTGGAGGTTGTTTTGTCCTTGACCCCATATTAAAATCATCAAGGATAATATCGAAAGCAGCATAGTAGGCTTGTCTGATATTCCCCTCGATGCCCATAATCTCGTCCACTTCCTTAGTGTCAGTTAAACTCTTTGAAAGGCGTTTGATGGTATCTATGATATTTTGCAAGTCTTTACCTCTTCTGTTGTAATAGTTCAAGTTCATAACCATATTCCATGCTGCTCCTTGAATAAACTTGCGTGCTAACTCAACTCTTTTCTTTTTATTCTGATAAGCTGTAGCTTGTGCTAATAAAGCTTTGCCAGAGAGGAGGCTTTCGCGGGGCATGAAGCTACCGGTGTAATTCTCGTAATAGTCGAAGAAATGAACCGGAATACCTTTTTGCCCTAAGAAGTTGTATAGCGCACTGTTAGCTCTTAGACTTCCGAAGGCATATAGTTCTGCAACATCTTCAATGGGAATGTATCGAGGTTGTAGCTTGACTTCTTCTTTGTTCTCATCAAGAGTTATAGGAGTAAACTTTAGAGTATTGTCCTTACGCTCCATGATGCCCGGATTGAATAAATAGAAACTTCTTTTCATTTTTCTTCCTCCTCTGATTCGTTTATGTAACAAAAGTCATAATAACTGCAATTTTTGCAGATACCTTTCTTTATATAGGGTGGGCAAGTATCTTGTGATATGATGTTAGTGATATCATCAGCCATGGACTGCATGTCTTCACGATCAACATCGCTAAGTATCACTTCCTTGGTCTTTCGTAAAAGGGGGTATTCTAAAATGCCCTTTACACCGTTAATGCCATGCTGCTCGAAAACATATATATAGTATTTGAGTTGAGATTCATGAGCTTTATCCATCTTATTGGATTTTTTGATTTCATGAATCACCTTATTCTTGGCATCATAGTAATCAACTTTGATGCCATCTATCTCAACTTCCTCATATTTGGAAGTACGCTGAGGGTAACTGTATTCATGCACAAGCTTCCCCTCATAGACCAATTCTGATTCTTGTTCCATGTTAATGCCATTGGCAAACAACCATAGTTTACGATGGCACAATTGGTAATAATTGAAATGAGTGCCTGTTATTGTCATAAGAAATTATCATTATTATCTTCTGAAAGTTTTAATCCGATTTTGTCATTGTAGAATCCTTCTCGAATAACATAAATCTTTTTTGTTTCATTTGCGATATATATAGTTTTTAAATCAACCTTATTCTGTAATTTCTCAAAAAAGTATAATGGTATAGCCAAAGACTTTTCAAGTTGGAAATTCATAAAGTCCGAATAGTTTATGAAGAATTTGCAGGGAGGCGACTCTGTGAATATAACATCTTGTGGTCCAATATCCCTACTTTTCCAAGAATCAGCATTATTGTCTCTTTCATCATGTTTCTCCTTTGGATTAATCAACCAATTGTTTACAACCATTTCTTGTAGGACCTTTACGTTTGTGATTGCCTTGTCTGAAAAATGTATTCCAGATTCATATACGGAATTAAGGGCGTTGAGTAAATCCATCTCCGTGTAAACTCCTTTGTGAATAATCTTAATAGTTTTCTCTAATGAGATGGAGGCTTCCCAACTTTTATTATTAATACATCCATATGGTGCTGGGTAAAGTTTCCCTCCTTTTTGAGGTATAAGAATGTGAAGTTCTCCTTTCTTGTTATCAAATCGGCATAATCTTCCCACTCTTTGCATAAGGCGGTCTATAGGACATATATCTGAAATCATAATATCTGTACTTATGTTGATGCTGATTTCTCCAATTTGAGTTAAAATAGCAATTCCATGTGCCTTCCCGCTATTCCATGCGTTTTTTCCTAAGGCATCTAGCAGTTGTTTTTCTTTCACTGCTTTGTCAGGTTCTGTAAACCTACTATGATACAAAATAAGAGGTACGTCATAATCATTTTCGTTCATTATCTCTTTGATTAGATTGTATGCATCAATAGCTTTGTCAATGGTATTCATGTAGATGATACCATGTTTACGCTTAAGACATTTGATAAATAATGGTTTCAGTTCAAAAATTTCAGTATAAGGATTTATTTGTTTTATATCGAACTTTTCTATAGTCTTGTCCGTTTTTGTATCCTCCAAGATAGATTCAACATTAAATCCAGTATCTTTGTACAATGATAAAGCTGAGTTTGGTATAGAGGCACTCATAACTAATACTGGTACTTCCCAATTTTTCAATACTTTAAGAAGAAATTGGATGTTCGCCATAGTGAAATCATCGTAGAAATCTGCTTCGTCAATTACTACACAGGAGTTCGCTAAATTGAAATTAATCAAATGGTGATCTTCTCTTGTTTGTGTCAGTGACATAAGTAGATGGTCTATGGTTGTCACCGTTATGGGGGATGCTAACAATCTTGCCATTTTGTGAGAAGCCAATGCTTCTTGTTTTGTGAACATTCCGTCTTCTACACCCTTATGTTTGTTATACCAAGCACTAGAATGATAAATACCAGTTTCTGATAAAGTCTCTGATACGTTGATGGCTAATGCATTTGCTGTGAACCGTGTAGGCATGGCAATGACTAAACGATCCGCTTTGCCAGCTTCTATTTGTTTTGATGCCCATAGTAATGCGGCGTCAGTTTTTCCTGCGCCAGTGGGGGCACGTACTAAAAGTAAGTCCTTGTGCCATTCTGTTTCTACTAATTTTTGAATACCACGTTTTTGTGCAAATGGGAATGAATAGGAAAAACTCTTAATACTGGTAGTATATTCTCCATCTTCTTTAGCACTTGCACGGTGATCTGCCAATTGAAGTAAACCTCTTAGCCCATTATATTCAAAGATGTATTTGCAAATATCTTTAATTTGGCAATTCTCGGAAATATGGTAAGACTGTTTTTTGAAAAGATTCCAATATCTACTGAAATCTTGCCAACGCTCTTCTGAACCAAAACTCAATTTAGCATGGTGTGCAGCAATGGCTGTAAGAAGAGAAATAGGCATTTTTGTTTTTTCTGCTTCTTGTAACGAGTAGAATTCGTGACGTACACCACTTTTGCGTATGTGCTTGCCAGATTCATTGAATTCAGTCTTGCAGTAAGTTGCAAAATCTGCATTGTTATGGTCTTGCTTCCATTGTAGGTAAGCGTTATAGTCTTCTACGCACGCATGTTGCCACTTAGAACAAATTTTTCCCTTATCATGAAAGGTTGCAATTATCTTTAGTCTGTCACGTAAACTTTTATGTGTAAACTTGTTATATTTAGCAATGCTTGATGGTAATTTTTCGCAAATGCGCATAGCCTCTGACACCACGTCAGCTGTATGCTGTACTAATGTGATGCCAGAAGGCTTTGCAAGAGGTTCTTTATGGAACATTTGTGTACTCATCTGTTCTTTAAATTAATCAAAAAGACTTGGTGCTTCCTCGTCTTTCTTTGATGTCTTTTTCTCGTTTTGCTTATCCTTTCTTTCGGTTAAACTTCCATAGACCGATTGAAATGTTTCTACACATGTATCATCTGGATTACATGTGAAAAGTTTATTTTCATCCAAAAAATCCAGAGCTTCTGTATAGGCTTTTAAGACGCTATTCTCGGTTCGGTCATCGCCCTTAAAGTACTTAGCACCTCGTGCTTCCAATTCTTTAAGAATATTGGCACGTTCTATCTTGTCTGCAACGAAGTATCTAGAAGCCTTGCGACTAAGTTCATTGTCAAAGACTATAAGAACTTCTTGGGGCTCGCCACAAACTGCATTTCTTGCTTGATTGGCATAGTCATTCATATGTCTTGTAGCTTTCAAGTAGAGTTCTGCTCTTCTCTTGCGCTCAACTTCGTCAGCATGTTTGTGGTAAACAGTTCCTATGCAAAAACTTTTATCATAGGTATAACCTTTAGAGATGCTGAGGGCAGTTACGTCCAAAAAGAAGTTCATCTCCATTAAATCGCACTGACTATATTCACGTGTAGCAATGGCTTGATCGTTTGAGTCAGAACCATTTGTGTTGACTTTCAAGCGCATGAGTAAATCTCTTCCCACTTCGCTCTCTTTGAGTGCAACTGCTGGTGTAACAGATAGTGGGGCCGTGCGTCGTCCTGAATAATCTCCTCTTGATGGATGCATAAAGCCGCCCAAATCTGCACGTAAGTCCTTCTCTATTTGGCTGGTTACACCATCACCATTAGACACAAAAGTGTCTTTGTGTCTACCATCAGAGTTGTTTAATCTGTCTATAGCAGAAAATAGAACATGGCGTTGCATCTGTCCTGAGATATAAACTCTACCATCTGGACGTCTTTTGATAGACGATGCGTTACCAAGTAATTTCTCACCGCAATTGGCCATGTGGTTCTCGAAAGGAGCCAACAATGTTACTAAAATTCCTTTTATTTCCATCTTTTTATTTTATATGAAGTTAGACATTACTAAAATCATCGGCAGGAGCATTTTGGTTTGCTCCATCAATTGATGACTCGGTTAAATCCTCATCCTGGACATCTGAGCTTTTGGAAGTTGTTGCTTTCAGTCTAGAGAAAGCAATTAGTAGGTTCTTGCCTTGTTCCAAAGTTAACGCACCACATGCTACTTTTTCTAAAAAGAGTGAGGCTTCTGCAGGTGCATCTGTTGCTGACAAACGACCAGCTCTAGCAATTGTATGAGCTATGAGTGCGTCTGGAGATTTAGATGCAAAGATAGAACTTTCTAATTCTACAAGCACTTTAGCTTTTGCTTCTCTCAGTTTGTTTTTGTCTTTGCTTTCGGCATTAGCTGCATAATATGCAACTTTGTTTAGCCAAAGTCCTAGTTCCTTTGCGGAATGGACGATTTCTTCACTAATATGTTCCATATGTATAAAATATGTTTTTAATAATGTTTCTAATTCTTTTGGATATTCTGCACGAAAAGATAGAAAATCCTTGAATGCTGGTTTGTTAAATAGCTGTAGAAAACGGCTGCAAAACAAGTCGAATTTTTGATACTCAACATTGTCAGCTCTTCGTATTCCTTGATTATAAAGCGTTACATAGTATAAACTGTCAATTACACTTCTCAAACAGCTAGATTCTGCCAAATCAATTATGTGGTGATTGAATTGGAAAACTTGTGCATCTCCATATTTAAAAGTGTAAAAGTTAATGCCTTTGAAACTTTCGAGAACACGTTTAGCTAAGTCTGATACATCTTTCTCCTTAACCATTTCTCCGATTGCTCCTAGTAGTGCTGATGCTCCTAACGCACTGCTTTGCGGTGCATTAGGGAAGTTCCCGCAAAAAAGTTTAGGGCGTTTGGGCTTAAAAGATTCTTTTTGATCTTTTATTGTATCAACTTTGCCTATCATAAGATCGGCAATCTTTTGTAAACGCAGTCTCTTGAATAATTTTATGAAATCAATCAACTGTGGAATTTCCATGTCTGGGATAAGGCAGATGTTGTCTGTTGTAATTTTGCCATTACCGCCTGATATGTATTGTAAACAAGGCTTAAGTGGAGTTGTCGAAGTTATTAGTCCCAATGAAATGTAAAGGTTGGAAGCCTCAGGTTTACCTCGACCAATATTACCTGTATCTGAAAAAGAGCAGTATTCTCCAACTGTTGGTATTTGGGATTGAGTGACTTTTTCTTTCTTTCCGAGTTCAAGATAGTTGGTGTTACATATTTTTTTTGCAGCTTTATACAAATTGTTTGCATTCATTTCTGTAGTAATTGCATTGGGTGCCAAAAAAACATATTGTGGAGCTTTGTTCAATTCATTCACAAAGTCATATTTTACAGATTCTTTTCCTACATAGTTTTCTATAGGTCTGACACAGAAAGCATCAAGCCCTTTGGCAATTTCGCGTTTTATGTGTGTAAATGTAATTTCACTATTATATGAAAGTTCATTTTCTTCCATTAATAGTGCCATTGCGTATTTTAAATAAGCATGTGTAATCATAACTTTATTTGTTTTTGTTTAAACTTACATGTACCCAACCATCATTATTGCCCAAATAGCAAATGTTACAGGACGAACTTTCTAAAAGAGTTATAAGCTCTTTGTCTATGTTCATTGAAATGACATAGGTTGCATCTACATCAATATATTCTCTATTGGTGGGTGTTGAGTAAAAGCAAGGCACTTTGTCTATGTTTTCTTTAAACCAAAATTCCTTATCTTTGGAGGAATATGTAGCAAATACATTTTGCTTTTCTGCGACCAATTCGTCATCAAGGTTCTTGCACCCATTCAAGTGCATACTTGAGTCGGAACGTCTATAGCATTTGCTCCATAAGTCTGTATAGTAGCAAACTCCTTTGAAATCTTTTAGGTATGGCTTTTCTGACAAGTCGAAATAGTCCATCAAAAGAGGAATGTAGGTTGAACCAGATTGATTGTCCTTTATGTTGACAGAAAGCCCTTGCTTTTTCATAATCTTTTTCCTATCATTGAAAATGTCTATTCGCAATTTTTTATCAAAATGCCATCCGAGCATATTTTCCAATAGTCCACAAATCATCTTTTTGCTTGGATATGGCAAGGTCTTATAGAAAGATCCCGGCATTTCGCTAACCATAGATAATGGAGCTAATGGGCGTATTTCCATTATTACAGGGGTATCAAGTTTGGATACCTTTTTTAATATGGATAAATCTATTTGCTCTTTTTTCTTTTCCATTTTACTTATTTCGTTTTATAGTTACTTTTTTGTTATAAATCCAAAAC
>ULSS01077834.1_pt1 | contig 16502 bp, 25 predicted proteins | sample 1956901 | NCBI WGS metagenome assembly ULSS01 (sample SAMEA4835714, study PRJEB28245) | human gut metagenome | biome: gut microbiome; material: fecal sample | place: Denmark | collected 2008
GAAAGACACACACCAAGGAGCAACTTGATAACTGGGCTAATCAGAATAACCCGAATAACAAAGCGTATCGGGCTAATGCGAATAACCACAGTAATCAGTTGAATCCCAAGCACAAGACCCATCAGCAACGGCATAATGCTGATAGACGCTATCAAAAAATGGGCTTTGTGGATTGGGCTCCTGATTATCCCGAGTATGATTAACAAAGGGGCGAGGACAGGCAACTGTCTTCGCCTTTTTGCATTCCATCCTGATATATGTATCGCCAAGGTTGTCCTTGGCTTTTGTTACATCGTTAGCTCGAAGTCGGGTTCTTCATAACCACCTGTCTTCATGCGGATACGGCTATCATCGAAAATATCGACCTGCATCTCCAAGACCTCTTGGTCCAAAAGTTCAAAGGCTGCATAATTGCATTCGTCGATAACTACCGTATTCGTTTCTCCTGACAGGAGCATTTTGATGTCGTTGGGCGATAATCTCGCCTTACCGTCCGGAGTCATAATTTCAAACACACAGGAGGGATATTTCATTAACTGCCCTCTGACGGTTTTCATGAGCTGCTCTTGCTCTTTCTCCCAAGCTTCTTGGTATTGGATGCCATCGGCAATCACCTCGGTAAAGTGCTGTGTATCTTCGCACAAGTCCTTGAAACGAATTCCGAAATCCTCGATGATATCGAGATCGTCACAGGAGCAAAAGAACCCTCCAGCTTCGCAATCAAACAGTACACGACCGATATTGGGATCGTTTCTGAAAATCTGTCGGAACGCCGCTTCCCATTCATATCCGTTGCCATGTGTCCGAAGCCCGATATCGTTATATACAGGATCTCCAATTGACTTGGCATAATTATCGAATGCTTCTTGGCAGTAGTCTGCATACTGACCTGTCAGAAAGGTGAATGGCAGACAGAGGGCAAATGTTCCGTCATCGTGATCCACGATATAGAACGGTCTGTTTTCTTGGTTAAATTCATTAATTCGTCTTTGATTATCCAACGTTTATCTCCTTTACATGAACTGCGCTGTATTGCGTTTATGTAAAGGAAAAGGGTTCCGGAGAAGAATCTCATTAATGGCATCCTTTGCCTTGCTTGCCAGCCTTTTCGTCACGTTCTTTTTTCCACTGTTCAAATGCTTCTCGATTTTTCGGATCCTCATAGTATTTAAGTATTGCAGGTATAAATCCACGTGCGAGTCTTTCAGCTTGTTGTTTTGTTATACGAATTGAACCCTTGGGTGGCATATTGTATTCGCATATGGTTGAGCCATCTGTAAGGCTCACGACAACTGTGGCATATCCTTCATCCACCAGTTGCCGTTCTTTCTCACTCATCGCCCTATATTCGCTGATCTGAGCCTCTGTTGGAGAGGGTTTAGTTGTCTTCGTCATGATTACGCTCCATTTCGATAGCCTGTTCAAGTCCGGTTCTGATATCCTCAAATACCGAAGGCTTTTCACCCTTCTTCATGGTGACTGTTTGTCCAGGCATTAGTGTGTAATATTGGCCGAAGCAGCGAATGTTACAGTACTCGTTGCGCTCACTGGTAAACACAAGCTCGGTGACATCATAGTGATAAAGCTCTATTGCGTTGAAATATAGATAGAAGCGAATATTCAAATTATCCCCGAACAGGATGGTATCGGTAAACATTCCCTCATGAACGTCACGTTTGAGCTTATCACTCGTTGTGCCGTCTTCGTATTCATAAACAATCTGTTTGACAATAAGGTCTTTGTCGTACAGCGTTATTAGCGCACGGACAGGCTTTCTTTCACTATTTGTCATACTTAATCCCACCTAACTATGAGTCTGATATCCGAATCTTCAACATCAATCCATCCGAAGTTGTCTTCAACAGAATCACCGGAACTAAACAGATTTGAGAGAAAGGAAATCTTTGAAACGATATTGCGTTTGTAGTCGTAATCATCCCAATGATTATTCCATTCGTAATAAGCATAGGATTTCTTTTCATCTTCGGGCAGAGCCTTGTATTCATCAATGGTGATCCAGTTCTCAATGTCTTCGATCTCTCCGACTTCAAAATCGGGTATCAGTTCTCGGTAGACATATCCCATATGCTTATAGGGACGATCCCTTACGATGTGCGGTTTGAGTTTGTTATACGGAACTATCAGAACTGTGCGGTTATATTCTTCTCGATAAGTTTGCTTACCGTCCCAATCACTGACGATATCGTCGAGGTTGGCGTGAAATAAGGCGCGTACTTCCGGTGAGAGATTATCGGGCAGACCTCGCTCGGTCGCCTTGTCTTCAAGATCGTAATACATTTGCCTGAAGCCAGATTGAGCCCAAAATACTTCTTTGATTTTGTATGTGCCGTCTGCCTTTTTGACGATAGGATTTATACTGTACCATTTACCTTTGTACTTGGCTTCGGCGTATATTTCGTAATATGTTGACATAAAAAACCTTTCTTTTTGAAACAAAAAAGGAAGTGTCGAATGACACTCCCTAATCGGTGCATATTATTTACTTCATTTGGTTCAGCATAGCTTGCAGAACTTCGACTTGTTCGGGCTTGAGCTTCTTGATCTGTTCGAAGATAGGAGATAAGGTGGCAGGATCGTTATTCTCGACCTCAAAAAACTCACAGGGCGTTACGCCAAGATAATCGCAGATATAGAAGAAAACAGCCATGGACGGCAGGTTATGTCCGTTCTCAATATTGCTGATATAACCGGAGCATTGTCCGATGGAGAGGCTCATGTCACGAGCCGATACCTTCTTTTTTGCTCTTAGTTCCGCAAGTCGTTTTGCGAAATCTTCTTCTAAAAACATACGATCACCACCTTATATCTTATTATAATATACACAACACTCAAAACCGTAAAGTTTGTGAAGCAATCTTCCTTGACATTACTTCACTATGAAGATATAATATATAGGGGTGTCTATTTCAAATTGATTTTCTTATTTTTGGCGTTCAATGTTCTTTATCTGCACGATCTGATTGTATAGTCCTACTTTGTTGGGAGCGATTCGTGCATCGAAATGATAATGACCGAAGAACCATACCTTGTATGCAACTGTATGCTCAAAATATTCGAGCATATCGCTGGTAGCGGAAGGTTCATATCGGTAAACTGACATCGGACTTTCTCTATGAGTCAATGCCGATGTGTTAATGTTATGCGTTATAATATAGTCAACAGCGTTGCCTACGCGCCCAAGATTTGCTTTAGCTTCCTCGAACTCTGCTTCGCTCGGTACTTCTGTGGGCCACCAACTAATTCCTTCCTCACGGCCTTCCTTGTCCACACTTTCGGCGCCACCGAAAGTAAAGAACGTATTTCCTTCGATATCGAAGATCTGACCACGCATGAGGTGGATGACATTGTCGCTGATGCGATGCACCTTGCCGCCATGCCACTCTGTAACGGGCAAACTGTTAAGAATATCAAAGTTCTCGTGGTTACCGTCTATGAAGAGGAATGTTATATTAAACTGACCTAACTTCTCAATATCGGTTCGGTACTGTTCATCCCAAATAAAGCCGAAATCTCCGGCAACGATCAAGTAATCGTCTTTTGTCAGCTCCTTATCCTTATAGTTTTGATAAAAGGAGAATACCTTTTGAACGTCTATGTGTCCGTGAGTGTCACCTGTTAGAAATATCATCTTTATTCTCCTTGTCGATTCTTATCTTTTTCCTATGGCATATATCGTTGAGCTTTCGCTTGGCTGACTTTCGAGGCTCGGACTTGTTATTTTCCCAGCGTCTTATTGTCTGCTCGGTCACCGACATAAGCTGTGCCATTTCTGCTTGTGTTAAAAACAGAACGTTGCGTACATACTTTATTTCTTCCCCAAAAGTCATAATGCACCTCTCATCATTCATTACGAAGATAAAGATCGGGATTATAACTACTACTTTGCGGTATAACGGTTGCTTTGGATAAATCGAAAATCACGATTTTTTGCTGTGGTATCAATTTTCCGGGTATGCGATAGGAGCAATTTATATCCCAATTCAGTTTGTTTGCCAACAGTCTACAGAGCCCTTTGCTGTGAACCTCCATACTGCCTTGTTCAGTATAAATGTTTTTAGGGACACGGAGGGTTGTAAAGGTTCTGATCTCGTGTGGTTCGAGTATCATCGATTCACCATCATAGTGTATGCGAAACTGCAAGAATGGCGGTGTGCCGAGAAAGCGAACCGTAGATTTGAATATTCGTATGGTGTTGCTGCTTAAATAGAATGAGACATATGTAGAATTACTTGCCATCTTCCTTCACCAATGATGATCCTCTCCAAGACTCGGCCTTTTGGAAATTAAAGAGAATCATTACCTTTTTATCGCTTTGTACGAGCATACCGATTGACCTGTAACGACAATCTGCTTCAAGCCCCCAAGCTTCATATAACTGCTTTGTAAAGGAAGTGCATTCTATTCGAGCTGCTTTGTTTTTCTTTTTGTTCCAGTTTATTGCATCGTTTTCTTTGGAGACCACAGGTCTGACGATAATACACTTGTTCTGTTCATTGACGAGAAACTGAACGCTATCGCAATTGTTCAGCGATTCGTAAGCAGCACCGTTGAAGGATATTGCCGAATCGAACAACGTCATGCACGGCTCAATCCTTCGGGTGAAGTATTGTCCTCTGACTATTTGATATCCTTCAAGCGATATTTCCTTAATGAGTTCCGGGCAATTGATCATTATTTGTTACCTACCTTTCCTGTAGAGATATATCCTTCCGCAAGGTCTATGCTGTAGGCATCTTCGTGGCTTTCGAAGGGTACGCCGAAATAGTCACGCCATTCTTCGGGAAGATACGATCTACGCTTTTTCGTTCCTTTTGTGACAAAGAGTTCAAAGTCGGTAAGCTTGAACAGGAACAGCACCTCATTGTTATAGACTGCAGGCTTTCCAAGCATTTTATATCTGTAGTCTTTGTTCCAATTCATAAGCTCGAAGAGCTTGGCGGCGAAGATCTGACATATCATGTCACGATTCTTGATCTCGCGCTCTCCACCTCCGCTTGCCCAACGTAGTGAGTCGGGAGCATCGGGCAGACACGGACGAACGATCAGTCGCAGTTCATCGGGATGAATAAGGAGCTGAATGTGGGTAACGCCGGGAAACTTCCGCAGACATGCCATATTGAATTTGATGCGGTTATCCCATACCGTTATAGCAGGTTCTCTTGTGTGAGCGAAGAGTTCTGCCTTTGTTACTTGATAGCCGGCAAGGTCAACGGTTTCCTGTTCCTCGCCGTCTTCAAGTATGTATTTGAACTGTTGATCGTTATTCATTGTTGTCCTCCAGTCGAGTTCTTATTTGGGCTGCGCTTTCAAGCACTTCTTGGGGCGTAAGGAGCGAGAAGGATATTTGTCCGTTGACAGGTCGGCTCTTTTGGTTCATACCCCATGTTTGGTTTACAGGCGCATAATACAGGCTGTTATCCAAGCTGAAATCATAGAATTCAGAACCGAAGGAGTCGCCCCATTCTTCGGGACAGATTTTCATTCTGCGCTTCTTTTGTTCCTCTCCTTCTTCTTCAGCTATAACCACCGAAGGCATGGCATTCGGAAGATTGAAGATGATTATCTGATCGTTCATCTTCTCAATGGCTGTACCGAGGATTTTATAGCTGTAATCGGGATTCCAATCCATTATCTGAAACAGAGCGTTACAGAAGTGACTGCACACTATGGTCTTCATGTTGAGAGGCAGCCGTGCTTTTGATAGCCACGAGATGCTGAACATATCGTCTTTAGTACAAGGTCGAATTGCCATCTTTCGTTCTGTGGGATGCAAAAGCAATTGAACGTGTGTGGCATCGGTAAGCTTGCGAGTACAGGAAGAATTGAAGGTTATCTTTTCATTTGTAATCGTCATGACCGGAAGTTCTGTCCTTGAGCTCATAAACTGACCACGAACCACCTGATATCCTGAAAGGTCAAAGGCGCTGAAATCAGAACGCCTGATTCGCTGGACTGTTCGGTTCTGTCTAACGCTATCCGATGCTTCAAAATAAGCGTTGGGATCGTCATTTATCCAGTGATGATTGATGGGAACGTATCCTTGAAAGACACCCATGTCGATGACCTGCATAATGTGAAGACCACCTCGCATCCCGTGTTTTCTATCTGCGAACAGCCGTTGTACTGCTTCGAATTTCTCGACCGAAACAATGGCATCGTGAGTGTTCGTATATAGATATTGGTCACGGTCTTGGTTGTTCTTACGCTTCTTATGCTCGAAGATGTCCGCCGTAAAGGTCTTCCATGTGAGAACATTTCCGCAGTATCTCTCATTGCGGAGGATATAACTGATAGAACCTTCATGCCACGTTGTGCCACCGGTCTTGGTTTCAACTCCCATTTCGCTCAGTATCTCTGCAATACTGGAAGTGGAATAACCTGCGAGGAAGGCGTCATAAATAAATCGCACGACCTGTGCTTCTTCCTCACAAACTTCAAGAGCTGCGTATTTGATAAATCTACCCACGGCATCGCGCGGTCTTGTATATCCAAAGAGTTCCGGTGTAAGGAGCTTTTTGGATTTGAATCTTTCCTTCAGCGACCAGTTCATGCTTTCGCTCTTTTTGACGGATTCTTCTTGAGCGAAGGTTGCAAGCATTGAGAGCTTGAGTTCGGAGTCCTCGGATAGCGTATTAAGAGAATCTGTTTCAAAGAAAACGCCAATCGGAGGATTGTGGTTCTTGAGCTTTCTGACAAGCGAAACACAGTCAACAAGGTTACGGGCGAAACGGGATACGCTCTTTGTTACTATGAGGTCAAATTCACCTGCAAAGCACCTCGCTATCATATCGTTGAATTCATCACGGTTTTTCAGAGAGGTGCCGGAGATTCCTTCATCAGCAAATATGTGTTGAAGATCCCAGTTAGGATGTTTGCCGACAAGCTGGCGGTAATGCTGTTGCTGAAGCTCGAAGGAGGAAAGCTGTTCATCATTGTCGGTAGAGACACGGCAGTACGCGCATACTCGAAAGAGTCTTCCGTCAGCAAAGATATCCGTTTTTTCCTTTGCAGGTATGTATACTGCACCATCTGCATTTTCGTTTTGCTGATATGCTTGCCTTAATTGTTCTCGGGAGTAATTACTTCGCATATTTACCTCAACCTTCTTGCTTCAATTCCCACACCCATCCTTCTGCGGTTTTGCGAGAAAGAATGGGAAGTTGCTTCTTTGCATTTTTTACTGTTTTAGGAGAGATCCCCATTTGAGCCGTGCTATCGAAAATTTCGGTAGCGAGACAGGGGCCATCTTCCAATATATCCAATATGAGATCTATAACATCGTCAGTTTTAGTTCGTTTCGAGCCACCACCTAATATCTCGTCTGCGGTCACATCGCTTTTGCCTATCCAACGTACTCCGTCATGCATTAACCGATACAGGAGCGTTTCTCCGATAGGGGCGAGATTGTTTTTCTGCTGTACGAGGTATCTGTTTTGGGGATTATCGGGATCCTTACCTATCAGCAATACGCTTCTTGAAGCTGCGGTAATGTCAATGGATCCAAGTCCTCGGTAGTTCGCTTTTCCACCATTGTTCTTGTTGAGATGTCCGATAAGAACAATAGCGCAACCTGTTTTTTGTGCCGTATCCTTCAGCTTTGTCATTAGCGGTCTGATGGAATTCGCCCTGTTCATATCCACATTGTTTCCGATGAAGGATTGAATAGGATCCAGCACAAGAAGTTTTGCGCCTGTTTCTCTTATTGCTTTCTCAATATTATCATTGTCCATAAACAGCGGAGCATCTTTGCTATCTATAAAACAGATTTTTTTGCAGTTGGCTTTGTGCCATTCAAGGCGTGGCTTAATTGTATCTGAAATATCATCCTCTGCGTTTTGATATATCGAAATTCCGGATACCTTGGTATCTGAAAAAGGAAGGTGTTCACCGTTAGATAGTAATGCAATCAGACTTAATATGAACGTGGTTTTTCCATCGCCGGGATCTCCTTGCAGAATCGTCAGCTTACCATATGGGATATATGGATACCACAGCCAGTCGACCTTTTTACTCTCGACTTCGGTAAAATAGGTAATATCATAGTTGCCGACAGCCATACTTACCTCCTGCGACAGAATGTGCTGTTATTATACCATCAAAGTCCGAAATCTTTGCTGAAACGCGCCACCCGAATTTTGCTGAAATAGCGAAATGAGCCACCCAAATTTTCGGTAGCACGATTGAACGCAGGTGTTAATTGGCCTCTCGGAGGTAACAAATGATATTGACTGATTACGACTACGAAGTCATCAATGCGATCGTTGAACGCATTGACCGTTTAAGAACGGAACACGGTTATTCCGTGTACCAGTTGGCTCAGAGAGCTAACATCCCCGAAAACACGCTAAAGCACATTTTCAAAAAGAAGAACTATCCCAACTACTACACGATTCACAGGATCTGTGAGGCGTTTGGCATGACTGCGGCCGAATTCTTTATGTTCGATTCTGCTTCGGTGAAATTCACGAAAGCGGAAATCGATCTTCTGCACGATTACGAGAAGTTGAGCGTACAGAGCAGAGCTATTCTTTGTGAGCTCGTCAAGCACATGAAGTAAGAGTTCAGATTTACATTGCACCCTTACCCCCTTGCACCCATTTTTGCCGTTTGACCACTACATTTTGATTATATTGAGGTCAATTAACACAAAATACGGCAATATGTGGGCTGTTTCAAGGGGGTAATCATTTTGGAGATTTTTGCCCCCTTGACTTGATTTTGCCCTCTTGAATATGTACCTTGCGGTTCTTGATTTCACACCGCAAGGCAAGGAGGTTAAAAATGAAAAAATACGAACACATAGCGCAGGAGGTATCGCTATGTAACCTGCGGAATTCGCAGGCTTGAGGTTATCCCTCAAAATCACGCTCTACGAGGGGTTCTTCATATTCATCCTCGCAGTCGTCTTCATCATCGTCTTCGGGGGATTCGTCCGCATGAAAGCCCTCAAACGACTTACGAGCTTCGTATGCGAGGCGTCTTTCCTCGCAGAGGTTGTCGTAAAACTCTCCATAGCATTCGTGGTCGGTCATTGCTTTGAAGTAATCGATCACACCGCCATCATCGGGCGTGACAGTATCAAAGCAGTAGAGGGTATCGACTTCTTCTGCCTTATACTTACGAACGTACTGAATGATGGTGTTGAGAACATCGTATCTGCCGTCGTGCATACACATGAGAAGGAATTTGATGCGGTTGGCAACGTGGTTGATGAGATTGGCAACATCGTCAAACTCAAGTTCTCCGGAATCCTGTGCTTCTGTTACAAGCATAGAGTCGATAACAAGGAAGAGCGCGAATGCGAGGATCTCGTCATCAGCGAGGAGCCCGCTTTCGTACTTGTACTTGTTGATTCTCGCTCTCACGGGATCCATGAAGAAGGTGTTGCGACCAACTTCGAGAGCCGTCGCATAGCACTCATTGTCAAACTGATAACCGAAGAACTCTCCTTCGTCGGCTTTTGTGTGATCGAGAAGTGCGCTTACCCCTCGGTCAAAATCAAGGGGATCGGTGAGCGCTGCAAGGCGCAGAAACTCGGCAGGAGCTACTGCGTGTCTGATGTCCTTACCATCAGCAAGGGACTGGATGAGGGCTGCTTTTCTGTTGATCATGTGTTTTGTGTTCATAGTGAACCTCCGAAAAATAAGTATTCATAGAATGAATCTATGTATGGCGGACTTAACCGCCAACAGTAATTGCCTGTGAGGAAAACCACACAGGCGATTATTCTGCGTATTAATCTTCATAACATCGTCGGCAGTCTTCGCAGGATAGTCCTGCGCACCGACAATCATCATCGTCTTCCTCGCCGAAGCTGTAATTATCAGCAGGTTTGCCTTTGTAAACGGCATACGCGCCGTTATCAAGACCGAAGAGGATCGTGTCAAACATATCGTAGTTGAAGGTGTATCTGCTTTCGAGTTGATAATTCCTCTTGCTTGCTTTATTCTGTTCAGCAATTCGACCACCTCACTTCCAATAAACCTGCGAGATGCCGCTTGAGGAGGCGTTGATTGTTATTGGGAAGACTGTTTCTCCGAAGCCAAGGATGCTGACATTATAAGTGAGTCTGCACTCAATAATATCGCCGAGCTGTACCTTCTGACCGCTGAAATAAGTCGTTCCCGAAAATGAATAGGAGAAGTCAATGCCTGTCTTGTTTTTGAGATCGTTGATATATTCTCCTATATCGGTTGTACCGTTTACCGTCGCATAATCGACAATCTGATCTGCCATCGTCTTGACATTCTGATTCAGTGCCACGAGTGACACCATGTTCACCGAGAAAACGAGGACGAAAGCAACGATCATTACCGTGATAGCAACGTCGATATAGGTTTCGCCTTTGTTGTTACGAAGTCTTTTCATCATCCGAACATACCTCCGAGAGAAGAGATGAGCACCTGTCCGATAACTACCACGTATACAAGCATGAAACAGAACAGAAGCGCCATCGAGAGCTTTCGCACCTTCTTGGGGGCCTTGTTCGCCTCGTTCTTGAGGAGCGTCCTCTGATAGTCCGAGAACTTGAGCACGAGGTTGCCCCAATAGACGTCTGTCTTATCGCCGTGAATTACGCTGATAAGTCCTCGTGTAACGTCACTCATCATAGAGGATCCTACACGGGATTCAAGTCTTGTGAGAGCTACCTCGTAGTTACCGCTTCGCATATCCGCGACCGTGATGTCAAGCTCTCGGCGGAGGTCTTCACCTGCGTGTTCACGGTAAGAGTCAAGGATTCCGAGAACGTCACGGCTGTGTGTCAGCGTCTTATCGATGTTGGACACAAGGCGCGGAAGCTCATATTCGATGCGCTGGCGTTTGCCCTTGATGATATTGCCGACCTTCTTGTATTCGCTAAAGTAGATAACTATTGCGATTACTGCAATAAGAAGGGACAGTATCGGTGCGAAGAACAGAAAAGGAATAGCAAAAGCGCCTATAAAGAGTGCCTTTACGATGGCGTTCGCAACGTACTGTTCGGGTGATACCGTCATGTCCGCGCTGTCGAGGTCGACCTTGAGCTGCAGTCGCTTGTATTCGTTCAGTCGGAGCTTGGATGCTATAAGGTTAGCAAGGTCGCCGAGCCAAATATCGAGGATATTGGTTTTCTTGTTCTGCCTTTTCGCAAGGGTTGTCAATGCCTTGGATACGGGATACTTGGGGATCTTGAATACATCAGAGAGGATAAAGCCCAAGCCAACGGCGGCTATGGTCGCTATAAGAATTTGCAATACAATTTCCATGCGTTACCTCACTTTCTATACTCGACCTGCTTTGTGAACTTAAACATCAGAATCGCTGTGATTACGATTGCAAGTCCACAGATGGCAAGTACGATCTTTCCAAGAGTCGTAAACATAAGGGCTGCATACCAGTCCTTGTTGAGAAAATAAAGGAGTGGAATGTTGCCGACGACCATCGCCGCCATCATCCAATACTCGGTACGGGCGGCTACAAGCATGCCCTTGATCTCGTTATTAACGATACGCACGTCGGTGAGCTTCGCCACAATGGGCATCAGCGTATCCTTCAGCGTTCTGTCATCCTGACAGGAGATGAGTGTGTCACACCACTCATGGAAGATGGTATTGCTGACCTTTTCCTTGAGATGGCGGATTGACTGCTTGATATCTGCGGAGATCATCATGTTTTCAGCGACAAATCCGGCAAAGATATCCTTCACGGGAGGCTTGAGATACTGCACGTTCTCCTTGACTGCTGTGACGATATCGTCGGTTCTGACATAAGAAGTCGTGATGATTGAGAGCGCGGTTTCGAGTTCTTCCTTGATGTGGTTATCATAATAGTTCACAGTTCGTTTCGCATAGGCAAACGGAATGATTGCAAACGCAATAGCGAATACGGGAATCAAGAAAGCGTTGTCGATCATAATCGCTACGATACAACCAAGAATCATGAGGACGGTAGAAGCAGCACAGGCAATCGTAAACTGACCGCCTTTTCCGGTCTGTTCGAGGGCGTCACGAATGCGGTTCAGCTCCACCGTGAGCTTTCGGGATTTCTTTCTTCCTTTTGCTGTCAATACCTTATCTCGCAATGTCTGTTTGGGTGAGACAAAACGCATAAGGTCGTTGGTGATCTTTTCGGGTGTAAGCCTTAAAAGGAAAAGCATTCCAACCGTAATCAGCAAAAAGCAGATAAGGTATACAAAGGTCATTCAGTCATCTCCTTTCTTGTGAATTTGTGGAGTTCATCTTGCGGAACTCCTGAACGTGTCAAGAGTGTCTGCAGATAAGGCGAAGGTGTGTTGACCTTCTCAAACTCGCCTTTGATAGTAAATTTGTTGCCGTCATACACGTTTTCCGTAATGTTATAACGGTACAGGCATCGGTAAAAGGTCTTTCCGTCGGGTGTTACTTCGCATTCGGTAATGTCCATTACCTTTCTTGAGTTATCCTCGCATTTGTGTGCGAAGACAACGATGGGAAAAGCCTGTCGGGACTGTGAGAGTGAGACTTCCATGCCGAGCTGGAATCTTCTCTGACAAAGGAGAGAGATTCGTCCGTGTGCGGACTCGGCAGGTCCGGAGTGTACCGTTGTCACAACGGTATGACCTGTAAGGGATGCTTCCACGGTGGAGTTGGCTTCGGCATCTCGAATTTCGCCGACAACAACAACGTCGGGGTCGAAACGAAGAGCCGCCACCACAAGGTCTTCCTGTGAAATGTTATAGGCTGTGTTCTCGCTCGGTCGAGACAGCGTGTGTACCACGTTGTTCAGCGTTTCGCCAAAACGGTTCTTCTTTACAAGAAACAGCTCTCGAGCGCCGGATTCAATGGTATAGATTCGCTTATCGTCCGGAATGCTCGAAAGAAGTGCATTCATGAGAGTTGTCTTACCCGAAGATGTTCTACCTGCCACTACCACGGAAACGCCGTAGCGAATACACATTTCAAGGAAAGCTACCATTTCTTCCGTTGCCATACCGCTTTCGATGAGGTGGGAACGGTCGATTCTCTGTGGATGCAGGAGTCGAATAGATACCGAGATACCTGCTTCCTCATCTACTACAGGGCTTTTGATTGCGGTGATACGAGTGTTGTTCGGAAGGTGTCCTTGCGCGATAGGTGTTGCGTTGTCGATGATCATTCCGCTATGATGCAACAGTCGCTTCACGATATCGATGGCGTGTTGAGGTGTGCGGAAGTGTTCTTCGAGCTTTTCTATTCTACCGTCCGAATAGGTCATCGTGATATCATCCCAAGCATTGATGTTAATCTCATCAAGGTCGGGAGAGCCAAGGAACGGTGTGAGGATTGAGTATTCAACCATCTCCGCATACAGGCGGTCAATGAGCTTTTCCTCTGTAAAGCCGTGAACAAGGAATCCACCGTCGAGGATGAATTTTTCAATATACGACTTGAGCTGGTCGTGCTTCTGCTCGTCTGTCAAAGCCGAGGCATAATATTTTGCAATATGCTCCTGTGTTTTTCCAAGGAGCTCATATAACTCAATCCGTACCATACGACACCACCTGACTTGCGATATCCTGCATTCGGGTTTCAAAGCGTTTGTCAGAGGTTCTCACATGGAGCTTGCCTTGCTGCATCTGCTCTTTGACCGCAGAGCTGAAAGGGACAGTAAATGAGATCTCTCCGAACTGTGCCTTTGCTTCCTCTATCGGCATAAACACATCGACATTCGGTGTATTGATACCGTGGATATGCTCATCAAGACGGTATTTGCTGTCGCCATAGACCGCAAGCTGCGAGAGATAAAAACTCATGCTCTTGAGGTCGGGAGAAGAGAGTCTGATGATCTGATCGGCTTTTTCGATAGCTGTCTGCGCGATAACGTTGTCAAAGAGGTTGCTTGTGCAATCTACGATAACGTAATCAGCAAGTCTGCAAAGCTCGTTCAGAAGATCCTCGGCTTTAGCCTTACCGAACTTCGGATAGCTGAATTTGTTTTCGCCAGTCTTGTAACCGAGGAAGCCGAAGTTCTGCATATCCTTTACGGTCACAAGGTTGTTGATGATGTCACCCTGTTCGACTTCTGTCTTAGAAAGGGGTACGCCTACCGATCCGAGATCCTCCGTCTTGTCAAACGGAAAAAGCACGGGAAGGACAGGCGTTTCAAGATCTGTAAACAAGGTGATGACGGTTGACTCGAAGGAAGCGTAAATGGCAGTCGCAAGCTTTGTTGCGAAAATTGTTTTACCGCTATTGGGAGAACCCCACACGGCAATGATTTTTCCATCCATATTACTTACCTCCGAATACTTTATTCTGAACGTCGAGATATTTCTGTGCGGTTTCGGGATCTCCACGGTATTCGAGGACAATGTGCATATCTGCGACCTTTTCGTAGAATGCAAGGAGTTCGGCCTGCTCTGTGTTTACAAGGAGTGTTATCGTTACAGGCTGGCTTGTGTCCTCAACATCTTCTTTATCGATGCCGTTGGAGGTTGTGGTTGTAATGACTTTCACATACTTGAGTTCATCGGGAGTATAGGTGAGGTTTTCAACCTCGTCATATACAAGGATACTGATGATATCTCCGGTTTCGAGCTTGCCCGAAAAGCCAAGCGCGAAAGATCCGATTGAGATACTGATTGCCTTATGGTCTGCATCCAAAGATTCAAGGATGTTCTGCGCGTTGTTGAGGTCACTTCCGACTTTAGAAGGGAGAATATACTCGCCTACCGAAAGGTTTACGAGGGCACATTTGCCTACAACGGCAGATTTGTCTGTGATGACCGTTTCGGGAAGATTATAGCTTCCGACTTCGACCACCTCGATATCTGCTTCTTCGATGGTCGCACCTGCAGGAACGTCCTTAATGATGCGGACGATCTCGGTCTTTCCGTCCGAGAGTCTGTTGACCAAGGGCGCGATACCGAAACAGATCGCAAGTGCGACCACAATGCAGATAATACCTACTACTGTGCGGTTACCAATGGGATGAGAACCGCCTGATTTCTTCTGTTTCATTCGTTAGTTCCTTTCTGCTTTATATGAAGAATGCAGCCATCATACCGATTGAAACGAACGGCAGAAGCGGAAATCCTTCTTTGTTGCTACGGTTTTTGATTTTGTTATAGATAAGCATAAATACAATGCCGATGAGGAGTCCAAGGATAAGTCCGACCATACCTCTTGACCAGCCAAGCAGAAATGCTGTAGCTGCGGTGATCTTCATGTCAGCACCACCATGTCTGCCGTCGTTACCGATGCAAACAAAGAGCTGAATCAATCCGACTACCAGTCCACCGATAAGCATGGATACGAATCCAACGGTGGGTACGCTGATTAGCGATAGTGCCAAGATCGATACACTGACATGGTTTGCTACCTGTCGGTTCGTAAGGTCTGACATTGATGCATACAGCAAGAGGTAGAAGAGAAAAAGTCCTTGGAACGTATAAACGCTTAATCCGTATCGGAGCGAGAGTCCGATTGCCATCACTACTGAAAGTATCATTGTGACGGTCTTGTTCGTTACGAAGCCCTTCTTGTCCATCTCTTTATTGAGGAAAAGACCGACAACGAGCGAGATGGCGGTTACTAACACGATTTTGAGAAACAATATCAAAGCTTCTGCAGTAATGATGTTTTCAGCAATGAACGTTTCAAAGATCGGGTTAACAACAGGCGGTGAAACGATTGGGAGTGTTGGATTGAATATCAATGGTTTTCTCCTTTCCCGATATTAAATTGGAAGGGGCGGTTTGCGCCCCTTCCGAGTAAACGTGGCTTTATATTAGCCAGCGTAGTTGAACATCTCACCGATCTTGGTGGAGAGAGTGGGAATGATTGTACCGTTGAAAAGGAGATAGAGACCTGCGAGAATTACACCACCGATAACGACGCCGATGATGATTTTTACGCCAGTGTCAATATATCCCTCGCCGGAGGTGGACTCGATGGCGGTCTTGGCAGATACGACTGCCTTGTTGAACTTGTTCTTGATGGAGTTGATAAGATTCTTCATGTGTTGATTACCTCGTTCTTTCTTTGTTTTTGTATTTTGGTTTTTCTTTGCTTACTGCGGTTCAACTTCTGATTAACCAGCGTAGTTGAACATGCTCTGGATCTTTGCAGTCAGAGTGGGGATGATGGTGGTGTTGAAGAGAGCGTAGAGACCTGTGAGAATTACGCCGCCGATGACTACACCGATGATGATCTTAACACCAGTGTCGATATAGCCCTCACCGGAGGTGGACTCGATGGCGGTCTTTGCGGAGATTACTGCGGAATTGCACTTGTTCTTGATGGTGTTGAAAAACTTCTTCATATGGTTTTTGCCTCGTTCTTTCTGATATTTGTTTTAGGTTGTTTGATCACGTTTGATTAACCAGCGTACCTCTGCAGTCGAGCGTGAACGAGAGACCTTTGTCAGATTCCTCATTGTATTGGATATCGTAAGCACTTGCGTGATTCTTACCCAAATACGAAAGAGCACCTGCCAACTGTTTTCGTTCTACAGGAAGCTGAACGGAGGCGGTATAGTCGCCA
>ULSS01082998.1_pt1 | contig 16500 bp, 19 predicted proteins | sample 1956901 | NCBI WGS metagenome assembly ULSS01 (sample SAMEA4835714, study PRJEB28245) | human gut metagenome | biome: gut microbiome; material: fecal sample | place: Denmark | collected 2008
ATTCGATTTTTCAGGTGTGCAATTTCATTATACAATGAACCATATAATGCTGGTATATACTTCGCTCTATGCACACCTTCTGGACCAGCATTTGTGGGAGCTTATCAGCGCTAAAGAAATGCAGATGGCAGGGCAGAAGCTGCTGCAGGCTATTGCAGAGCAATATAATGTTGAAGCTGAGATTATAAATGAAGGCACTTTGGCTTCTATGCTGGCCTCCTGGCAGCAGCAGTTCAACAAAATTATCACCCAACGCTTGCATCAGACTGCAAAAGAGAGCTAGTTTCAGGTGAGAAAATATAAATATGCACTTGACCTTATAGCGGCAATATAGTGTATATTATGGTTGTAATCAAAGGAAGCGAGGTGAATAATATGCATCCGAAATTTGAAATTCCGACTGATCCGCACGGCAAGCATCGTTATGAAAGCGCTATGAAGCACGTAGAGGCTGCTAAAAAGGCAGGTAAATCCAGCGACGAAATCCATGCTATCTTCAAAAAGGTAATGGAGTTCAACCCGATGGACATTGAGTCCATTCCGCAGGATGAAGCACATGCTAAGTATCGCACTGCCATGGTGCATATGAAAAAAGCACTGGAAAGCGGTAAGAGCGCAGACGAAGCGCATGAGGTTTTCCGCAAAATCATGAATGGCGAGACCAGCGGTCACTGCCACCACAGCAAATAAGGCTGAAAGCAAAAGCATCGTAGGCTATTGAGGTAGCTTACGATGCTTTTTTGTATACAAAAAAGGCGCCTGCCGAAAGCTCGACAGGCACTACTGGTCCGCATGACTAGGCATAAGCTCCGCAAAATTGCGGCTACTCATGCAATTAAGATAATTATAGCATAGGCAAAAAAATAAAAACAATAGTTCGATAAAAGAAAAATGATATTGCGTAAAATAATTTATAAAAATTTTATAAAAGCAAGTCAAGATAGACAGATATTGTCCAATTTATATGGTAAGATTATATTAAAGCAGAAGTCAAAAAGCTTCGGCAACGCGAGAAGTTCGCAAAATGGCTTTTGTTTTACCCTGATATCTGTAATGCCGGGCATGATGGTATTCAAGATATCCCAATTATTGAAGGGAAGGTGTTTGAAAATGAGAACAACAGGAAAATTTGCGGCAGCAATCCTCAGCGCAATTATGATGGCTAATGGCTTAAGCTTGCCGATGGCTTATGCTGCTCCGTCAAGCAGCTATGTAAATGTGGATGAAAAGTACGACCCGTTTGCAGAAGAAGAAATGCCTGCTAAGGAGGCAGATCCTTCGAAGCTGACTTTTAAGGAAAGACTTGCGCTGCAGAAAAAAGAGGAGCAGGCCGCTGCTCAAAAGGTGACAATTGCCAATGTTATGCCGGGACATATTTATATCCCTAAAAAAACTATGCTTAACGTTGAGCTTATCGAGCCTGCAAACTCTAAAACTCATAAGAAAAATCAACAGGTGGAGTTCAAGACTACAGAAAACCTGATAATCAACGGAGTTGTAGTTATTCCCAAAGGTACTGTAGGCATGGGTTATGTATATGAAGTGCAAAAGGCAGGCGGCTTTGGCAGAAAGGGTGTACTGCGTATTGCAGGCAAGGAAATCAAGACGTTGAACAATGTAAGCGTTCCGTTGAGAAAAGGCCTTGAAGGCAAGGGCAAAACCGATGGCGGTGCTGTGGCTGTTGCTGCTGCGGTTAGCTTGGTTGGCGGTCTTTTTATGAAGGGCAGCAATATCAACTATCCGGCCGGTACTGATTTTCAGGTAGAGGTTAGGGATAATGTGGATTTGGGCGTAACTCCGGAGGAGCTGAAGGATGCTATGAATCCTAATATTCCGCATGGGCAGGAAATCGTTATTGAAGTTAAATAAGGTATCTGAGCGAATTAAGGTTTAACCTTTCGTGTTTTGGCGAATCTGCGCAGGCTGTGTGCTTGCGCAGATTTTTTTATGTGTCTTTAGACCGTGGAGCGCTATCGAGTTTATTTTCAAAGAATTGAGATGGTTTTTCACACAGAACTACCCGCTATACGGGTGCACATTTATTTAAGGCTGAGTTTTATTCTAAACTCATTTTTCAGGCAGATTGAATGTAACTGCAGTCACGTTTTTCAAATCATTTTCGGCAGGAAATTTTATTCCGCCAGCGAATAAATATGAATATAGACAGATTTGAGAAGGAGGAATAATATGTCTGGCAAATCATTACCGAAGCCTTCCTCAAAGACAGCTTTGAACAAAAAATATCAGCTTCTTGCTATAGAAACAAAGGGACGTCTTGATACAGCTACTGAAAATGGCAGAGCAAATATTAATCTGCTTCAGAAATACTATAATGCGTTTTCCAATTTGTATGGCGCTATTATCCTTGACGATGCATGGGATATATTTAAAATACTTGAAAAGGAAAAAATCTCAAAAAAGCAGATCATGAAAAAGGATTTTCTGTTTTTTTCGGAAGTGGCCAGATATGAGGCACATAACTATTTTGTGTTGGAGATAGATGAACTATATGAGGCTGAAGAACGTGGCAGTGCCGCCAGACGTTTTATTCTGAATAAAAAGCTTTATAAAAAAGGATATTCAAGGTTCGACTCTTATTATCGGCTTGCTGATAAGCAATTAAATTATCCATTATGCGTTTTGGATAGGGATGAACTGCTTTCATGGGACGAGCCGGGGATGCTTTGGCGTTCTGCTGAAGGAGCTGCGTTAAAGCTGTTTGTCGAAACCCTTAGCGTTGACAACAAATCCGTAAACCAAGATATTAATGGAGAGAAGATTGCGGGCAAGCTCTTAAAAGACTTTATCTTTTGGCATGATAGTGAAAAATTTGCCTACTCATATGCTAAGCGGGAATGGGAAAAGAAAGAGCTGGAAGAATACCAGAATGTAGACGAATCCGAGAAAATACTTAGGTTGATAGAGCAATATATTAATAGTGCAGTGCTGTATACCGAGATAAATAAGCAAATAGATTTTGTATTAAAAGATTTGCAAGAAGTTGGTGTATGCTTGACGGAGCAGCAGTTCAAAACATTTTTACAACTATATAGTGACTTTTCAAATAGCAGTCGTAAATGGCCTTTATGTGGTTGGCAACCAGTTGAACTTAGCAATCTGTATAAAAATTTTTCCAAGCCGGCTATTTCATTCGGCAAAAATATGCAGCGGGCCTTTGAGGATGGAACCTTAAATAAGGATGAGTTAATAGAAGAAATTAGAAAACTTGGTATTGATGTGATAGATATGTAAAGCGGGTGAGAATACTGCTATGAATCATGAAAATAATTTATCCAAGCTAACCGCATAACAGCACAGCATTACAAGGCGTTCTACCTGACTGCGGTAGAACGCCTTTACTCTTCCTCCGCCATCTATGCTATAATAATATGTAGAAAAACCAACGTGAGGAGCGATTATCATGAAATACGTTGCCTGTTACGGCGATTCTCTGGTGCAGGGCTTTCCCTTCGGCCCACGTTATTCCTGGACCGCTCAGGTGGAAAAGCTGACGCAGATTAAAATGCTCAACTACGGCGTCTGCGGTGACTGCTGCGATGATATCATCTACCGCATGCGCCAGTACGCGTTGCCGGAATATGTGCATCACGTTATCTTCCTCGGCGGTGCCAACGATATTCTGCAGGGACGCCGCCTTGAGGACATCAGCCGCGATTACAAGCGTGTGCTGGAGTGGTGCGAGGAAAAGCAGTACAGCCTGTGCGTAGTGCTGCCGTTCATCAGTACGGAGCAGGCGCTCAACCGTCAGCTGCTGAACCTGCGGCAGGAGGCAGAGCATATCTGCGGCGGCAAGGCCTTCCTGCTGGATTTGCAGCCTGCCATCGGCATGGACGCCGGGGCACGCTTTAAGGCCTACGTTGACGGCATTCACCCCAAGTCCCAGACGTATGAGGCGATGGGGAATTACGCAGCGCCGCTGATCTGGAAGTGGCTGAAGGAAGAAAAAGAGGCTTAGAAAATTTTTTAAAGGTGACAAGTAAAAATACTTGACAAGCATCGCTTTATGCTTTATACTTACATAGTCGATTAAATTTCGAGAGGGATAAATATGTCAGCAGAAGAAATTTTTGCGCAGCGTATGCGCTTAGGCAGGCTCTTTGATATTTACGGCGGTCTTCTGACAGCTAAGCAGAAGCAATGCCTGGGACTGTATTTCTATGACGACTTGTCTCTGAGTGAGATTTCGGAGGAGCTGGGCGTTTCGCGTCAGGCTGTCCACGACCTGCTCAAGCGTGTTGAGCAGCTGCTAGAACGTTATGAAGCATCACTGAAGGTGCTAAGCCGCGAGGAGGAGCTGCATGCTAAGCTGCAGCAGGCAATAGATTTGTTGGCAACTCCAGATGAGGCAAAAAAAGACGAGGCCGTGCAAATGCTTAAAGAGCTTTGCAGTGAAGGTAGGTAGATAGAATGGCATTTGAAAGTTTATCTGAAAGATTACAAAATGCATTAAAGATGTTCCGCGGCAACGGCAAGCTGACTGAGGAAGATTTAAAGGCTCCTATGCGCGAAGTGCGTATGGCGCTTTTGGAGGCCGACGTTAACTTTAAGGTTGTCAAGGACTTTGTAGCCAAGGTTAAAGAGCGCGCTGTTGGTGAAGCAATCGGCGAAGGCCTGAATCCGCATCAGCAGATTATCAAGATTGTTAACGAAGAGCTGATTGAGCTTTTGGGCGGTACCCAAAGCAAGCTCACTGTTGCTCCCAAACCGCCGACAGTTATCATGCTGGTTGGTCTGCAGGGCGCAGGTAAAACCACTACCGCCGGTAAGCTGGCCAACTACCTGAAGCGCAAGCACAAAAAACCATTGCTGGTTGCAGGCGACGTTTACCGTCCTGCTGCTATTACCCAGCTGCAGGTTTTGGGCGAACAGCTGAGTGTGCCGGTATTTACTTTGGGCGATAAGGTTTCTCCTGTAGAAATTGCTCAAAAGGCCATGGAAAAAGCACATAGTCTGGCATGCGATACGGTAATTATCGATACCGCAGGCCGCTTACATATAAATGAAGAGCTGATGGAGGAGCTGCGCAACATTAAGGGCGCTGTTCATCCTCAGGAAATTCTGCTGGTTGTAGATGCTATGACCGGTCAGGACGCAGTAACTGTTGCTGAAAGCTTTGATAAGGAATTGGGCATTGACGGCCTGATTGTTACCAAGCTCGATGGTGATGCCCGCGGTGGTGCGGTGCTTTCCGTAAAGGCTGTTACCGGCAAGCCGGTTAAGCTGATCGGTTTGGGCGAAAAGCTGGATGCTTTGGAGCCCTTCCATCCGGATCGTATGGCTTCCCGTATTCTGGGCATGGGCGATATCCTGACTCTGGTAGAAAAAATCCAGTCTACAACTGACCTCGCCAAGGCATTGGAGATGGAGAAAAAGCTGCGCAAGGACGAATTCACCTTAGAGCAGTTCCTGGACCAGATGCAGCAGGTTAAAAAGCTGGGTTCTCTGGAAACCATCTTAGGCTTAATCCCCGGCATGGGCGGCATCAGCCAAAAGCTGAAGGAAGCTAATGTGGACGAAAAGGAATTCGACCGCATCGAAGCAATTATCCGTTCCATGACCAAGAAGGAAAGACAAAAACCCGAAATCATCAACGGCAGCCGTCGTAAACGTATCGCTGCAGGCTGCGGCATGCGTGTACAGGATGTCAACAAGCTTCTGAAAAACTTTGAAGAAAGCAAGAAGATGATGAAGCGTATGCAGGGTATGGCAAAGTTTGCTTCCAAAGGCGGCTTCAAGCTGCCGTTTGGCAGATAATAAATGAAAAGTTCCATGTTGTGAGATATTAATTTAAGGAGGTGAAAATCAACATGGCAGTTAAAATCCGTTTAAAACGTATGGGCGCTAAAAAAGCTCCTTTCTATCGTATTGTTGTTGCAGACGCTCGTTCTCCTCGTGATGGTCGTTTCATCGAATCTATCGGTTACTACGATTCCACCGTTCAACCGGCTAGCGTAAAAATCGATGCTGAGAAAGCTATCGACTGGATGAACAAAGGCGCTCAACCGACCGATACCGTTAAAAACCTGTTCAGCAAGGATGGTATCATGAAAAAATTTGCTGAAGCTAAAGCAGCAAAATAATTTGAGGGGGCGTGATCTACATGAAGGAATTGGTAGAAGTTATGGCCAAATCTCTTGTAAATGATCCCTCTGCAGTAGTAGTGGAGGAGGAGACCACCGGTACAACAACGGTGCTTCGCCTCCATGTTGCTTCTGAAGATATGGGTAAGGTTATTGGAAAACAGGGCCGTATCGCAAAAGCTATCAGAACTGTTATGAAAGCAGTAGCAACCCGTGAAAATGTGAAAGTCATTGTCGAAATTATTTGATTGAGGATGGTATATCGCTATGGATAAAATGATCGTTAGGGTTCCCGTCGCTGTTAAAGCAAAAGTTACTGAAGATTTAAAGTTGAAAATTGTTGAAGATCTCCAAAATACCATAAAGAATATGGAGCTTGATCTGGAGCAATTCGAGTTCCAGGCTAAAAAAGCATTGCATCAGGCTGCCAGCGATTTGAGCGTGCTTCCGGCTTTGCGCGAACAAATTGACATCGAAAGAAATAAGCGTACTGCTGCCAAACAAGAAGCAGAGGCTAAGCTGAAAAGAGCGGAAGCTCTGGAGCTGGGCGCTGAAATTGGTCATGGTACCCTGGAGCGTACTGTAGAAATTACCGTAGGCACCAATATCGATACCCTGATGGGCGCAGAAATCCTTACCGAAGACGGTAAGATTATCGCTTTCCGCGAATAATCCATGGAAAACCAAATAGTTATTGGCAAAATTGTCGCTCCGCACGGTGTGCGGGGCGATATTCGTATATTGCCGTTAACCGATAAGCCGGAACAATTTTTAGACCTGGATTATCTGCTGCTGCCGGACGGTCGCAAGCTGACCGTGAAAGCAGCACGCTTTCATAAAAGAATGGTGCTGGTGACTACTGCCGAAATCAAAAGCATGAACGAGTCCGAGCTGCTGCGCGGTATGGAGGTAAGCATTAACGCTGAGGACCTGCCGGAGCTGGAGGAAGGACGCTTTTATGTTGCTGATCTCATCGGCCTGCCTGTTTATGACGAGCAGGGCGAGCAGATCGGCACTTTCAAAGACGCACTGAGCACAGGCAGCAACGATGTTTATGTTATCGCTGTCCCCGGACAGAAGGATTACCTGCTGCCGGCATTAAAGAAATATGTCAAGGAAATCAATCTGGCAGAAAAGCGCATTGTCGTGGAGCTGCCTGAGTGGGTTGAGGCAGAATGAAGTTTTTATTTGTAACCTTATTTCCCGAACAGATTGAGCAGGCTGCAAGCCACAGCATTCTGCAGCGCGCTGCCTCCAAGGGCCTGATTGAGGTGAGCTGCATCAATCCGCGCGATTTTACGCATGACGTGCATCGCACGGTGGATGATTCTCCCTTCGGCGGCGGTGCAGGCATGGTGCTGAAGCCAGAGCCGATGGTGGCTGCCATCCGCAAGGCGAAGGAGCAGCTGCCGAACGCCCGCGTTATTGCCATGTGTCCGGGTGGGCGCACGCTGAAGCAGAGCATCGTCGAGGAATATGCTCACAGCGGACAGGATTTTATCTTCGTCTGCGGTCATTACGAGGGCTTTGACGAGCGCATCTTCCATTGGGTTGATGAAAAGCTGTCTATCGGCGATTATGTGCTCACCGGCGGTGAAATGCCTGCCATTATCGTGATGGATGCCATTTCCCGCTTTATTCCCGGCGTACTGGGTAAGATTGAAAGTGCGGAGGAGGATTCCTTCAGCACCGGTCTTCTGGAATATCCGCAGTACACCCGTCCGGTGAATTTTGAGGGCATGGAGGTGCCTGAGGTATTGCGCAGTGGCAACCATGCGCTGATTAACAGCTGGCGCCTGAAGCAGTCGCTCAAGGCAACGCTTGCTCTGCGTCCCGATCTTTTGAGTGCGGAGCAGAAGGAGCTTTTGACAGGCCGCTTGCCCTATAAAATGAAAAAAACGGAGCGCCGCTTCTATGAGGAGCTGCGTGCCGAAATAGCTGCCGAGCAGGAAAAACGCGCGAATGCCGAGGTGAAGGAGGATGAGGCGAATGGCTGATTTATATGTTGGCCTGGTCCATTATCCTATCTACAACAAGCGCATGAACGTTATTGCCGGCGCAGTGACTAACTTTGATATCCACGATATCTCGCGTACCTGCCGCACCTATAACGTGCAGGGCTATTACATCATCCATCCGCTGGAGGTCCAGAAGCAGATTATCGACAAGATACTTTCCTACTGGCAGGAGGGCTATGGCAAGGTGTATAACCCCGACCGTGCCGACGCGCTGAGCCGTGTGCTGTGGCAGCCTGATATCGCAAGTGCGGTGCAGACAATAGCAGAGCGCACAGGCAAGCAGCCTTACGTTGTTACTACGGATGCACGCATTTATCCCAACACCGTTTCCTACAGCTTTATGCGCAAGCAGCTGCAGGAGGGTGACAGACCGGTGCTGCTTTTATTCGGCACAGGCTTTGGCATTGAGGCGGAAACTATGGCCAAATTTGATTATATTCTGGAGCCTGTTTACGGCCCCTGTGACTATAATCATCTTTGCGTGCGCAGTGCCGCAGCCATTATTTTGGACAGGCTTGCAGGCGAGGCCTGGTGGGAAAAAAATTAAAGAAAAATGCAAGAAATTATACACTTTTCTCTTGCATTAATTGTTTGTCTATGATACAATTTACGTTGTGTAATACGGACGGTCCGCTGTGGAGTTCGCACATGAACGTCTATGATTTAGGAGGAAACTATGAACATTATTGAAGTACTGGAACAAGAACAACTTCGTTCCGACATCCCTGAGTTTAAAGCAGGCGACACCGTTAAAGTTTATTGCAAAATCGTCGAGGGTACCCGCGAGCGCGTTCAGCTGTTTGAAGGCGTTGTAATTTCCCGCAGTGGTTCCGGCGTTCGTGAAAACTTCACCGTTCGTCGTATTTCTTACGGCATTGGCGTAGAAAGAACTTTCCCGGTTCACAGCCCGCGTATTGAGAAAATCGTTGTAGCACGCGTTGGTATCGTTCGCCGTGCTAAACTGTATTATCTGCGCAAACTGACTGGTAAAGCTGCTCGTATCAGAGAAAAACGCTAATCAATCTTTGTTTATAGTAAAAGGGACTGTAGTAGTACGGTCCCTTTTATTACGTTATGAAGCATTTATGCTTTAAAATAAAGCAATTTTACAATTATGTCATAACTGAAGCTGCAATCTATGCTACAATATATCTATATTATTGTAGTTAAAAATCCGGCCTGTGCCGGCAATAGAGAGGAGGCTCATTAGTTGAGCAAGAAAAGTGAAACCTCCTGGCAGGATTCTGCCAGTGACTGGCTTGTTTCGATTATCATTGCGGTAGCACTGGCATTCTGCATCCGCACCTTTTTGGTAGAGCCTTACATGGTAGAAGGCTCCTCTATGTATCCTACTTTGGTAAACCATGAGCGTCTTGTCGTTGATAAGCTGAGCTACTTTGTTACCGACCCGAAGAAGGGCGAAATCGTAGTTTTCCGCTTCCCCAAGGACCAGACGCGTGACTTTATCAAGCGTGTTATCGCAGTTGGCGGTGACACTGTGGAGATGCAGCAGGGCAAGGTATTCGTCAACGGCAAGCAGCTGAACGAAACCTATATCTACCACAATGACCCGAAGGGCAAAAATATTTCCGATTACCGCAAGGTAGTTGTTCCCAAGGATACCATCTTTGTATTGGGTGATAACCGCAATAACTCTGAGGACAGCCGTTTTGCAGATGTTGGCTTTGTGCCGCTGAAGCTGGTTAAGGGACGTGCGCTGGTTGCCTTCTGGCCGCTGGACAAGATGCGCGTGCTGAAGGCTGATACGGGTATGGGCGAATGATGCTGGAGGATTTTAAGATTCAGTGGTTCCCCGGCCATATGACCAAGGCGAAGCGCATGATGGAAAGCCAGATTAAGCTGGTTGACGTTGTGGTGGAAATGCTGGACGCACGTATTCCGCGCTCCAGTACCAACCCCATGCTGCAGGATATCCTTGGCAGCAAGCCGAAGGTTATCGCACTGAACAAGATTGATATGGCAGACAAGGCCCAGACTGACCTGTGGCTGGGAAAAATCAAGCACAGCGGTCTGCCTGTGTGCAAGATTGACTGCGCTACCGGTAAGGGCGTTAAGCAGCTTATCAGCGCAGTTCAGCTGGCTGCGAAGCCGGTGATTGATAAATGGCTGAAGAAGGGCGTGCGCAACCGTCCCGTCCGCGTTATGATTGTAGGTATTCCGAACGTCGGCAAGTCTACCCTGATTAACCGCCTCGTAGGCAAGAACAAGGTAATGGCTGCCGATAAGCCAGGTGTAACACGCGGACAGCAGTGGGTAACGATTGCCAAGGGCTTAGAGCTTTTGGATACGCCGGGTGTGCTGTGGCCTAAGTTTGAGGACCCATCAGTGGGCTTTGCGCTTGCTGTTACCGGTGCCATCAAGGAGGATGTATTCGACAGGGAGCAGGCCGTAGAGCTGCTGCTTGATCTGTTGATACGCAAATATCCTCAGGATTTGCAAACTAAATATGCAGTAAGCCTCGAGCAGGGTGATGATGTCAACGCCGTTATGGCGAAGATTGCCGTTGCCAGAGGTTGTCTGAAGTCTGGTGGACTGCTGGACCTTGATAAGGTTATTCAGCTTGTACTCAGAGACTTCCGAGCAGGACGTTTAGGGCGGTTTACAATCGACGAGCCTTGATTTGTCGTGCCATAAAAACCGCCGCAAGGCGGTTTTTCTTTATGCAGAAATAAATGTTAAGGGGGATACAGAAGATGAATATTACCGAAATCAAGGAGCTGCTGATAGGCACGCCGACGGCGGAGCAGCTGGCGACGCTGGCAGCAGACGAGCGCAAGGGAGTACAGAAGCTGCTGGCAGCATACAATAAGCGTCTGGAGAAGGCGGCGGCGGAGAAGGAACGCTTCACGGCGATGCTGAAATTGGAACGTGAGCTGTACGCCGAAGGCTGCGAGCTGATTGCCGGCGTAGATGAGGCAGGACGCGGACCTTTGGCAGGACCGCTGGTTATCGCTGCCGTTATTCTGCCTAAGGATGTGTTTATCAGCGGACTGAACGATTCCAAGCAGCTTTCCGCTGCCAAACGCGATATGCTGTATAACGAGGTTATGGCCAAGGCGCTGGATATCGAGGTAAACATCGTCAGCGTCAGCAATATTGATGAGCTGAATATCTATGTCGCAACGCAGCAGGGCATGGCGCAGGTGCTGGAAAACCTGCACTGCAAGCCGCAGGCAGCACTGATTGACGCTATGCCGGTGAAGGTTCCCGGTATGAAGATTGAATCTGTGGTGCATGGTGATGCGCTGAGCGCTTCTATTGCCGCTGCCTCCATTATTGCGAAGGTTACCCGTGACCGCATCATGGAGCGCCTTGATCTTGTTTATCCTGCCTACGGCTTTGCGCATAACAAGGGCTATGGCAGCGGCGCACATATGCAGGCTGTGAGCGAGCTGGGAGCCACACGCTGGCACCGCCGCAGCTTTGAGCCTGTGAAGAGCATGCAGCTGCCGCCGGTGGCTGCTGAGGAAAATATCCTCTATGCTCCGCAGACTGATAACTATGAGTACCCCGTCGAGGAGTAGTCTTGGGAAATACGGCGAAGATTTTGCCTGCCGCTATCTGCAAAATATGGGTTATAAAATATTGACCCGCAACTTTCGCTGTCACCGTTATGGTGAAATTGATCTTATTGTTGAAAAAAGTGGCTGTATCAGCTTTATAGAGGTCAAGACACGTGCTTCTACCCGGTTCGGCAGACCGATAGATGCCGTGACACCGGCAAAGCAAAGAAAAATTCATCGTTGCGCTGAATATTATCTCCAATGCAGAGGTCTGCTGGAGCAGCCGCCGGTGCTTTCCTTTGATGTAGTAGAAATTATCATTGAAAGCACTGCGGCTATCAGCATCAGGCATTGGCCGCACTGCTTTTAAAAGAAAAGGAGTGTTGATAATGTTTGCACAGATTCTTGGCGAAACAACTTGTGGTATTGATGGTGTACAGATTTTGGTTGAGGTGGACGTGAGCAACGGCCTGCCAAGCTTTGATCTGGTGGGACTGCCGGCGATGGCCGTGCGTGAGTCCAAGGAGCGCGTAAAGGCGGCGCTGCGTAATTCCAATTATCCCTTCCCGATGACGCGGATTACGGTTAATCTGGCACCCGCTGATTTGCGCAAGGAGGGCAGCGGCCTTGATCTGCCTATTGCCGTAGGCCTCATGACCTGCGGCAGAATTCTGGAGCCGGAAAAGCTGGAGAACAAGGTTTTCATCGGCGAGCTGTCGCTGGACGGCAGAATCCGCAATGTTTCCGGTGTACTTTCCATGATTATGGATGCCAAGAAGTGCGGGGCGCAGGAGGTGTATATTCCGCAGGCCAACGCCGCCGAGGGCAAGCTGATTCATGGCATTGATGTGTATACGGTGGCAACCTTAAAGGAGCTGGTGGAGCACCTGAAGGGGAAGAACACGCTGACGCCGCTGCCGAAGGAAAATATTCTGCAGAACAATAACAGGATTTATCATGTGGATTTTGCCGATGTCAAAGGACAGCTCGTGGCGCGCAGAGCCTTGGAGATTGCTGCCGCCGGCGGTCACAGTATCCTGATGGTGGGTTCTCCGGGCTGTGGGAAAACGATGCTGGCGCGCCGCTTGGTGACAATTTTGCCGCCTATGACAGAGGCCGAGGCACTGGAGGTCACCAAGATTTATAGCATTGTGGGACTCTTGCCGCAGGCCGACAGCGTCATGCTGGAGCGTCCGTTCCGCAGTCCGCATCACAGCATCAGCGGCAGCGCGCTTCTGGGCGGCGGCAGTACACCTCGCCCGGGAGAGGTGACGCTGGCACATAACGGCGTACTGTTTTTGGACGAGCTGCCGGAGTTTGAACGCGCTACGCTGGAGATGCTGCGCCAACCGCTGGAGGATGGCGAGGTGAGTATTTCGCGCGTCAGGGCGGCAATGACCTTCCCGAGCAAGTTTATTTTATGCGCAGCTCAGAATCCGTGCCCCTGTGGGTTCCTCGGCGATTCTGTGCACCGTTGTTCCTGTAAACAATCGGAAATTGACAGCTATAAACGCAAGATTTCCGGTCCGCTGATGGACAGAATCGATATGCAGATAAACCTGAGCAGGGTGGAGTTCAGCGAGCTGAAAACGAAGGAAAAGGGCGAATCTTCGGCTGCCATACGCGAACGCGTAGTGAAGGCGCGACTGCTGCAGCAGGAGCGCTTGGAGGCCTTGGGGATGCACTGCAATGCGCAGATGGGACGGAGCGAGGTTGTCAAGTATTGCCAGCTGGACGCGGCGGCGCAGAACGTTATGGAGCGCTACTTTAATATGCTCAACCTCAGCGCCCGCAGTCATGACCGCATCCTGAAGGTGGCACGCACGATTGCGGACCTTGCGGGCAGCGAGAACATTGAGGCGGTACATCTGGCGGAGGCTATTCAGCTGCGCACCAGCGTGCGGCCGTAAGGAGCAGAGAAGTCTTGCGTAGCTGTAAGATATGCTTTTCTTGGTAAATATGCTATAATTTAAGAAGAAATATTTGAAGCAAGGAGATGGAATGATGCGCAAGACCTTTAATACGACAGCTGTTTGCATACCCGGCGAGCATTATATGGTTGATATCAGTGGACGACTGCAAAAGATTAAAGAAATGATCGAGGCCAAAAAGTATTTCACCATCAACAGAGCACGTCAGTATGGTAAGACAACAACGCTGCAGGCACTTTTCGGCTATCTGCAAAGTGAATATTACACCGTCTTGCTGGACTTTCAAACCTTTGATGCTTCTAAATTTAAGGACGGCAATATATTTTCTATTGCTTTCGCAGGCTCTTTTCTACATGCGCTGAAGCGTAACCGCCTGTCGGAAAATACTGCCTTGGAAAAGGCCTGTGCAGATTTGAAAAATGCTGCTGTAATCAGTAACAGTATTTTCAGTCTGAAGGAGCTTTTTGAATGCCTGAGAGATATCTGTGCAGTGAGTGATAAGCCTATCGTTTTAATGATTGATGAGGTGGACAGTGCTTCCAATAATCAGGTTTTTTTAGATTTTTTGGCACAGCTCAGGGCGCAATATATCGAACGTGCCTGGCAGCCTGCGTTTCAATCCGTTATTCTTGCCGGAGTATATGACATCAAAAATCTTAAACAAAAGCTGCGTGCCGATGAAGAGCATAAATATAACAGTCCTTGGAACATAGCGGCAGATTTTACGATAGACATGAGCTTTTCACAAGCCGAGATTGCTGCTATGCTTGATGAATATGCCAAGGATTACGGACTTGCTTTTGATACCAAGACTTTTGCAGGCTGGATTTACGATTATACGGCAGGCTATCCGTTTTTGGTTTCCAGATTGTGCCAGCTGCTCGACGAAAAGGTTTGCTTGATGCCGGAATATGCATCTAAAAAAGCAGCCTGGACCAAGGATGGCTTTAATGCGGCAGTACGCCTGCTTTTGCAGGAGAAAAACACCCTGTTTGAATCCCTGATAGGGAAGCTGCACGCCTACCCGAAGCTGAACCGGATGCTGAAGGCAGTGCTTTTCTCCGGCAATATGTATCCTTACAGCGCCGATGAAGCAGCTATTGATATGGCTACGATGTTTGGCTTTATAAAAAATAAAGACGGGTATGTAGCGATTGCCAACAGAATTTTTGAAACCAGACTCTATAATTATTATCTGGCGGAGGATGAGCTGCAGAAGAATGAGCTTTACAAAGCATCTCTGCAGGATAAGAATAAGTTTATAACTAATGGCAGACTGGATATGGAGCTGGTGCTCCAAAAATTCATTGTGCATTTTAATGATATTTTCGGTTCGTGTGATGAGCGCTTTCTGGAGGAGGAGGGAAGAAAGTACTTTTTGCTGTACTTGCGTCCTATAATCAACGGAACCGGCAACTATTATGTCGAAGCGCGTACAAGGGATTTATGCAGAACAGATGTGATAGTTGATTATAATGGTGAGCAGTATATTATCGAAATGAAAATTTGGCGCGGAAACGAATATAATAATCGCGGTGAAAGCCAATTAGCTGCTTATCTTGATGCTTATCATACTAAGGTTGGTTATCTGCTGAGCTTTAGCTTTAACAAAAATAAGCAGGCAGGAGTGCAGCGGATCAATGTAGGGGATAAGATAATTATTGAGGCTGTAGTTTAAGTTTGGTCTTGTAACGCTTTGCGTATTACTGACGGTAGTACGCAGAGCGTTTTTTGTTGCTTTCTTTCTTAAAATAATGTAAAATAAAAGAAAACGAAAGGAACGAAAGCTAATGAAAGAAAACCTTGCGTATGAAAGCATGCGCAGTATGCAGCAGGAGCTGACCTTTACTGCTTTGCGCAAGCATTTTCAGCAGCGTGAGCTGAAATTGGATGAGGCGCAGCTGCGCACGCTTAAGCTTATCGGTGACGATGGCTTGTACACGAATCTGGCGCTGCTGCTTTCCGAGCAGTGTGAGCATTCACTGAAGGTAGCGGTTTTTCAGGGCAGTACGAGAGCGGTTTTTCGCGACAGACGTGAGTTTACCGGCTCTTTGCTGCAGCAGCTTTACGATGCTTACGCATTTATAGATAATTATAATAAAACCAAAGCAACCTTTCACGGTCTGGAGCGTGTAGATACGCAGGATTATCCGCCTGAGGCTGTGCGCGAGGTGCTGCTGAATTGCCTTGTACACCGTGATTACAGCTTCAGCGGCAGCACGTTGGTTAATATTTACGATAACCGCATTGAGTTTATCTCTTTGGGAGGACTTGTTACGGGCTTAAAAATGGAAACAATTTTTATCGGCGTATCGCAGACGCGCAATCCTGCGCTGGCTGCTGTGTTCTACCGTTTGCGTTTAATAGAGAGCTTTGGTACGGGGATTGAAAAAATTCAGCAGAGCTATCTGGATACTATGGCAAAGCCGGAATTTATTGCGGTTTACGGTGGCTTTAAGGTTGTTTTGCCCAATGTCAATGAGGTGCAGGCCAAGGAGCTGGGCATCAGCGAAACGCAGGAATGCTATGGCTTTGCGGATGAAAAGGACAAAGTAATGCAGCTGGCTGCTATGCAGGGGTATGTTACCCGCAAGCAGGTTGAGGATGCCTTGAAGGTGAAAACAACTAAGGCCTATATGCTTTTGCAGGAGCTGTGTGATGCAGGCAGGCTGGCGCCTATCGGCGTAGGGAGAAGCAGAAAGTATATCAGCAGGTGAAGTCAACGCTTTGCGTATTACTGACGGTAGTACGCAGAGCGTTTTTTGTTACAAATCTGTAACCTGCTTTACAAAATCACGGATAAATAAAAAAATCTGCAAGTTTTTGTACAAAGTTGTTGACGAAAGATATCCGCAGTGGTAAACTAGGCACAACTTCAAAAAAACCACAAACCGTTGAGACGGAGATCAAGTCAGCAGATGCGCTT
>ULSS01058146.1_pt1 | contig 15887 bp, 25 predicted proteins | sample 1956901 | NCBI WGS metagenome assembly ULSS01 (sample SAMEA4835714, study PRJEB28245) | human gut metagenome | biome: gut microbiome; material: fecal sample | place: Denmark | collected 2008
GTGAGATGAAAGCACCTTTATACTATGAGGACTATGATGGCTGGAAATCAGCACTGAGTTACGCTCAGACGATTATTATGCTCATTATGCTTGTGTCAGCATTCTTGGTGTCAGGTATCTTTTCCAATGAATTTAGTTGGAAATCAGATTCCATATTTTTCTCAACAAAATTAGGAAGGGACAAGGGAACGAGAGCAAAGATCATGGCAGGATTTATCGTGGTATCAGCTATCTACTTTATTGTAATATCGCTGTATTCACTTGTGGTATTGGGATGTCTCGGATCGCAAGGTGGAAATGTTATGATACAGACAGGATTCTGGCATTGGAAATCTTTTTACAATATCACCTATATGCAATTGTATGTGCTAACAATAGTTGCCGGATATATTGGAACAGTATTTTGCCTGTTTCTGTCTATGCTTGTGTCAGCAAAGACGCATACAGCAGTTGTTGCGGTTACAATACCTTTTGCAATCCTGTTTTTACCACTGTTTGCATCAAATTTCGATTTCTTATCGGGAATATTGGGTGTGTTCCCAGACCGCTTGCTACAGATCAATGAGATTATCAATATATTTGATTTATATCATATTGGTGGTAAGATTGTCGGCTCGATACCAATCATGTTGGTCATTTATCCAATCCTAAGTATTTTGATGGTTCCGCTTATGTATCATGTCTATCATAAAACGGAGATTAAGTAGATGAAAAGGAAAAAGGATCAGGTATCCGTTCTGGCCTATACATATCCGAATGCAAGAATTACGAATCAGGATATCACAAATTTTAATGTACAATATCCAACATTGGAAGTAAAAAGAAGTACGGCATTTCATGATAGATTCCTAATTCTGGATGAGAAGGAAGGATATCATATCGGGGCTTCGATAAAGGATGCAGGGAAGAAGTGTTTTGCAATCAATCGAATCCATGTATGTGCACTATGCAGCGGAAAGCGTGCACTGAAACACCGGAAAGCATGCACTCGATGACCGTGCAGTGTGCTCTGATTTGTCGGTATTTACAAAAAACATTTGAAAAAGCAACAACTCAGATTGGCGATCAGATTATGGAAAAGGGTGGAATAAAGAAAGAATTGCATCTTACCGCCTGAAATCTACCTCTTGCCGTAATGGACATGACATTGCCCTCCGTTTTCGTTATTATTAGTTTATCAAAAGACGAAACGGAGGGATTTTTATAGTTGGGTTATTTATTTTCTTGCAGATTATGAAACTATGAGGAGGAAGGGTATGCGCGTTGATATGAATATTTCTAAAAATATAAAAGAACCATATGCAGTCATCCATGCGGCAGAGCTGACACCGGAGATTGCGGAGCTGGCACGCGAAATATCACAGTTCCAAGGAAATAAGTGCATGATCATCGGAAACCTTGATGAGCGGATGGTGGTAATCGAGCCTGAGACGATCGTGCTCATAAGAGTTGAAAGAGAGAAGGTCTATATCGTTACAGTAGAAAACACATATCGGATTGGAAAAAGGCTGTATGAGCTGTTGGAAATTCTTGGAAAAGATTTTATGCAGGTTTCAAAGTCGGCCGCAATCAATCTGAAGTATCTGGAAAGTGTAGAACCATCCTTCAATGGAGTGATGCTACTTCATATGAAGAATGGGGAGAAAGAATATATATCACGTAAGTTTGTGCCGCAGCTAAAGAAGTATCTGGGATTATGATAATTAACCGGTTGGGGCAATGAAATGTAATATAGAAAGGAGACGAAACAGTATGAAAGTATTGAAAGAGGTTCTGAAAAGTATATTTGTAAGTGTCGCTTTGAGTTTTATTATTTTTGTTATAGTTGGTATTGTTTTTGATATATTGAATGGGGGAATCTTTACGCTGGAAGGCTATGGATTCACGAAGATGGCATTTGCCTGTGTGCTGACAGGTCTTGGCTTTGGGGTACCGACACTTCTCTATAACTCGGAAAGAATTTCCTGGCCCCTTGCATCGGTGATTCATCTCGGCATCGGATTTACAATTTATTTTGTAGCCGCATCCTTTGTCGGATGGATACCGGTAGAGAGAGGAGTGACAGCGTGTATTATTACAATTGCGGGCGTGATAGTTATCGGCGTGGTGATATGGCTGTGCTTTATGAGGTATTACAAGAATCTAGCAGATAAGATGAATCAGGCGCTGGAGAAGCATAAATCATAGTGCTATATTTAACTTATAGTGTTCTGGAAAATGTAAATATTGTGGCTCTGTTGTCAAAGTTATGTAGGAAATGTGTAAATTATGAAGCATTAAAAACCAAGGTTAAGGGTAGATACTTATATGATATGGGGGAGTTATATAGGATTCAGAACTGTTGAGATTAGTAGGGCATGTGAAATTCATATAAAAGAAGGCCAGTTGGAGATTTCTTCCGATGAAGGAACTGTATTGATTCCAATAGAAGATTTGAATCAAATAATGGTACACGGTGCAAATATAAGACTTTCAACAATGGATTTATCTATACTTAGCCAAAATAAAGTATCTGTTATGACATTGGATGAGAAATATCTGCCGACTGCAATTGTGCTTCCGTATGAAGGACATGCAAGGCAGTCTAAGCTGATGCATATGCAGGAAGCATTGGCAGCGAAAGAGTATTTTTCATATTATCATGAAGGATTAAACAGAAGAAGTGATGATCCAATCAATAGTCGGTTAAATTATGGATATGCGATAGTACGAAGTTCGATAGCCCGAAGCTTAGTTGCAGCCGGATTTCATCCGACATTTGGTATACATCATGATAGTCAGTTAAATGCTTTTAATCTTGCAGATGATCTTATAGAACCATATCGTGCTATAGTGGATGTTGTTGCACGTGAAAATATTGGCTCAAATGTGAAATTATCCAAAAGTGAAAGACGAGCAATGGCATATGTATTACATAATGCCTGTATGATGGATGGAATGAAGATAAATGTTATGTCGGCAATCAATATGATGGTAGAAAGTCTTAAAAGAATCATTCTTGATAAATCAAAAGAAAAGCTACAACTCCCATTAATTCTTCCTATCGAAAGCATGGAGGGTATAACAGAATGAGATTATTAGTAATACTTAGTCCTACAGATAAATGGGGAACTAAGGCAGAATATACAAAACTTCGAAAATTTTTACAAAAGGATGGATATATTCGTATCGCACCAGAAGTGTATATGAGAATAGTTCAAAATAGAAAAACATCGGAAAAACATTACCGGCGTATTGAAGAGGTAGCACCAAAGACAGGCACGGTTAGAATGATTCGCCTTACGGAGAAGCAATATAATAACATATATATGGTCGCAGGAGAAATGGATTATCAGGAAAAGACGGTTGGAACAAATTGTCATATTATGATATAATTAATACAAAAAAGTAAAAGTTGAGGACTATATCTGGCGTATTCTATGATTAGAAAATACAAAATGTGGTACTTGAATGACCTGTCAAAAATGGTGTATCATTCAACCGGATTCAGTCAATTCTAAAGTCATATTGAATACTTCTTCTGCCCCTATACTGTCCGGGTCAAGATAAATAATCTCATCACAATTCAATCCTAGCTTTGTTGCCCAGCATGAATCAAAAGTGTGTTCTATATCAACAAATAGCACTTTCTTATCTGGAAACATCTTCTGAGCATTTCCGGCTACATCAATGGCAGTAGTTGTCTTTCCACTTCCATCTGCACCGTAAAACTCTGCTATTCTTCCAACCGGGATACCTCCATACGTCATATAATTCAAACGGCAGGATGAAAAAGGAATTTTCTGTACTTCTTGAAAATCTACTCCTAACTGAATGCTTGAATGACCTGTCAAAAATGGTGTATCATTCAACATAAATTTTGCCCGCAGGTTTTGTGGAAGTGTATAAAAGCAAAAGGAGTCAGGCGTTCGGGATCAGATTACTATAGTATTCGGTTTCACCGGCTAAGACTTCATCATAGAAGTTCTGTTTCCAGTCGATATAGGCAATGGAGGTTTGAAGTTGCTCAATCGACTGAAGCAGGGCTTCTTTTTTCTTGGCGAGAATCACCTTGCGTTCCGGGATGGAGGATTTTCCTTCTAAACACAGGGCGAGGTATACTTTCATTTCTGTGATACTCATATCACAGTCCTTCAGACACTTCAAACTGTTATCCCGAAGTCTGTTCATAAAGAGCGTATGATCGAGAATTTTCAGGTGTTTGATTTTGCATTGGATGAGGAGGATATGCGGCAGATCGCACAGTTGGATACAGGGACAAGTGCAAAATAAAATAGATTTACTTCGTTTTTACATATCCTTTACCCGCATTGCCTTGTGACGAATGGAGTTCCTATATAAAATAAGAGTAATCGAAACATGGATAAATAGGAAAGCCGTAAGGGGGAGAAGCACAAATGTTATTTAGCAATGCAAATCAGATGGATGATTATGGTGGGCATTATATAAAGAAACGGCCTGTAAGCATTTCAAACGGACTGTTGGTAACGGAAGCACAGCAATTTGATTTCAGACAGGCGGAAAGAATCAATCTCACGATGGAAGAGGATAAAGAAATCAGACAAAAGCTGCTACAGGGAAAGACTAAAATAGCGGGCAGCGTTAATATATTACCGGTGATGGCAAAAGAGCAAAAATCAGATACCTTTGGTGAAGACGCGACAGCAAAAAGAAGTATGATTAAAATCATTCTGATTGTGCTTGCAGGACTGATTCTGGTTGTGCTTGCGGTTGCAGGCGGTTATATGATAACAAACGCCGCTATGACGAAAAGCCAGGTCGCATTTTCATTTACGCTTCTGGCAAATTTGTTTCTGGCAATTGTGACATGGGCGGTTCCGGTTCTTGTAATCGGGCTTGTCATTTATAAGCTATATAATCATCAAGGTTATATAAAGGAATATGCAGAGGCCATTCCGGTCGGAACACTGGAGGTCTATGATATTCCGGTCACAGACAAGTATTATTATGCAGATGCTGACACGGTTTGCGATTATCTTGAAATCGGCGGGGTGGCGGTAGAAGTAAACTGGACAGTATATAATAAGGTGGCGATCGGACAAAAGCAGCGATGTGCATTTTTAAGAAGAGGAAACAAGCAGTACTTTGCGGTGATAGTATAGGATCACCATATTATCCTTGAATGACCTGTCAAAAATGGTGTATCATAGCTATTGTGGACCTCTGAGGACCATGATGGCTATCTCTTTATTTATCTTGAATGCCCCGTCAAAAATAGTGCACCATTCAACTGTATATTCCCAAACAGGTAGCCATATAATTCCAAGAAAGGATGGATAGAATTGAACCTTAAAAAATTTTATAACACAAAGGTAAAAATTATTACGAATACTGGGATGAAATTCGATGGAGTTGTGACTGATTATTTTCATCCGGATGAAAATGAAACGGGGAAAGAGAGTATAGTTATAGATTCTTCAAATGGTAGTGCCATTGAATTTTACGAGGATGACATAAAGGAAATCGAAAATTTCGAATCATATAAATGACACTAGCATATATCCATTGGCTTATTTACTAGCAAAGAAAGCCACTAGTTTATACTGGAGGGGTTAATTCTAAAGTTATGTTATTGTGGCCAAGATAAAATAAATAGTTAATCAAGGATTATGCTTGAATGCCCCGTCAAAAATGGTGTATCATTCAAGTCAAAAAGCCAACTAATGTGAAACGTATTGACACAGGATAAGACAAGGAAATAAACAGCCGAAAGAAGCGTTATAGAGATGGAACTCCATGCAATTATAGAGGAATAGTAGTTGATATAAGTTGTGCTCTTAATTCGGAAGAAACTATGGTTGGAGAAATAGTTAAAGTAGTTCAAAAAAGTGTGATCCCAATACGGATATTATAATTAAGAGGGATGATGTAATACAGATAATACGAGTGCATAAATAAAAGCTGCTATCGCAATCCAATAAAGGTCAGCAATAGCAGCTTTTAAGTAAAATCTTAATTATATTATACACAATAATTAAGAAATTACAAGACGAATATATGCAATAAAATAGAATGCATACATAATCATTAGGAAAAAATAGGGAGGCGGGCTATGGCAGAAACCCGAAAAGGCCGCCAGACGCCCACGCAATCCGTTACACTGCCTTATCGGGAGACGAAGGGGCAGGAGGCTATTGATTATTACAATGAAGAAACAGGCAGAACCGCTCAGGTTTGAATGACTCGTCAAAAATGGTGCATCATTCAACAAAGTTACAATCTCTTTTCACAAAGGTGATGTACATCCCAAGACAGCAAATTCAATATTAAAACAGGCGGGACTGAAATAGACCCGTCCCTATCATAAATAATATATAACAGAAAGGTGGTTGTTTATATGAAACTTGTATATCCTGCTATTTTTACCCCCTTTGATAATACAGATGGCTACACCGTCGAGGTTCCGGATCTTTCTGGATGTGTAACTGAAGGTGATTCCTTAGTAGATGCAATTGAAATGGCTGTTGATGCGGCCAGTGGATGGATTCTTGACGAACTGGAAGCCGGTCATTCTGTACCTGTTGCATCCGCCGAAGCGGATATTACGGCACCTGATGGCTCCTTTGTCAACCTTCTTGTCCTTGATATGACCAGTTATTCTTAAAAGCATGGTTCCAAAACTGTACGGAAAAATATCACTATTCCTGCATGGTTGAACACCCTTGAATGACCCTTCAAAAATGGTGCTTCATTCAACAGAGAATTATTGCTTGACAAGGATTGCATTTACAGAGTAATTTCAAGGAAAGAAAATATTATTGAATTAGAGGTGATTTAATAATGACTAAAACAGAATATGAAAAAGCACTGGAAGAAAGAGAAAAAATTTTAAGAGAAGAAAAGATGAAGGCGTTTCCTCTAACGGAAGAAGAAATTGAGGAATTAAAAAAACAGGGAAGACTTTAGATACAGCAACAGGATCAATGAAGAAGACCGTGAATAGCTCACGGTCTTTTCTTGTATAACCAAGAGATGATTGAGTTATCATCGAAAATGTGATATCTTAGAATACAGAGAAAGAGGTTTTATATCAGAGTATGTAGGCATTAGGAGGGTGATGTAAATGATGTCACGTGGTGCTACGGATGAAGAGTTGAACAGCGCAGATATGTATGGAGGAGTGTTTATTGGTTCTTCGTATGCTAACATGAGAAAGTGGAGAACATTCAATAAGGGGTAGAGGAATGAAAAGCATAGGATTTTTTAGAGAAATGCACCTATATGTTGACGTAGGGAGCATAAAAGATTACTTAGTAGAAAACATTGATTATGATAAGCAAAAAGTAATAGACTATCTTAAAAACCAGAAAAGAATTGCTGGTTGTCCAAGAAGTGCAATTGATTGCTTAACCGGCAAAGAAATTGCAAGAAGTTTTTTTGTATATAGTGATGGGGAATATGAATGGTGCGATTTTCTAGTATATCATATCGAGCATTATAATATCAGATTGCCAAAGGAATTTATAGACAAGATTGAGGTAGCACAATAAATAAGCAAAAGCTTGAATGACCCGTCAAAAATGGTGCATCATTCAAGATAAATTAAGTGATATGGGTAAGAATAGTCGGGAAATTGAACGAGAGATAGTTCAATTGGCAGCAAAAGAATTTGTGAAAGGGGAAATTTAGCGTATGGAGAGGGAGATAATAGATGATGCTTTGTTGTTCGAATATCCTTTTGCTAAAGAAGGCATGTTTGCCGATGACTACTGGGAAGAAAGATTATATTGGGGGATGCATCTGACAGAGGTACGGGAAGGAACATATAAACCAATCTGGAAACAGCGCCTGGGAGAAATAGGCGATGAATGTGTAACGGATGAATTTTTCAACATAGAATATAGTATTTTGTCAGAGTTGAAGAATGCTCTTGGTAAACAGGAAGTAGACATGTCTAGATTTGATGCAAAGAGTCTTAAGATGGAGGAAAAATTGTGGGAGTGTTATATTGATATGTTAGGGGACGCAGGGTATATTACAGGGGTAATTAATAAGTTAAACGATCAGGAACAAATTATAATGGACTGTAGCAACATAAAAATTACACAGAGAGGACTGGAACACTTGCAGAAAGATCCGATTATGCAGAAACTTCATGTTAGTAAGAAATCATATAGAATGGATAGAAAAGTACATAATATGACAGAGCAGGAAAGAGAGGAAGGATTAAAAGAACGGGAACGTATTATGGCAGAAGAAAAGTTAAAGGCTTTTCCTCTGACAGAAGAAGAAATTGAGGAATTAAAAAAACAGGGAAGAATTTAGATACAGAGAAAGAGATTTTATATCAGAGCATGTAGGTATTAGGAAGGTGATGTAAATGATGTCACGTGGTGCTACGGAAGAAGAGTTGAACAGCGCAGATATGAAAGAACATTTCAAATCTTTAGGTTTTGTGGATTTTGTAGATGGTCAATAATAAAAATAAAGAATTGGAGGAACTAAGCTAATGATATATTATTTTATAGGAACCGTAATCTGGGGTATAGTCTGGGGAGTTGCCTGCAATAAGGTAATTGAAAACAAAGGATATGATGAAAACTGGTTTTGGTGGGGATTCTTCTTTGGTTTTATAGCATTTATTGTGGCGCTCACAAAACCAGATAATCACCATTATTATGAGCAGGTAAATCAGTATGGTAATGCAAAAACGGATAGTAACTCTGCATTGGCGATAGCTGCAAGAGAAAAGAGTATAGAGCAAATAATGCGTGCCGGTGGCTGGAAATGTAACAATTGTGGCAGAACAAATACGAGTGCTACAGGTACATGTGCATGTGGATGGACAAAAGAGCAATCGTACGAGAAAAAAGTTGAAGAAGATAAACGGAGTGAACAAGCATCAACGACTACACTCGTTACTGAAAATGCAAATTTGGAAATTTTGAAAAAGTATAAAGAGTTACTTGATATGGGGGCAATAAATCAAGAAGAATTTGACAAAAAGAAGAATGAGATTCTTGGTGCTGGTAATACGGATATAACTGATGTGGTTGAAACTGATGTGGTTGAGACAGCTGAGAAAGAGATTCAAAAGGAAGAAAAATTTCCTCCTACAAGTTGGACATGTTATAACTGTGGAAAAGAAAATGATCTTGACAGGAAAAGTTGTAAATTTTGTGGTGCTATTAAAGAAGCTGTACCTGTGTATGGCAAAGTTAATCGTCTGCAAAAACGTGATTCTAATTTAGCAGATTGGAAATGCCCGAAGTGTGGAGCTGTAAACAAGTGCTACATTGGTCTTTGTAAATGCGGTACATATAAATCAGAGGGGACTATTATCGAAAATTAAAAAGTATATTGGACGACTGTTATAATGATATATGCATGATATAGCGAGGTGAATCATTATGGAACAATCAATTCAAAAATTTCGGGGAGAATATTTTTTCTTAAGCAATTTTTATGAGTGCCCGGTAACATATAAACAGCTGACCTATGCTAACAACGAAGCTGAACCCGTCCGAAGCGAAAAAACTGGGCAGACGAGTAAATCTGAGAAAGGATTGGGAAGCTATCAAAGTGAAAATTATGGAGGAGCTTGTTAGAGCAAAGTTTACACAGAATCCGGACCTTGTGGATAAACTGCTTGCCACAGGTGATGCACACTTAGAAGAAGGCAATACATGGGGCGATAGAATCTGGGGAACGGTAAACGACTCCGGAGCGAATCGGCTTGGCATTATCTTGATGCAGATAAGAGCTGAAATCAAGGAGTCAAGAGCTACGGATGAAAAACACTTAGAAAGTAAAACCATGGAGAGAAATATCAGATGACAGAACAAGAAAAAATGTTGGCCGGACAAATATATGATCCGTCCGATGAGGCATTAAATAAATTAAGAATGAAGGCTCATCGTTTAAGCCAGGACTATAATCGATTATATGACGAGGAGGAGCAGGAACGGGCACGTATAATGAAAGAATTACTACCCAATTGTGGACCGGGCGTTTATTTGCAGGGACCGATATATTTTGATTATGGTGTATTTACAACCATTGGGGAAAATACGTATGCGAATTTCAATTTTACGGTGCTTGATACATGTCCGGTAACAATTGGTGATAATGTTTTTTTTGGACCGAACTGTACATTGGCTACACCATTACACCCGCTACGATATCAGGAACGGAATATAAAGTTTAAATCAGACGGAACACCATATGATGATGAATATGGAAAACCGCTGGTAATAGAATCCAATTGCTGGATTGCAAGTAATGTGGTGATCGCAGGGGGAGTTACAATTGGCGAAGGAAGTGTAATTGGAGCCGGTAGTGTGGTAACCAGAGATATTCCACCACATTCTCTTGCAGCGGGGAATCCATGCAGAGTTATCCGGCAGATTACGGAAGCGGATTCTATGCGGGGGCTGTAGACATGTCCCGGTCATTTAACATCACACAAATTAAATTTATGCAGGCGATAGGATTAAACCTGGACTTTTCATCAGATCTTTCGGATGCAGCATATATAGAGATTGAGGAAAAGGTAGTCTGCTATTTGCAAATAAGCGGAATCGATTCTGGATGTTATAGCGTCCGTCCGAACGCAATTTATCGCAAAATGGCGATTGCTGGATATCGTATGATAGCAGAGTATTAGCAATATCAGAGAAATGATTCGTTAAATACCACGTTGTTTAATTTAAACAATAGTAATGGAAGAAAATCTATGATACAATGAGCATTACATTATAATCGATGGTCTGATTTCGATCAATGTAAATGAGGATAAAAGGGGGATTTTTTAATGAAAATGACACGTAAAAACTATGCTATCAAACGGCTGGTAAGCGTTATGCTTGCACTTAGTATGATCTTTGCAATGGTACCGGCTACCGTATTTGCAGATGATACGGACGATAATACACAGACAATATATATCGGTGGCAATAAACTGACGGTTCCGTTAGAAGAGGCAAGCTATTGGAAGTATAATGAAGAAAGTGGCGAGATTGCAGCCTGTACCGAGCAGGAGGCAAACATACTGATCAATACAGTCGGGAAATACGGTGCTCCTATAGAGTCAATATACGTGAATCTGGTAAATGTAAGCATTACAGCAAAGGGTGGTTCAGAGGATCCTTTGAATGCAGGTATTTACAATCCGGAGCCGGAAACCAGGGTGTATCTGCGGATTAATGGAGATTGCAGTGTTACCGGTTCCAAGTATGGAATTTATGCAAAAATTAATGTTATACCGTGTGATGCGGCAGCCAGACTTACGATTACAGCAGACAGCAGTCTTGCACCTGCAGGAGTGGATGTTCCGCAGGCGGTTTCTCTGTATTCGTCGGGGTCGAATTACCTTTACCGGGGATGTGAGCATACAGATTTTTCGGTGATCCTGCGGAGTGATACCATGACTACAATAAAAGGTGGCGGGGATTTTGTTTGTCAAAGTACAAAAGCATCTCTGATAGCCAGTCCGAATATGGACGGCAGTGATGCGACAGAATACTTTAAGGAAAACGGCATATTTAACCTTGGAGATATGAGCCGGATAAAATATAGGGAATATAAGAACGGCACACTGATGTATGATAAAGCGAAGATTACTGGAGCAACCTTGCGGTTTCAGGACGGCGATGCCCCGGTATTCACAGCACAGGTGGCGGAGGAAGATAATGGAAAATATTATATTTCAAGTGAGCAATGGAGTGAGCTGGATGAGAATGGAAATAAGGTCAAGTGGTGTTCCTCTCGTGATTCTGAGAATCCGAGGGATGAGAGTCAGCTGTTAAAAACCTTTGAAGCAGGAAAGACCTATTATTATTCCATAACCGTTGCTTGTCAACTCTGGGATGTCAGCTTTACGGAACAGACTTCAGTAATTATTAACGGAGCAGCCTTTACGATTACAAATAAAAAGAGCGGAGAAGACTACGTACTTGTTGATGCGCAGAATATTATGAGGATGACGGTGCCGAAGGAAATTAAGAAGATTGAAGTGGCGAATGCGACTCTTTCATATAAAGTAGGTGACGCACCGAAGGCAACCGCAGCATTGACCGGCGAGAATGCAGCTGATTACAGGATTGCATATGAGTGCTGGGAGGAAATGGAAAAGCAGGATGACGGCAGTCTGGTACCGGTAAGATTCTGGTATTCGGATGCGGAAGAAAATGCAAAGTTGCCGGTTGATAAAAAGATAATTGCCTTTGAAAAAGACAAAACCTATACGTACAGTATCAAACTGGAGACAGTCAACGAAAATTACTTTGCAGACGTAGATACGGGACTGACTATGACTTTGAATGGAGAAGCGGTCGATGCATCCCAAATAACAGTCGATGAAGGATGTGATACTGTATATACTATGGCACTTAAGACCATGCAGCCGACAGTAGCACAAAGTACCTATAAGTTCCTGGAGGGAGAAAATGCTTCATGGACGCAGGGCGGCAACGGTACATTAAGATTCCGTGTAAACGGAGAAATCAGCAAGCTTACAGGCGTAAAGGTCGATGGTGCCATGCTTTCGGCTGATCAGTATACCGTAAAATCCGGTTCCACGATCATTACATTAAAGAGCGGTTACTTAAAAGGCTTATCTGTTGGTACGCATAAGATAACAGTCATTTATACAGACGGCGAATGCAGTGCGGATTTTGAGATTAAACGGGCAGCAGGCGGTACGACCACAGAGGCAACTACGGAAGGCGGAAATACCACAGAGGCAACTACAGAGGGTGGAGAGAGTACCACAGAGATAACCACGGAAGGCGGAAAGAGTACCGCGGAGACAACTACAGAAAGCGGAACAACTGCTGTATCAGATAGCGGAGCAGGCACTACTGCAGCCGCCAATGCACCGAAAACCGGTGATGAGAGTTGCCCATGGATTTATATGATTCTGCTGGTTATGGCTTGCGGCGGAATGGCAGGATGCAGGGTATACGATAGAATTGTTTTACGGAGGAAATAATATGGGATTGACGTGGATGTGGACGACAAAGGGAAAGTAATCTGCACAGATATGAGATAGATACATAGAAAGAAAAACAGGGTGATGAGAGTCACCCTGTTTTTTAATATTTTACAAGAAAATGACATTCCCTTTACCGCACTTTGATTTCACATACCTGCACCGAAGACTATGATAGTAAGGAAGGAGATTTTGATATGAATGAACAACCGAAACTTCAATTCCGAAAGGACGGTTCCTTTCGGGTATTACATCTGACGGATATACAGGAGGGACTCCATCCTCGAAAGGATACCATGCACCTCCTGAATACACTTCTTGCGGAGACAATGCCGGATCTGGTGATTCTGACGGGAGATCAGCTGAAAGGCTATTCCCCACTTTTCCGGTTAGCTGGGGAGAAAGGAGTCCGGAATACAATACGGACGTTACTAACTCCAATGGAGAATTATGGGATTCCTTATGCGGTTACATTTGGAAATCATGATGCACAATGTGGCCTGACGAATGAGGAGCAGGCTGCAATCTATCGGCAGAATCCACATTGCATCTGCCCGGCGGAAGGACCGGCAGCCGGAACCTTTTGTCTGAGTGTGCAGCGGCGGGATGGGCAGGAAGCGCTCCGTTTTTATCTGTTGGACAGTGGAAATGAGAGAGAGCATGGCAGCTATGCACCGCCATCGGATGAAGTCCTGACCTGGCTGAAGGACAGGCTTTTTGATGAGGAAGGAGTACCGTCTGCGGTTCCGTCCATGGTCTTTCAGCATATTCCGTTAATAGAATACAGGGAATGCAAAGGAGCTACGGTAAAGGAACCCATCTGCAGTCCGGATGTTAACACCGGTGAGTTTGAACTGCTGCGGTCGAATGGAAATGTAATGGGAGTATTCTGCGGACATGATCATAAGAATGACTTTGTAGGCAGGCTGGATGGGATTGATTTGGGATATACACCATCCTGTGGATTTGCCTGCTACGGTCCGGGAGTCGATCGGGGCGGAAGACTATTGGTATTTCACACGGGAAGCACCATAACATATGAGACAAAGCTTATACGTTATCGGGATGTTGTGGCACCGCATACAGGAAATCGGCTGAAAGAGTATTGGGATAGTCATATTCCTACTTGCTGGCCGAGTAAGGCGGAGAGCAAGGTAGAGGAATTGTAGGGATGGAAAATTTAGAACCGGAAAGCCGGGATCAGAGAAATGAAACCGGAAGGAGGGTTTCGGTGGAATGTACAGGCAAAAGAAATTGCACAACATGGTGCAGAAATGGAGAAAAAGATGAGTAGAAAAAAGCAAAGAAATCTGGGAAGTCTTGATTGGCGGCGAACGCTTTTGGTAACGCTTCCGTTCGCAGGTGCACTGGCATTCTGGCAGTCATATGATGGAATCATTCCATTGATACTCCGGGATACTTTTCATGTAGGAGACACGCTGGCGGGGGCAATCATGGCATTGGACAATGTCTGTGCTTTATTTTTGCTTCCGCTCTTTGGCAGTATCAGTGACCGGTGTCATAGTCGACTGGGAAGACGAACACCGTTTATTATCATCGGATCACTTCTGGCAGCATTGTTGATTCCACTTCTGGCAGTGGCGGATCGGCTGGTGAATTTGCCGATGTTCTTCTGTGTGCTTTGTCTGTTACTGATTGTATTATCAAGCTACCGGAGCCCATGTGTGGCACTTATGCCGGATGTGACACCGCGGCCAATCCGGGCGAAGGCAGATGCTTTTAATTCGTTGATGGCTGCAGCTGCCGGTATTGTTGTGCTGGTCAGCATTTCATTGACGGTTCCGGATGTAGAGCATCCGAGTTATCTGCCTGTTTTTCTGATCGTATCCGGACTGATCGTTCTCTGTACGGCTGTTTTTGTACTCTTCTTCCGAGAGAAAAAGGCAGTCGATGAGATGCACCGGGAGAGTATTGCGATGAGGATTCCGGTAGAAGAAATCGATGCATCCGAGGAGGGCGGAAAGGAGAAGGAATCTGATCCGACTGTTCGGAAATCCTTGATCGCAATTCTGCTCTGTGTATTCTTTTACTTCATGGCATCGAATGCCGTGACATCTGCATTCAGTAAATATGCCAGCCAGGTATGGGGAGCCGGTGGCGGAAGCTTTGCGAATTTCCAGTTGGTTGCCACACTGGTGACACTGATTTCTTATATGCCGATGGCGGCACTTTCCTGCCGGATCGGAAGAAAAATCACGACCTATATCGGAATCGGGCTGATGTGTCTTGGTGGACTCTGTATCTTCCTGACGCAGGGCTATTCACCGATGATCTATGTATGGGTTTCTATTTCCGGTATCGGTATGGGTACAGTTGCGACAACCATTTATCCGATGATCATGGAGGTGGCCAGTGAGAGAACCACAGGTCGTTATACCGGATATTATTATACTGCAAGTATGTCTGCGCAGATCATTACTCCGATCCTTTCCGGAGCGGTAATGGAATTTATCGGCTACCGGTACTTATATCTGTATGCGATTGCATGCGCAATCCTTGCAGCACTGCCATTGTTCTTTGTGAAGAAGGGAAATACCATACTGTTAAAAGATCTGAAGCCCAATGTTGCGGTAAGTGCGGTAACTACGGAGATGTAAGAGAGGGTTGCGTTTTATATAGAATATAATATATAATAATAGTATCACAAAAAACAGGGTATATATAAGGAGGGGGACATGGAGTTTAAGATAAGTTCAGAAGATGAAGAAGTATTAGAGGAGACTCAGGGGAATCCGGAGACAAGGATGGACGGAGTTGATTCTGTAGAGTATGGAAGGATGAAGCAGGAGTCGGCAGAAGAAGAAAATACAGATGCGCACAAAAGGTTTATGGAAGAAGAGCCTCTCGTAATCAAGCAGACGGACATTCCGAAGCGGGAATCTTTGGGTGGGAATATTCTGACAGATCGGAAGAG
>ULSS01002172.1_pt1 | contig 15860 bp, 9 predicted proteins | sample 1956901 | NCBI WGS metagenome assembly ULSS01 (sample SAMEA4835714, study PRJEB28245) | human gut metagenome | biome: gut microbiome; material: fecal sample | place: Denmark | collected 2008
GGATTGATGCGAATATTTCGCTTTTGACAGCAGATTGCTCGGATTTGTGGCAAAAGTATAGATAATTTGAGAAAATATGGCAAAATGAAATAAAAAATTAAATTTTGCTGAAAATATTTTGGAGATAAGAATATTCTGCTTACCTTTGTGGCATCAAAAACAGCAATTGACTTGCAAAATGAGCAAATTGAACTTCACAAAGATGCATGGCGCAGGCAACGACTACATATATATTGACTGTATGAAGTCGTGTCCGGCAGACTTGCCGGCTCTGTCCAGAAGGCTGAGCGACCGCCATACGGGAGTGGGTGCCGACGGGATGGTGCTGATAATGCCGTCGGAGATAGCCGATTTCCGTATGCGCATGTTCAATGCTGATGGATCGGAAGGCTTGATGTGTGGTAATGCCGCACGCTGCGTCGGAAAATACGTCTTTGAGAAGGGGCTTACCGACAAGAAACGAATTGCGCTTGAAACGCCGTCGGGCGTGAGGACGCTATGTTTGCATTTTGATGGGACGGCAGTCGACCGCGTCACGGTCGATATGGGTTGCCCGGTTCTGGAACCCTCGCGCATCCCGGTGCATTCCTCTTGTGCGGAGGATATTGAGATTGCAACAAGTTTTGGGGCAACAGCCCTTACCGCCGTGTCGATGGGAAATCCTCACGGCGTTGTTTTTTGCAAATTGGCTGATGTCAATGTTGAGGGATTGGGAAAAGAGTTGGAGACCAACGCTGTGTTTCCCGACCGTGCCAACATCGAATTTGTTGAGGTCGCAGCCCCCGACAGCCTTCTGATGCGCGTGTGGGAACGGGGCAGCGGCGAGACGCAGGCTTGCGGCAGCGGTGCATGTGCCGCAGTGGTTGCTGGCGTGTTGACAGGGCGCTGTGCGCGGCATTGTAGTGTCAGCCTTCCTGGAGGATGTCTCGACGTGGAATGGCGCGAGGCTGACAACAAAGTGTATCTCACCGGACCGGCACAGTTCGTGTTTGAAGGAACGGTGGATGTGTGAAAATAGGAAAACGGTAAAAAAGATAACTATTCAAAAAAATTGTTATGTCAACATTAAGATTTAAAGTGGTAGAAGAGGCCTACGGACGCAAAGCGGTGCCGGTGGCTATCCCGAGCGAACGTCCGAGTGAATACTATGGCAAGTATGTATTCAACCGTGCGCAGATGTATAAATATCTTGACAAGGACACCTATGATGCTCTCGTTTATGCCATCGACAATAAGGAGCCGTTGAGCCGCCGCCTCGCCGACCGCGTGGCTGCCGGAATGAAGCAGTGGGCTATGGATAATGGCGCGCGCCATTACTCACATTGGTTCCATCCGCTGACCGACGGAACAGCCGAGAAGCATGACGGATTTATCGAGCATGACGGCAAAGGTGGTGTGGTCGAGGAATTTTCTGGCAAATTGCTCGTGCAGCAGGAACCTGATGCGTCAAGTTTCCCGAACGGCGGAATCCGCAACACGTTCGAGGCTCGCGGATATTCGGCATGGGACATTTCTTCTCCTGCTTTCATCATTGACCATACATTGTGTATCCCTACGATTTTCATCTCATACACAGGAGAGTCGCTCGACTACAAAACACCGCTTCTGCGTGCGCTCAACAGCGTGGACAAGGCTGGTGCGGCGGTAGCGCGATATTTTGATGAAAACGTAAAGCATGTTATCTCTTACCTCGGCTGGGAGCAGGAATATTTCTTGGTCGACAAGGCGCTTTATGCCGCACGTCCCGACTTGGTGATGACCGGACGCACGCTGATGGGTCACGAAAGTGCTAAAAACCAGCAGCTTGAGGACCATTATTTCGGATCGATTCCATCGCGTGTGGAGGCATTCATGCTCGACCTTGAGATTGAATGCCACAAACTTGGCATCCCTGCAAAGACCCGCCACAACGAGGTGGCTCCAAACCAGTTTGAACTTGCCCCGGTTTATGAGGAAACCAATCTTGCCAACGACCACAACCTGTTGCTGATGTCATTGATGACAGAGGTGGCTCATCGTCATAACTTTGAGGTGCTGCTCCACGAGAAGCCTTTTGCGGGCGTCAACGGCTCTGGAAAGCACAACAACTGGAGCCTTGGCACCGACACTGGCGCAATGCTGTTCAGCCCTGGAAAAACGCCGAAGGACAATCTCCAGTTTATCACATTCCTTGCCAATGTAATGGCGGCAGTGCAGCGTCACAATGGCTTGCTGAAGGCTTCCATTGCCTCTGCAACCAATGAGCACCGTCTGGGTGCCAACGAGGCGCCGCCTGCAATCATCTCAATGTTTCTCGGCGCACAGATTACAGACGTTATAGACCGTCTGCTTGACACCGATGTGGACGACGACATAGCATTCTCTGCAAAAGAGGGTATGAAGCTGAAAAACGTGTCGCAGATTCCGGAACTGCTTGTCGACAATACCGACCGCAACCGTACGTCGCCATTCGCATTTACAGGCAACCGTTTTGAATTCCGCGCACTGGGCTCTTCTGCCAACTGCGCTTCGGCGATGATTGCTCTCAATGCTGCTGTGGCTGACCAGCTGACAAAATTCAAGGAGGCTGTCGACGCACGCATCGCTGCCGGCGAAATCAAGGAGCGCGCCATCCTTGAGGAGGCAAAGAAACTGTTCCGCGAGAACAAGGCAATACATTTCGACGGCAACGGCTACAGCGACGAGTGGAAAGAGGAGGCAGCGCGCCGCGGTCTTGACTGCGAGGCAAGCGTGCCGCGCATCTTCGACGCTTATCTGAAGCCGGAAAGTGTGGAGATGTTCAAGAAAACTGGTGTGTTTACCGATGTTGAACTCGAGGCACGTAACGAGGTGAAGTGGGAGATGTATACAAAGAAACTTCAGATTGAGGCTCGTGTGCTCGGCGATTTGGCAATCAACCATATAATTCCTGTGGCAACACGCTATCAGTCGCTGTTGCTCGACAATGTGATGAAAATCAAGTCGATATTCGACGGCGACGATTCAGGATTGGCTGAGCAGGAGAAGGAAACCATCAGGAAGATTGCAAAACACATGTATGTAATCAAAGACGAGGTGACAAAGATGGTGAATGCGCGCAAGGATGCCAACAAGGTGGAGAACGAGCGCGAGAAGGCTATCCTCTACCATGACACGGTGAAGCCGTGTATGGACGTGGTGCGCTACCATATCGACAAGCTCGAACTGATGGTTGACAACGAGATGTGGCCTTTGCCAAAATATAGAGAACTTTTGTTTATTCGCTAAAAGTCTGAATGGAACAAATTAAGCATGAATGTGGTGTGGCAATGGTAAGGCTTCTGAAGCCTCTTCGCCACTACTACGAAAAATATGGTGCATACACTTACGGGCTCAACAAGCTCTATCTGTTGATGGAGAAGCAGCACAACCGCGGTCAGGAGGCCGCGGGTGTGGGCTGTGTCAAACTCAATGTGGAGCCCGGAAGTGAATACATCAATCGTGAGCGTGCCCTTGGTTCTGGTGCAATCCAGGAGATTTTCGACAAGGTGAACCGTGAGATTGATGCGGCTATGCACTGTGAGGAGTCGATTGAGAATGTCCCATATATAGGTGAGCTATATATGGGGCATTTACGTTACAGCACGACGGGTAAGTCGGGGATGAGCTATGTGCATCCGTTCTTGCGCCGCAACAATTGGCGCTCGCGCAACTTGCTGTTGTGCGGCAACTTCAATATGACCAACGTTGACCAGATTTTCAACACGGTGGTGAGCCAGGGTCAGCACCCGCGCATATATTCCGACACGTTTATAATCCTTGAGCAACTCGGCCATGCGCTCGACATGGAGCACGACAGGTTGTATCGTGAATATCGCGACAAGGCTGCCGACGGAAACGGGCTTGCGCGTCTCATTGAGGACAATATCAATGTGGACAACATCCTTCGCGACCAGGCGCGCCTGTGGGACGGCGGTTTTGTGATTTGCGGCATGACGGGCTCGGGCGATATGTTTGCCTTGCGCGACAGCAAGGGCATACGTCCGGCTTTCTATTATCACGACGATGAGATTGTGGTGGTGGCTTCGGAGCGTCCGGTGATTCAGACGGTGCTGAATGTTGGGGTCGACGATGTGAAGGAACTGACGCCGGGTTCGGCTTTGATTGTGGGCAAGAATGGCGGTATTTCTGTCGACGACATTCTCGGAGAGGGTGAGAACCGGAGGTGCTCGTTTGAACGGATCTATTTCTCGCGCGGTAGCGACAAGGATATCTATAAAGAGCGCAAGGCATTGGGCGAAAACGTGGTGCCCGACCTGATTGAGGCGGTGGGACACGACCTCGACAATACGGTATTTTCGTTTATTCCCAACACTGCCGAGGTGGCGTTCTACGGCATGATGGAGGGCTTGGAGGCTCGCCTCGCAAAGCAGAAGGCTGATGCTATAAAGGCGCTCGATGCATCGGCTGCCGACTACGACCGGCGGTTGGCTGAAATTCTTAACAAGCGTCTGCGTCAGGAGAAGGTGGCGATAAAGGATATTAAACTGCGCACGTTTATTGCCGAGGGTGCTTCGCGCAACGACCTTGCGGCGCACGTCTATGATGTGACTTACGGTGTGGTGCGCGAAACGGACAATCTGGTGGTTATCGACGACAGCATTGTGCGCGGCACTACGTTGAAGCAGTCAATTATTCGTATGCTCGACCGTCTGAACCCGAAAAAAATTGTTGTGGTGTCGTCTTCGCCGCAGGTGCGCTATCCCGACTGCTATGGCATCGACATGTCGCGTATGGGCGAGTTCATCGCTTTCAAAGCGGCAATTGAGCTGCTGAAAGACAGGGGGATGCAGAGTGTAATCGACGAGACTTATGCCGAATGTCTGCGACAGCTGGAATTGCCTATGGATGAGATGGAGAATGCGGTGAAACGCATCTATGCGCCGTTTACCGACCGTGAGATTTCTCGAAAAATGGCTGAGATGCTCACCCCTGCCGGTACTCGCGCCGAGGTGGAGATTGTCTATCAGTCAATCGACGGTCTGCACCGAGCCATCACGTCGTGTCCGGGCGACTGGTATTTCTCTGGCGACTATCCTACTCCTGGTGGAAACCGCCTTGTCGACCAGGCTTTTGTAAACTATTACGAGGGTAACGCCGACAAGCGTTGATATAATAAATCTTGAATTGATGCGTTAAAGTCATTGGGAGCATACGCTCTCAATGACTTTTATTTACATAATGGATATGAATAAAATAGGACTTATATTGGGAGGCGTGGCTGTGGCTGTGAATGCTGCTGCCGAACTTCCGCAACTGACTTATCCTGTGGCTGAGCGTCAGGATGTAGTCGATGATTATTTCGGCACGAAGGTGGCCGATCCATACCGGTGGCTTGAAAACGACACATCGGCGCAGACGGCTGCCTGGGTGGCTGCCCAGCGCGAACTGACCGACAAGTATCTCGAGGCGTTGCCTTATCGCAAACAGATTGCCGGCGAGCTGCGCAATTTGCTTGATATGGAGCAGATTGGCGCTCCGACAAAGAAAAAAGGCAAGTATTATTATTTCTACAACAGCGGATTGCAGAATCAGTCGGTGCTCTATGTGGCTGACAAGCCGGGTGAGCGCGGACGGGTGTTGCTCGACCCCAACACGCTTTCTTCGGAGGGCACAGTGGCGCTGCTTGGCATCGAGTTTTCGGAAAACGGAAAGTATATGCTTTATGCCGTCTCGCGCAACGGCTCTGACTGGGAGGAGATCTTCGTGCGCGACCTTGCTACGGGTAAGGACTTGCCCGACCATATCAAATGGGTGAAAGCCTCGATTACGTCGTGGTATAAAGACGGTTTCTTCTATAGCGCATACGATGCTCCTGCCGACGGCAAGGAGTATTCTAACGCAAACGAGAATCAGAAAGTATACTATCATAAACTGGGCACGGAACAGAGCGACGACCAGCTCGTGTTCAGCGATGAGCGCTATCCGCAACGTTTCTTCATGGCTCAGCCCGACGAGGATTCCGATTTGCTGTTTCTCTATGTCGAGGCGGCTGGAAACGGACAGGGGCTTTATGTGAAAAGCCTGAAGAAGCAGGATGCTGAATTTACCTGCATCAACGACCAGTTTGATTACAGTTGCGGCGTTGTGGGCGTGGTGAAAAACAAGATATACATGATGACCAATCTTGGCGCGCCGAAGGGTCGTCTGGTGGTTGCCGATGTGAAAAATCCTGGCTCGGCAAACTGGAAAACGGTGCTTCCCGAAACTTCCGATGTGCTGTCGAGCGTGCAGATTGTCAACGGCAAGCTTGTGGCTGTCTACGACAAAGATGCGTCAAACCATGCTTATGTCTACAACCTCGACGGCAAGTTGCTCCATGAGGTGGCGTTGCCGGCGGTGGGAACGGTGTCGTTCAATGGCTCGGCAAAGAGCAAGGATGTCTATTACACATTCTCTTCGTTTGTCTATCCGCCGACGGTCTACAGCTATGATATCGACAAGAATGTCTCGACGGTCTACAGCCAGCCGAAGGTGAATTTCAAACCGGAGGACTATGTGACCGAACAGGTGTTTTTCTCAAGCAAGGACGGAACGAAGGTGCCGATGACGCTCACCTACAAGAAGGGGCTGAAGCGCGACGGCAGCAATCCTTTGTGGATTTACGGCTACGGCGGCTTCAACATCACGCTGTATCCGTCTTACAAGGCGCGCCGCATGTTTATGCTTGAAAACGGGTTTGTCTATGCACAGGTCAACTTGCGTGGCGGAAACGAATATGGCGAGGATTGGCATGTGGCTGGTACGAAGATGCAGAAGCAGAACGTGTTTGACGATTTTATCGCCGCTGCCGAATGGTGTGTCGACAATGGCTACACGAGCAAGGACCGCATCGTGGCAGAGGGCGGCTCTAACGGCGGACTCCTTGTCGGTGCGTGTGTCAACCAGCGTCCCGACCTGTATCGCGTGGCGTTCCCAATGGTGGGCGTGATGGACATGTTGCGCTATCACAAGTTTACAATCGGTTGGAACTGGGCGCACGACTACGGCACAAGTGCCGACAGCAAGGAGATGTTTGAATATCTGAAGGCTTACTCGCCGTTGCACAACATCAAGAACGACGGGACGCGCTATCCGGCGATTATGGTGACTACTGCCGACCACGACGACCGTGTGGTGCCGGCTCACTCGTTTAAATATGCCGCTATGCTTCAGGCAAGCGATACGGGCGACCAGCCCAAGCTGATACGGATTGAGAGCAATGCGGGGCACGGTGGTGGTATGCCTACGGAGAAGGTGATTGCCGAATATACCGATGTCTATGCGTTTGCAATGCATATTCTTGGACTTAAACCTGTGGTTGGAAAATAAGAAATGAAGAAACAGATACTGACAATGGGACTGGCGGCTGTGGCTTCGGTGGCTTCGGCTGCCAGCCCTTCTTTTACGACGGCGGCGGAGCGGGTCGACTCGCTGATGCGCTGCCTTTTCCACGATGGCGAGCCGGGGGCGGCTGTCGTGGTGGCGAAAAACGATGATGTGATTGTCGACAGCGGATATGGCGTGGCCGACATTGTGACGGGCGATCGGATTGACGGCAACACGATGTTTAACATTGCGTCGATTTCAAAGCAGTTTACGGTGGCTGGCGTGTTGTCGCTTGCCGACCGCGGGTTGTTGCGTGCCGACAATGCGGTGGCTGATTTCTTGCCTTATGAAAGTGGCCAGTGGCGTAAAATCCGGCTGTCGCATCTGATGAGCCATTCGTCGGGGGTGATTGACGCGCGTCCGCGCACCGACCGCCAATGGATGCTCCATGCCACCGATAAGGAGAGCGTGGCTTATATGGACACGTTGCGGCAGTTCCGCTTTGAGCCGGGTGAGGCTTACGAATACATCAACCCTACGTTTCAAGTGCTTGAATGCGTGATTGAAAAGGTGTCGGGACTGGCGTTCGACGACTATCAGCAGCGTTATGTCTTTGACCGTGCCGGTCTGCGCCACACCACTTATTTCGAGCCGCAGAAGCGGATTCCGCGGATGGCGCATGCCTATCAGACTGGGACTGGCGGCGGTGAGCCGGATTTCGCCGGCAAGGAGGTGTATCTGGGACGCACTGTCGTTGAGGGGTCGCCGTGGAAGGAGTGCGACTATGGCGAGGAGACGTTTTTCGCCACCAAAGCCGATGGTGGGATATACTCGTCAACCCATGAGATGCTGCAGTGGATGCGGGCGTTGGAGCGGGGCGAGGTGATAAGCCAGGAGGCTTTGGCTCAGGCTTATGCTCCCCACACGCTGGTGAGCGGCAGCCCGTGGAGCGACTATCAGAACCGCCCGAATACGTGGTATGGCTACGGATTCTTCATCGACCGCACTCCGGGGGAGCCTGTGAAGATTTATCACACTGGCGACAACGGCGGTTTTCAGAACTATGCCGCCTCGTTTCCGTCGTGTGGTGTGAAAGTGATTGTTTTTGCCAACCGCAACGACTTCGACCGCTGGACGCTTGTGCGCCAGATTGACCGCATCCTTCGGGAGGAAGGCGTGCTGGAATAGGCGTCGATGGCCTATTCCGCGCCTATCTGCCGGAGCATCTCGGCTGTTGTGGCGTGGCGGCGGCCATTGAGGTCGCTTAGAAAGCGGTTTTCGCTGTCGGGAGGCATCTGCCGGGCATTGTCGAAACGGTCGGGACGGGTGATGTGGGTGACAACCACGCGCTGCACGTGCGACCGTGGGCAGCTGCCTATGCTGTATCCCATGTTGCGGTTGTCATTGCCGGGGCCGTTGCTGCTCCAATAGCGGATGTCGCCGTTGGGCTCATATCCGAGAAACACTACGCTGTGGCCGCGTTCCTGGTCGTCGCCTGCCACGTTGTTGCATCCTATCACCGCACCGCTGTCGCTTCCCGACGGGTTGCGGTTCCAGAACAGCTTCATAAAGTCGCCCGGCGTCGCTTTGTCCCAGACGCTGTCGGCTGCCCATTCCTCGTCGGAGAGGTAGCGTTCGTTGTCGCTCTTGCGGTTGCGTTCGGAATATGCTCCGCGAAACGCGGCGATGCTGTTGCCGGCGCCAAGTTCATGCACAAGCACTCCCAGCCCTGGGCCGTTGGCATTGGCGCGTCCCCAGAATCCGAATCCGTCGTCCTCCGTGGCGAGCGGACGCATATTCTCCCATGCCTCGCGCGAGATGTTGTTGTCGGTGTCCCACATCAACAGGGCTTTTATCAGCACGGCATAGGTGGCGCTGGAGCAGAACGACGGTTGGGCGAGGGCGGGCGTGAACGACGGCCGGTTGTCTGCACTGTCCATCTGGAATGCCTCGTTGAGCGCTTGTATTGTCGTTTTTGAGAAATCGGCGTTCGGGCGGCCTCCGGTATAGTATCCGCCGCGTTCGGGAAACGAGTCGACGGCGGCGAGCACGCATTCATTCCAATCGGTTGCCGATGCGCGCAGACCAGATATGCACATCGCGGCAATGGCGATGGCAGTGGCAAATATCCTCATAGCGGTAGTTCCTTTTTTTTGACGTTCAAAGGTATGCTTTTTCGGCGAAATTACAAAAAAAGAATCTTCTCCTCTTTGCCAAAGGACTGTCTATTGTTGATGTAAAAAGTTACGGAGAATATTGATAATCTCCGTAACTTTTTACTCTTTTGTCGGGGTGTGGGGGCGTTGCAGCTCTTTGATGGAGGCGAAGTAGGGGGTGGTGTGCTGTCTGCCGCCTGGCAGGTCGGCAATGTCGACGGTGGTAATCGGTGTGTCGGATTTCAAGCTGAAGCCGAGATAGTGGAACCCGGTTGGTGAGAATCCCATCTCGCGCAGTGTCTGCGCGTTGAAATATCTCGGACCATTGCCGTCGAGCGGCAACAGCATTCTGTTCTGTCCGTTGTGGAGCAGCAGATATTTTGCTTTCTCGCATCCCGGCACGAGGTTGATTGAGCCACGCTCGTTGCCTGTGCGCACGTAGTACAGCCGTCGTGAAAGGATTGTAGGCAGCATGGCAGTTTCGTAGTAGCCAACCAGGACGAGGTCGTCGGGACGGGCGTATGAGAGTCCGTGTTGCGGGATGGAATCACGGATTTGTTCGTAGGCGGATTGTTCGACAAGAATCTTTGTCAGATGCTCAAACAGCAGACTGCCCTCATTGTCGGGGTCGTTGTGGTCGGGCAGGAGCGGAAACGCGCCGATGTTGACCGTCTCGATGCTTTTGAAGAAGTAGCGGTTGCGCACGGCTTCATCGTCGCCTCTGCCGGGAAACAGGATGTAGCCTCCGATAATTTCTTTTGCCGAGTGGAGGCGTACGTTCTCCACCTTGTTGCCATAATAGATGGCATCGCGGTAGCGGTGCATCTGGTTGATGGCGTCGCTCGGTGGATAGTCGGCGGCACGGAGTGTGTTGATTTCATCTTTGTCTTCTTTCGAGAATTCGTTGTCGTCACACACCCGATACTTTGCGTCGAAGAGGTAGGTGAGCTCGAAACCGTCGGGCTTGCGTATGGTGAGCACTATGTCGGGGCGGTTGTCGGTGGTGGCTGTGTGCACGTCGCCGCTGGTGCGGTTGTAGGTGTGCTGATAGTGCAGTCTGATCTCGTCCTCGTTTTTGCGGTAGTATACGGTATGCTCTTGGCTGTTGTCGGTGAACGGCTCGATCATCGGCATCGGATTCTCAACGATTTCATCATTGTTGCCGAAGTGCAGACTCAGAATTTTTGCCACCATCCGGCGCATCTTCAGGAAGCACCACAGTTCATAGAGTTCCCATATTGGACGGGTTCCGATTTGTGTGCTGCCGTTGAAAAGTTCGATGCCTTTCTGAAGCATAATCCAGTAGCGGTACACCTGCGAGTAGCCGGTGCGCTTCTGCAGCACCAGACTCTCAGTGCGCAGAGGTTCGGCTTTGAGCCGGCGCAGCAGCGGTGATTGGGAGAGTTTGCGCAGTTTTATAGCATACTCGTCGAGCGTATTCAGTTCCGAGTCAGTGATTTCATTGCCGTGGCTGCGGATGTGGTCAAACACCTTGGCGAGTCGGCGGCTGATGCGTTCAAGCGAGAATTTTACGAAGCGGTTCTCGGCGGTGTCGCAGGTGTTGATGATAGCTTCGTGGCGGAAATAGTCGCGGCCGAGAGTGCCGCGGTTTTCGCTTTGCGCATATTTCTGAGCCATTGCCGGAGTCCAGCGCTTTATGCGGTCGGCATGGCTGTAGTGCACCTCTTTCGTTTCCCGCAGATGCGGACGTGTGACGATATAGGTGACTGCTTTGATATAATTGTCGATCACCTGTCGGAAAATCGACAGCCAAATCACGTCGTTGTCTGTGCGGCCGCCTTTGTCGAGGCTTTGCACGGTCTTGGTGAGATACTGGAATACGATTTCGTTGTATTCGCGGTTTATGTCGTTGAGGATGTGCAGATAGTCGTCCTTCGTGTCGAGTTTGGGTGAAACCACGCGAAACGCGAATGTGTCGGTGCGCTCTGCCATACCCACGGGCTTGTATCGGTAGGAGAGCTCAAAGATGCCGGGTTCGTTGAGAAACGACAGTGGGGCGGTGAGCACCCACTTGTTGTCGCCCACTCTGATTGCTGTGAAAAGGTCGCTCACTTCTTTGAGCTTATGCACCACGCGAGGCTCCGATTCGATGTCGCTGAGGTAGATGTTCACGTTGTAGACCGCCGTCTCGTAGAAGACGGGCGGCAGGTTGTCCCATTGCATGGCGGCCTCTTCCCCTGCGTCGGTAAGCCGGTGGCTCTGAGAGGGAAGGGCGATGGCAAGTCGGCCGGCAAGCGACGAGCGGTAGCTGCAATATCTTGACGCGTTTTCACCAACGCGTGCGCTGAACCTCCGCCAGCAGTTTGCTGTGTCGGCGGCGGTGCTTGCCTTTATTGCCACTTTGCCGTCGGCGCTTTGGAAAGAGAGTACTGCCATGGCTTCTGTTTTTTTACGGCCAGAAACAGGTGAAGTGTGCCTGTGGCAGACGCTTTTGCATCTCGGCGATTTTCCTGCTTGCCTGCGGATAGTTTTCCGTAAACTGGGCAAGCGCTTTGAGAGGTTTGTCGAGCAGGTCTTCGTCGCCCTCGATGCGTGGCAGCACTTTCATCATCAGTATGGCATCCATAGCCTGTGCCAACAATGCCTCGGCTGCCTCGTCGGGGTTCTCTTCGCGGAGCGAGAAGAAATAGAGTATCAGCTCGTTCTGCACGCGGTATGCTATTTTAAACGGTGTGCCGTTAAGCGCGGAGTTGAGCGAATGGAGCTGCCCGGGGACGTTCTCTTTTAAGTAGGCGGCATCCTCTGCACTGAGTATCGACAACGCTTCGGAGGCTTGCACCACTTTGGGCAGAAACAGTTCTTTCGGCTGTGGATTGTCGTAATAGTGCAGGGCGTCGCCTCCCTCGAAGAAGTTTTTAAACGGCGTTTCTGCGTCTTCAATGTTCATCTCGATTGTCATTGCGCGGTCAATCACCTTGCGTGAGAACTGGTGTGTGGTCTCGTCCATATTCACCGTGCCTACAACTATCAGGTTGCTCGGCAGGCGGAGACCGTCATTTTTCAATCGGTCGTAGACCGCCTTGTATGTTTCTGTGTCGGTGATGTCCAAATCGCGGTGCAGCTGGTCGGCATATTTGCTGAAGATGTCCGCTTTAATGAGCGGCTCGCTGGTGATGGTGCCGTCGGGAAGGAGCTTGCGGCTCTCAAGTATGCTTAGAAATTCGGCAAAGTACTGCTCCACCGGCGCAAGGTTCATCTCGTCCATACACACGAAAAACGGCACGTCGGGATAGCGCATAGCCTTGACAAGAAAGCGCACAAATGGAGTCACGACATAGTGCGGACCGCCAATCTCGCTTTCGTAGCCGAGCAGCTCGCTGCTGTCGTGCCAGTTTGGTTTCACCTCTATCAGCTCATAGTTGCCTGGAGCGGTCTTGTCGCTGCGCAATGCCGGGATATCCGGACAACTTTCAAAAGCCATCTGCTTCACAATCCTGCTTTTTCCCGTTCCCGATATTCCCGCCAACAACAAAAATGGCTTCGTCCGCATGGCGGTGAGATAGGAGGAAAACTGCAAAAAACTCTTTGAAGATTCATTGGCGTTGATGTTGTTCGATTTTAAAGTGTTACCATATAGTAGCTGGAAGTCTGATTGTAGTATAATGACATAATCTGTTATTTCTAATCCTGCATATAGAGGTTGAATAAATGGGCCACGGCTTATTTCCCCAGGGGATGCGACAATACATGCCTTTTTTGCATCGATATTTTCTTTAGCTACGTCAACGCCTATTCTATTTAACTCTTCTTTAAGGCTTGCCTCTGTATACAGAGTGTCGACAAATTCAATATATTTACTCTGAGTGTCGAAACTATCTGAAATAACATTCAATGGCATATTAAACTCATTCGTAAACTTCTGAATTATCTCTTCTTTTGTTGCATTGTCTTCAAATGGAGTCCTTCGATATGCCCATATCGCAATGTCATATATGTTTGGAATATGCTTTCCCTGGTCCGTAAAGTATTTTTCCCATTTATTTGAAAAAATGACATGCAACGTTTTTTCACTATTGAATTTCTTTTTATTTTGACCTAAATTGAAGATGCCTTCAAGAAAGCGAGAAACATCATCAAGGTTTATCTCATAAGGTACAGATGGCGTGATACGTTTATTACACCCTCTTAATAGAGCCAAGTATCCCCAGGATTTATTGGTCATACAATCTTGGAAACCTTGGTAGGCATTAACGACTGTCTTTATACTTATGTATTTCATTATTTGATAGATTTTTCGTATGCTTTAATCATATTCTCCATAATCATTCGAATAATAGGCACACTAACAGAGTTGCCTAACTGTTTGTACGCCTGAGCATCAGATACGGGGAATATAAAGTCATCAGGAAATCCTTGAAGTCTTTTTGATTCAAGTACAGACAGCTTTCTTCGAATGTCCCAAAGCTTTGGCGTCCTGTTTGCAATAATCGTAGAAGCATATGTGTCAAGGCAAGAATAAAAAGCTTCTTGTATTTGTGTTTTAGAAGGATCTCCAACATGGAATCTTAATGACCCATCTGGTTTTTGAAAAGAATACACTCCATATTTTCCTTTTTTTGTATTTGGATTATATTTAGAATTGCTATGTTGGATTCTATCACCAGGCTTAGCTTTGGCAAAATGATAGTCTATTCTATCTAATTCAAATTTAGAAATGGCCAATGATGGATTATCATCATTCAAATCAATAATATCACGTAAAACAGGATGTCCACCAATGGGTTTGGGCCATTCAAATTTAACATCATTTCTAAAAGCAACGCAATACCATCTTTCCCGCTTTTGTGGAAGCCCGAAATCCAAAGAGGACAAAATTGTCCAATGTGGATAATAACCAAGTTTTTTCAGCGTTTCCAAAACTGTCTGAAGTGTTTTTCCGTTGTCATGAGACTTTAATCCTTTAACGTTCTCAAGAAAAACCATTGATGGTTTGTGATATTCCAGGATGCGGCATACATCAAAAAAAAGGGTACCTCGAACCTGGTCGTTAAATCCCTGCTTTTCACCTGCGTAACTAAATGGCTGGCAAGGAAAACCAGCTGTGAGAATGTCAAATCCGGGAATATCAGATGCTTCTATTGCTTTTATATCGCCAGTAGGGACTTCGTGAAAATTCGCTTCATAAGTTTGTTGTGCAAATTTGTCGTTATCAGAAGAAAAAACGCATTCAACATTGCAACTATTCATTGCAAGTCTGAATCCTCCTATTCCGCAAAAAAGGTCAATACCTTTATATTTATTTTTCCGCATTATATTCAGTTCCTTAATAGCTTGTTAATATTTCATTCGTAAAGTATTTTAGCACATACTTTAAAGCATTGTTTCATAAAGTCATTATCAAAGATGACATCATTACACGAAAAGCTCTTTCTCCAGTTTTTTAATTAAATTCTCCAGAAAAAAGTGTTGAAACTAATGGCGAACACGGATTGCTATATTCTTGATATTTACGACTTTAGAAGTCAAAAATCTCATCTGTGCCGTTTCTTAGTTAGAAACCGACGGGTGAAACGTAGATAGAAAGTGCTGATTTACAGCGCATCAGAGAAAAATCAAGGCTTAATTGCATGCAGTTTTGGCCGAATAGTCAAGGAGTGGATGCGTGATGGCAAATGCGTGTTTTTGCTATGGTCGAGAGTGATGTTTTCGTTGGTTTAAAGCAATGTGTTAGCAACAAAGAGCGTGGCTGACAAGTGGTTAGCTTCTATGGTATGTGCTTGGCAAATTGTGCAGATTTCGTTCGGGAAACCCTTTGTATTTGTGAGTTTTTTATCTTAACTTTGCCGTTTAAAGTAACAGTTCTAACTAAGAAACGGCACAGCCGTGTGCTTCTCGGTATTCACTGAGGGTTTTCTCTGACGAAAAATGTTTTTATTGGGTGCTTCCTTGGGGAAGTAGCGCATCTTCGAAGCGCGTAGCGGTGCGAGTCTCCCGTCTGCTTGATATGATGTCGGTGATGGCAGGTGCTTCAGCGGCGATGCACCGCAACGCATAGAGCCGACGCGAGCAACCCCCGACGCTGTCGGGGATTAACTGAATACGTGACCGCTCCCGCGGTCATCCGCCCAGCTTGGTGCGGTGCAGCTGGAGTGTGCGATTTATGATGCGGAGCTGTCGATGATGGGCGCGGATGCTGTGGAGATGTGATGTGAGGGAGAGCATGGATGCGGAGCTGTCGATGATGGGTGCGGATGCTGCGGAGATGTGATGTGAGAGAGTGCAGGGATGCGGAGCTGTCGATGATGGGCGCGGATGCCGCGGAGATGTGATGTGAGAGAGCAGGGATGTTGCAATGGAAGTCCGCAACGCGGACTCGCTTTCAGTTAACTTTTATCTTTGCACTATCAATAGGAAGTT
>ULSS01011063.1_pt1 | contig 15743 bp, 15 predicted proteins | sample 1956901 | NCBI WGS metagenome assembly ULSS01 (sample SAMEA4835714, study PRJEB28245) | human gut metagenome | biome: gut microbiome; material: fecal sample | place: Denmark | collected 2008
TGAGTAATCGTCCCTTCATTATGGATTTACCTCCGAGTATTTTCTCATTATTCTACCCGAAAAGTATGAAAACAAAATTGTCATCGTTTATTGTAAGAAAAACGGTGACAGGAATCGAATCTATGGATTTTCGTTCTGCCCCGGTGCGTTTCAGGTTTCTTGATCCGCACCGGGGCTTTTTTCGTTTTCTGCGCTTATAGGGATTTTTGTCGGACAGCAACTATGCTAAAATTATTTTTGAAAAGCAGGAACAATCGGTGCTTGCTTGTGCCGTTAAATATCCACTAGGCACCTTGCAACCTTGAATTTGACCCACAGGTTTTAAAGCCTGTGGGTATTTTGCTGCGATGACATACGATGTATACGGCAGAAATCATTGACATAATATGATATAATTATTCTGTATTAATATTTCTTCACAATAGTACAAATGAACCAATGATTTTTGTTTTATCTAGGGCGTTTTATTGGACATATAATTTTATACTCTTATAATAGGTAACCAGATAATACAAGTTAGATAGAGAGGAATGCACCATGAGTCTGAACGTTAGAAGGCCGATATATATTCTTTTGTCCTTGCTCACATTGTTTTGCTGCATGATAATAGGAAGTCCTTCTGCCTACGCAAAGGATAGCGAGCAAACGGTTACCGGCAAATACTATGAGTTTACAGAAAAAGCGAATTATACATTTTCGGACCCAAGTAGTGCTGCATCTGTCTCTGGCGCATCTTTTGGTAAATTATCTGTCACTGGCAACTTTGCCTTTTCCGATAATAAGTTCGTTGTTAACGAAGGTGCTCTGACTTTTGCATACTCCTTCAGTCAGGCAAAACTGTCTGTTGATCCGTCTAATTGGCATATTATTGAAGATTCCAGTAAGAATATTGATTACATCGAATTAGATGAAAAAATAAAAACGGGAGCAGTTGTTCTTCAAACATCTCTTGATGGAGAAACGTGGATTGATGACGTAGTGCTCACAAACGTGTTCACCGCTGATTCTGTTCTTTCCGAGCCCATTTATATCACAAAAGACATACAGCAGCAGAACGGTTGCTATTATCGCGTTGTTGTTGCATATGAACTCGAACGAGTTACCGGCAACCATAAAGTCGCCTTTGTTGATGTAGATGATAAGGAAACCAAGCGAGTGGTCGAAGTTTTCGAGTTCTTTGTAGTTGATAAAGATACCGGTAGAACCACATCTGCGAAGGATACACCCAGGAAAGAGATGGGCTCTAAGGTTGAAACAGAAAAAGACAAGGGATTCTCGGGCACAGTTACCATTGATCGTGACGACCCGCATTATGGTTGGGATTTAGGCGTCTTTACTATCAACGGATATACTCGTGAAACAAAGGATGATAAAGGCACTCCTGTTTTCTTGAAAAACGTCGGTGACAGAGTTGTACTGTGGTTCACGTTGAAACAAGACATTGCATGCTTAAACGGTAATAGTGCTTTGTCGATAGCAGATGATAACGGTGCATACGACCAACATTTTGAGATTGCACGCACTAACTTTGATCATGGCACGCTGATTATCCAGTACACTGACTACCAGGGCGTGAAGCATGATCCGATAATTTATACCAATTATTTGGCAGCAAACGTACGTACCGGAGCGGACACAAAAGTTCAGCTTTTTGAGGAAGGCGACTATGAGATATCTCTGGACTATGCGATTAGAAATAATCCCCGGCAGATTGGTCCGGTTTCTGTGATCCCGACCTACACAGATTATAAAATTACATTTAGTTTCTCCATTCGCAATGGTAACTGCATGGTCTTCCCGTTTGATACCAAAACAAATGCAGAACTTGCCGACAGGGCAATTACCGCAAATGGCTTCAGACTCGATATGGCAAAATCGAGATATTTGACAATTGATGTTGAACGCCAGACGATCAAAGTTAACGCCGACGGTACTATTTCGACGGATACACGATTTAATAGACCTGCGAAGGACAATGAAACCTATAGTGACGAAGGTATTTATATTTTCACAGTCAAAAACTTGTACACGGATAGCGCTCCAACGACAAAAACTATCTATGTGGGAACTGATAAATACTTAATGGCACTCTCTAAAAATGGTATGACTATCGCAGAATTGAATGCCAAAATACTTGATGGCTACTCTGTTGAAGTTGGAGGCGTTCTCTCAGAGCCGGTAGCCCCTGAAACCGAGCCTCCCACAGAAGAAGCTACAGAGCCAGAACCTACAGAAACAGAACCTGTTGCTACTATTCAGGCAACTGAACCTACAAAGCCGGCTACTCCGGTACCTGATAATAAAGTGCCTGTACCGTCAGATGTTACGAAAGCAGTAGCGGATCCTGAAATTAACGAAGAAGTAAAAGGTCTGTCTTACGCTGTCCCTATCGCTATCGTTGCAGTTATTATTGTTGCCGGTGCTTTTTTCATCGCAAAAATGAAAAAGCCTAAGGTTTCTACTTTAAGTGAGGAGGATGCAGAATGAAAAGAGTAATAGCAATTATCCTCGCATTCACACTTATCCTCTCAGGCTGCGGTCAGGCAGCAGCATCTAAACCCGAAGTAACAACTGCTGTGGTTATAGAATCAACCCCTACACCCACTTCCATCGAAGCGACAACTCCAGCGTCCACTCAAGAAACATCGAACGCTCTTGCAATTGAAGCAGAAGAGTCTTCTGATGTGACGCTGATTGAAGTACCTACTACAGAACCGTCATTCTCAGATTTTTCTGACCCTGATTTTCTGCAATATGTCAATGACAGTATTTATGCAGGTCTAGTTGATCAGTTTGACAGTGAAGACTACGTTATTGAAGGTGTAGAAAGTATCTATGTTTCTCAGGAATACCTAGAGGAAGTCGCTTATAACTCTAAGGCAAATATCTTTTTCGGTTATACGCTGGAAGACATTGATAGAGTATATCAGGGAAACAAATTTGTTTTCACGCTTGGTTCTGATGGAACCACGACCGTCCAACCTTTTGAAGACTATGACGACACCTATGAGCAAGTCATCAAAAACGTCGCCATTGGCACAGGCGTCATGCTCATCTGTGTTACCGTATCAGTTGCAACCGGAGGAGCTGGTCTTGCACCTGTAAGTATGGTATTTGCTGCATCTGCAAAAACTGCAACCACATTTGCTCTGTCTTCCGGAGCAATGGGCGCTCTATCCGCTGGTATAATTGAGGGCATTCGTACTCAAGATTTCGATGCTGCTATGAAGGCAGCTGCACTTGCTGGGTCTGAAGGATTTAAGTGGGGAGCCATTTCTGGCGCATTTATTGGTGGCGCCCAGGAAGTATGTGCAATCAATAGAGCAACCAAAGCCGTCGAAGGTGCACAAGAATTTGCAAAAGGTGCCGTTGATATTCCTGCAGACGAACCGCTATGGCGGCAGGCCGAGCTCCGCGCTCTGAACGAGCAAGGTGGATATGAGCAGCTCACATATCTGAATGGAAAACAAGTACCATTTGGCACTGAAGGTGCAACTCGTCCTGATGTTGTCCGATTCCTTGGAGACCATATTGAGGCTGTTGAGGTAAAGTACTATAACTTGGAAAGTCCGCAGAGTCTTAGCACCCTTTATAAAGAATTGACCAGAGAGGTTACCGCCCGTGTCGCTAACTTGCCAGCCGGGTCTACACAGCGAATCATTCTTGATGTAACTGGCCGCGGCTTTAGTGCAGCAACATGCGAAGCAGTCAAGACTAATATTGGGACAATTCTGGCAGACATTTATCCCAATATCCCGATTGAAATCGTAGGTTTGATATGAGATTTTTTACTTCTGATGAATCAAAAATGGTTGATGTCGGAACCGGAAGCATCTGGAATTCAGTATATTCAACTGCAGTGATCGCTTTCTCTGAAGCTATAAAGAATAGCATTCCGGATGCAATGATTTTTCTCAAGACTGGGTGTTGCTGCGCTGGTAAAGCAAAGGAGACCGAGAAGCAAATTATAGCTGTACGTAACGGTTTTCTGGACCTTTCACCCGAGAAGGCTGTTTATGATTGGCGAAAACCAAAAATGCCTGCACCGTGGCTTGGGAATATATCCCCAAGAGTTTCATCATGTGCAAATCTTTATACTACAGCTGATGGCAAAGACCTTTTCACTGAAGTTATCAGCCTTTTAAGGTATGCTGCCGAAAAGAATCTTGATATTTCTGCTGAATGACGAAGGAAAATATGCACACAGAAAAATGCATTGTCCAGCTTGATGGCGGCGATGGTTTGACCTTTCTTGGATGCCATGGGGAATACACTCCAGACATTCAAGAAGCGATGATCTTTACTGACGAGTTGGAAGCACATATCTATATCGACAAGCACGGCTTGGGACATCTGGCGTGAGTTCGCCGGATTGTAAAATGCACCCCCTGATAGAATTTGCCCCCCTAAAAGGTGAAATGCACCCCCTAATTAACGGCGGTGCACCCCCTTGGGATTTTCTATCAAAATATGCGTGGCTTTACACAGGAGCGCTATACGAACACCCTGCGGCGATGGAGAAATCCTCATCGCAGATTTTGGTATCGTGTTGCTCTGTCCGCTGCCACGCGGATAAAAATAAGCAGTCGTACAAAACGACTGCTTATTTTTTATACACTTCTGCGCAGGTGCCAAATCGGCGGCTGCGTTTTTTTCTACACCGCATAGCGTAATAATCTTCCGATTTCAAGAAAAACCTTAGAATTACTGGTATGGAGTTTGATTGATCGGCAATTTACTATTCATCCCGTGCTCCTCTCTTTCTTCAATCAAGTATATTTCCGTCCGTGGAAATGGTCACGACCTGCCACGGAATGAATTTTCCGCTGTTCTGCAAAGCGATTTTTGCCGCGTGCTCCAGTCCTCCGCAGCAGGGGACCTCCATCCGCACAACGGTCACGCTCTTGATGTCGTTATTGCGGATGATCTCGGTTAGCTTCTCGGAATAGTCCACGCTGTCGAGCTTTGGGCAGCCAACCAGCGTGATATGCCCCTTGATGAACCGCTCATGGAATGCGGCATAGGCGTAGGCCGTGCAGTCTGCCGCGATGAGCAGCTTTGCACCGTCAAAATACGGTGCGTTCACGGGAACGAGCTTTATCTGCACCGGCCACTGGGAAAGACGGCTTTGCGCCTTAACAGGAGCAGCCTTGACATCTGCCGACTCCGCGTGCCGGATCGTTTTCATCCGTGTTCCGGGGCAGCCGCCGTGAAGGCGCATCCCCTCCTGCTGCATCTTCTTCTGCTTGTTGGCGAGCACCGCCGCCTCATCATAGGACGCCGCCTCACGCTCCACGAAGGAGATCGCGCCGGTGGGGCATGCGGGCAGGCAGTCGCCCAAACCGTCACAGTAATCGTCCCTCATCAATTGTGCTTTTCCGTTCACCATGGCGATAGCGCCCTCATGGCAAGCGGCGGCACAGGCTCCGCAGCCGTTGCACTTATCATGATTGATCTCGATGATTCTCCGTTTCATTGCAATACCTCCTTGCTTTTGTGGCTCGATTATAATATAATCAAATCAACAAGTCGGTTGAATTTTAAACTAAAGAAGATTTTTATGAAAGAATTTTTTTCCGTTATCCGCTCCGCCCCGCTATTCTCCGGCATCTCCGAGGAGGAACTGACGGTGATGCTCTCCTGCCTTAGAGCCGAAAAAAGGGTCTTCCCGAAAGGAGCCTTTGTTCTGCGTGCCGGCGACACGGCGGACTCGATCGGCCTTGTTCTGTCAGGAACTGTGCTGGTCATACAGGAGGACATTTGGGGAAACCGCAATATTCTTTCTAAAGCAGGGCTGGGGCAGACCTTTGCCGCCGCATATGCCTGCGCTATCGGTTCCAGGCTGAATGTGAGCGTCATAGCGGAAACGCCTGTCACCGTAATGTTTCTGAATGTAAAGCGCATTTTGAACGTGTGTCCATCCGCCTGTTCGCACCACAGTCGGATCATCCGGAATCTTCTCGGCGAGCTTGCCGAGAAAAATCTGCGGTTCAACGAGAAACTCACGCACATGGGGCAGCGCACAACTCGGTCAAAAATCATGTCCTACCTTTCCGCAGAAGCGCAGCGGCTCGGGAAATACGAATTTGACATCCCGTTTTCAAGGCAGCAGCTTGCGGATTATCTCGGCGTCGAGCGCAGCGGGCTATCGCTGGAGCTTGGAAAGATGCGCAGCGAGGGGCTGCTTGATTTCCGCAAGAGCCATTTTGTTTTGAAGGTGTAAAATGCAAATCAGCCATAGCAAGATCTTTTAGTCCTGCTATGGCTGATTTATTTGAGATAGTTTCTGCATTCATCGCACATAAGACTTAGTGCGTCCCTGTCTTTCTCTTTGACCAGTTTCTCATCCCGCACAGCTCTCGTGGCGATCAGGAACAAGTCATAACACTCGTCTTCACCAACGACTCTGTGGTAAAATGGACATTCCCAGCTTCTCACTTCTTCCATAGCTTTTTTGCCCCTTTCAATCCTCCAACATTTCCAAGCGATTTTTTATGATCTCGCTCACTTCCCAATACGCAAGCGCGCGGCCTGCTTTAAACAAGTCGCCTTTATCCTCGTCGCTCTCCTGCTGAGCTTCGGCATAGCGTTCGTTTATGGTATCAAATATCATGTTATATACCATTTCTTTATATGCAATTTCATAGACATCTTCCATAATCCTTCTCCCCCCTTTCGTGCTGCCTTACGCCGGCCTCAGTATATTTCTTCTCCCTGCGAATATGCGGTCTGTGCTTCATTCAGGCTCATACGGTTCGCCCCACCACCATAGTCGGGGCGCTCGTTCTGAAGCGGGTCATTCTCCCAGCCGCACACTCTGCATACACCGTAGAATCCAACGATCGATTTACCGCAGCAGGCGCACACGCGCGGGCGGAAAAGCTTAATCTTACCCGAAGCCGTTTTAAGATATTTTTTGCACTCTTCGCACATTGCGTTCAGCGGGCCGCGATCCTCTTCTCTGATGAGTTCGGGGGCATCAAACATCCGCATTGCGACCAGATGCAGGTCATAACACTCGTCTTCGCCAACGACTCTATGGTAAAATGGGCATTCCCACTGTCCGGTTTCCTCCACCGTCTTCGCCTCTCAATCATTCACAAGCTCGAACAGCTCCGGCGGATACAGATAATCCTCCCCGCTGTCGTCAACTATTCTGTACCAGTCCCTTTCAACGGACAGCACCTCATATACCTTCCCGTTCGTAAGGACAAGGAACTCCGTCTTGCCCAAATATTTCGCTCTCATCCGCAGCTCCACCTCGCTTCAATTATAACCGTTTCCCGCTCATTGTCAACTAATGCCATCAGCAAAACATCCACCGGCTCATAATGCCGGTGGATGTTCTATTACATGCGCTTTCGGCTACCAGCCGTACCGCTCGGCTATATACAGGCTCATTCTGTCCTGTATCAGAGCGGCAGTCTCGTCAAGACCGCGGTCGCCGTTGAAGTATGCCCTGGCGCAGTCGATTATCGTCTCGCGGATGGCGACATCGCTGCCGCTGATAACGGTCGTGATGCCGTTCAGCAGTTCCGTAAGACGCGCCGCCTGCGCGGGGTCGTTCACGGCTATGGCGTCTATGACACGCTGCATGGCCTCCATATTCACGGGCAGGCTCGCAATAGCGTCCTCCGACCACGTCTGCGCCTGTAGCACGAGCTGACTGCGGATGAAATTCCACGCGCCGTCCTTATTCTCCGCCGCCGCTGGTATCGCCATGCCCATGGCATAGACGCAGGAATAATAGCTGCCGTTGCCCGCTCCGCTGGGGAAGCCGACGTTGATCGGGTACATGGAGTTTACCAGAGTACCGATGTTCATGTAATCATTCAGATGCAGCAGCGCCTCATCCTCACTGTATGTCGCGTAGCCCTCCGGCATCACTTCGCCCTCGTAGTCCGGATTCATCTCGCTGCACCACTCAAGCAGCGCTTTGAGGCTGTCATTGTTGAAGTCACAGGTGCCGTTGGCGTAATCAACATAGTCGTTGATGCAGGTGGAGCATATCCAGCCGAGTAAGTTGCTCTTGGTCATCCACGGGCCGAACATCGCGGCAAGCTCGTCATTTTCCGCGATGATGCGGCGGTAGTCGCCGATGCTCAGGTTCTTCCCGTCACCGACGTATTTTTCAAGCGCGGAAAGAGAGATTATCTCGGTCGAGTTATACAGCGCATGCAGCTCGCCGTTCGTTGTGAGTCCGTCGAGCATGTTCGGCAGGAAGCTGCCGCGCCCAAGCTCCGGATCGGCGTCGAGATACGGATAGAGATCAGCAAAGACGTTCGAGGCCGTGTTCACCATGTCGCCCGCCTCATCAAGATAGCTTGAAGACATCAGCACGAGATCAGGCACATCGCCCGCGGTGAGCCGCAGCGCCAGCTCCTGCTTCGTGGTCTCAGTCATCACATAAAAATATTTATCGTCGGTACTGTTGAGCGCGAGCACCGCGGGATTTGCCGTGAACCCCGCATCGCAGCAGGCCACCTTCACGATCTGCCGCCCACTGCTGTCTATCGGCGCGCGGCGGAGCAGCACCAGCGCGTCGCCGCCATTGGCCACGGCATACAGCCCGTCGCCAAGCTTTGACAGCGCGTCGATCCGAAGCGAGCTTTGCGCAAACTCGTCGTATGACAGCACCAGCTCCGCGCTGCCTGCTGCGGGGTCTATGCTGTAAAAATCGCTACCGATCAGGACTATCCACTCGCTGCCCTCGTCACAGGATTCGATCCAGCTGATCGGACAGTCATGCGGCAGGTTCTCCTGCCCCGCTATCGGCGAGACCTCAGCGGTATCCGGATCGATGGCAACATACTCGTTCGACGCGTCAAGGCTTGCGAACATACCGTAGAATTTATCCCCGATTGCCTTGGAGCCGAACAGGCCGGAGTCAAGCGTTTCGGCGGCCTTGACGCTGCCGTCGGCGGAAAGAGCGGCTATGTAGTAATTCCGTTCTGCATAGTTGTTCATGTCAAAGAAATCGACGCTGTACACGAGCAGCCTTCCGTCCGAGAGTGCGGCAAGTCTGGTTATCCCGCCGTTCTCCCAGTCATGCAGCTCGATGGTGCCGAGCAGTTCGCCCGCCGGTGAGAAGCGGCATATGGTGTATTCGCCGGTGTAGCCGTCGTTAGTGGTCAAGGCACCATCACTGAAATACACCTTCGGCAGCTCCGCGGAAACAACGTAGAAGCAGCCGTCTTCCCCCGCGGTGACGCAGGAGATATACGGCATTCCCCTGCCGGTCAGGTCGGGTACGCTCAGTTCGCGCGCCGGCGAGAGACTGACCGTGCCGTCGTCAGATACGGTATAATCGGCCAGCGCGGCGCGGTAATTCCCGCTCTGCGACGCGGCGAGCAGCAGCGTGTTCCCGATGCGCGCCAGATCCTTTATGTTCCAGCCGCCCTCAAACGGGTACACGTTGGTCGCCGTGACGGCGCAGGGCACATCGTAGTTCAACGTCTCGGCGGTGGGTTCGGGCGTGGGCGTCACATCTGGCGCCGCGCCCTTGCCGCAGGCGCACAGCGTGAGCAGCAGCACGACGGCAAGCAGCATCGCAGCAGTTCGTTTATGTTTCATATTTACACCTCATTTCTGTATGTTTCGCGGTTAGGTACAGCATGATTATATCAAAAAAAGTTTTGATAATTGTGGAAAATCAAGAATTATTAGGAATTTTTAAGATATTAACCGCCGCCGTCCTTCGCCGAAAATCGCTATACTACCCGCTCGGGGATGCGCATAGATTGTACACAAAGGGGTGATGAGCTTGATCGACATACGAGGTTTTGTCCGAAAGCACAGCCGCATATTATCCGGCGCGGCTCTGGCGCTGGCGGTCGTGCTTATATTCTGGACGGTGAACAATCCCGCGATAATCGGCGCTTCCGCCACGACGCGCCAACTGCCGGTATACTGCGTGGAGCGCAGCGACAAGGTCGTCGCGCTGTCCTTCGACGCCGCATGGGGCAACGAGGACACCCAGCAGCTTATCGACATTCTGAATAAGTACGAGGTAAACGCCACGTTCTTCCTTGTCGGCGACTGGGTGGATAAATATCCGGAGTCCGTCAAAGCGCTGGCCGACAACGGCAACGAGGTCATGAACCACTCGACGAGCCACGCGCATTTCTCGAAGCTCTCCGCGAACGACATTGTTTCGGATATCTCATGCTGCAACGACAAGATCGAGGCCATAACCGGCGTGCGGCCGACGCTGTTCCGCTGCCCCTACGGCGAATATGACGACCACGTCATCTCGGCGGTCAACAGCATGGGCATGACGGCGATACAGTGGGACGTCGACAGTCTGGACTGGAAGGACATCAGCGCGTCCGAGATAAGCGAGCGCGTGCTCAAGCGGGTGCAGCCGGGCAGCATCGTGCTGTTCCACAACGCCGCGAAGCACACTCCGGAGGCACTGCCAGGGATAATCGAGTCTCTGCTCGCCGACGGCTACACGATAGTCCCGATATCACAGATACTCCTGACCGGTGAATACACCATCGATCACACCGGCCGTCAATGCGGAAGCAAGTAGAATACTTAAATCACGCGGCGTATATACGCCGCGTTTTTATACACTATTGCAGTTATGTATAATTCCACAAAATTTCCACCGAATCTGGTTAATTTTGCGTGACTTTTGTCGGGTTGTGTGATATTCTTGACAGTAACGGAGCAGCAGGTTTCACGCTCCAAGGAAAGGAGTAATATATGGTAACTAACAAAGAAAAGCTCTTTAAGCTCGGTAAAAAAATGACCGACCGCGTCCCCTATAAGCTCGGCCTTGAAAAGCTCACCGAGGACTGTCCCGAATACTGGGGTCTTGTAAACGTTCTCGACGATGAGATGGTCGATATAGCATTGAGCATGAAACAGCGCGTCCCCATGACTCTTGAGGAGATCGCCAAAGCGGCAGGCCGCAGCGACACGAAAGCGCTTGAGGATAAGCTTCAGGAAATGAGCTGCATCGGTCTTCTTGAGTACAACTGGGAAAACCCGCAGCACAAAAAGCAGTACCTTCTCCCGCTCTTTGTCCCCGGCGCCGCAGAATTTCTCAATATGCGCGAAAGCTTTGTAAATGAGCACCCCGAGGTGTGCGACTTCTTTGAGCGCATGTCTCGTCTCCCCCTTGAAAAGGTCACTCCCATGGTTCCGCTCGGCGGCGCCGGTATCGGTATGCACGTCGTCCCCGTTGAAAAGGCGATACCTGCCGACTCCCAGTCCGTCAGTATTGAGCATCTCTCCCACTGGCTGAAGAAATACGATACATACGCAATCGGCGTTTGCTCCTGCCGCCGCTCTCAGACCGTGCGCGGTGAAGGCAGCGGCGACCTCGCCGACCTCTGGTGCATCGCCGTCGGCGACTGCGCAAAGTACTCCATCGAGACCGGCAAGGACGGTCACGAGGCGACCTATGAGGAGGTCATGGAGGTACTCCAGCGCGCCGAGGATGAGGGCTATGTCCATCAGATAACCAATATCGACGGCGAGGACAAGATATTCGCCATCTGCAACTGCGCACCCGGCGTATGCTACGCTCTGCGCACCTCCCAGCTCTTCAACACGCCGAACCTGTCCCGCAGCGCGTACATCGCGCATGTCGACAAGGAAAAGTGCGTTGCCTGCGGCAAGTGCGTCGAGGTATGTCCCGCAGGCGCGGCCAAGCTCGGCCAGAAGCTCTGCACCAAGAACGGCCCCGTCGAGTATCCGAAGCACGAGCTGCCCGACGACAACCACTGGGGTGCCGACAAGTGGGATGAGGACTACCGCGACAACAACATGAAAAACTGCTACGACAGCGGCACCGCGCCCTGCAAGACCGCGTGCCCCGCGCATATCGCCGTTCAGGGCTACATCAAGATGGCTGCCGAGGGCAGATATCTTGACGCGCTGAAGCTCATCAAGCAGGATAACCCCTTCCCCGCCGTCTGCGGCAGCATCTGCAACCGCCGCTGCGAGGATGCCTGCACCCGCGGCACTATCGACTCCCCCGTCGCCATCGACGAGATAAAGAGATTCATCGCCGAGCAGGAGCTGAATGCCGAGACCCGCTATGTTCCCGCCCGCCGTACATACAGAGCCAGCACCGAGGACTATGCCGAGCACATCGCAGTTATCGGCGCAGGCCCCGCCGGCATGAGCTGTGCCTACTATCTCGCCAACATGGGCTACCCCGTGACCGTTTTCGAGAAGAACCCCGTTCCCGGCGGTATGCTGACTCTCGGCATCCCGAACTTCCGTCTTGAGAAGGACGTCGTCAACGCGGAGATTGAAGTTCTGCGCGAGATGGGCGTCGAGTTCAAGTGCGGCGTCGAGGTCGGCAAGGACGTTACGCTCGATGAGCTGCGCGCTCAGGGCTACAAGGGCTTCTTCCTCGGCATCGGCGCGCAGAAGTCCTCCGCGCTGCGCATCCCCGGCGAAGAGCTGGAGGGCGTATTCGGCGGCGTTGAGTTCATGCGCGAGGTCAACCTCGGCAGCAAGCCCGCCATCGGAGACAAGGTCGCCGTCATCGGCGGCGGCAACGTCGCAATGGATGTCTGCCGTACGGCAGTCCGCCTCGGCGCGAAGGAGACCTATGTGGTCTACCGCCGCAGCGAGGACGAGATGCCCGCGGACAAGATGGAAGTCGCAGAGGCCAAGGAAGAGGGCGTCAAGTTCCTGTTCCTCAACGCGCCCGCCGAGATAATCGGCGAGGACGGCAAGGTCAAGGCGCTCAAGGTCGAGGTCATTGAGCTTGGCGAGCCTGATGAAAAGGGCCGCCGCAAGCCCGTCGGCACCGGCAAGTTTGAGACCATCGAGGTCAGCGCAGTCATCGGCGCTATCGGCCAGAAGGTCGATCTCGGCGGCATCGCGCCCGAAGGCATGACCTTCAACAAGAACGGCACCATCATCGCCGACGCCGTGACGCTTCAGACCTCGCAGCCCGACGTTTTCGTCGGCGGCGACGTGTACACCGGCCCGAAGTTTGCCATCGACGCCATAGCCGCGGGCCGCGAGGCCGCGATATCCCTGCACCGCTACGTGCACCCCGGCCAGAGCCTGACTCTCGCCCGCAACCGCCGCGACTTCATCGAGCTTGACAAGAGCAATCTTGCCATCGCCGTTGAAAGCTTTGACAACTCCTCCCGTCAGGTCCCCGGCCACGACGCGAAGAAGGCCAAGTCCTTCTCCAACGACCGCATGGCCTTCACCGAGGAGCAGGTCAAGAAGGAAGCCTCCCGCTGCCTCGGCTGCGGCGCGACCGTTGTTGACGAGAACAAGTGCATCGGCTGCGGACTGTGCACCACAAAGTGCGAGTTTGACGCCATTCATCTCCGCCGCGAGCTGCCCGAAGCTTCCACGATGATAAAGGCCGAGGACAAGATGAAGGCAATACTTCCCTACGCCGCAAAGCGCGCGGCAAAGATCGCCATCAAGGATATGAAGGCAAAGAAAAACAAATAATTCACCGAAGGAGAAGGCCATGCACGAGCTTGGTACCGTTTTCTATGTCATAAAGCAGGTCGAGCAGCTGTGCGTTGAGAATAATCTCTCCACGGTCGGCAGCGTTACGCTTGAGATCGGCGAGGTCAGCGGAATAATCCCGAAGTACGTTCAGGACTGCTGGGACTGGGCGATAAAGGACACGACCTATCTCAAAAACACCGAGCTGAAGATCGAGACGCTTGACGCCGTCACCTACTGCGAGGACTGCGGCAAGACATACCCGACGGTGAAACACGCAAAGATATGTCCTTATTGCGGCAGCGAGCACACTTTCTTGCTCGCTGGCAATGAGTATAATATCAAGGAAATTGAGGCAATGTAAACTTGAGCCGTCCGGATGTCTCACGCGGCATCCGGACGGCTCTCAAAACTATTTTCCCTCGGCGCTGCCGCGGGAATAGGAGGATCTTATTGGATATTCACGCAAAATTCGAATTACAGGACTGCCCGTACTGCGGGGGTGCCGGACTGCTTGAGGAAGAAAATGGCTGGTGCTGGTATGTGACATGCATGGATTGCGGGTCACACACGGCGTCGTTTGAGTTCAAGACTCCGCAGGAGAGCGAAGAGGCCGCCGGAAAGGCCGCGCATCTCTGGAACATCGGTAAAGTTGTCCGCGGCGATATCGGCGAATAATAAACAGGAGAAGATTCGATGAATCTTCTCCTGTTTATTTCAATTTACAAGGATAGCAATAGCATAAAACTGCCGGAGCAGCCGATGTCGGCGCTCCGGCAGTATCATATTCTCTCAGCAGCAGAACACTCTTCCGCCGCACATCGGGCCGAGACAGGCGTTGGCGACGCACATCGCCATGCAGAGTCTGTCGGGCGAGATGCCCCTGTGGTAGTGCACGGTATAATCGTCGTAGAAATCGCCGCCGCTCTGGAGCTGCTCCAACAGCCGCCGGTACTCCTCATTGCCGGGGTCGATCTCGACGGCTTTCTTCGCCGCGTCCAGCGCCGCGATCTTGTTGCCCATATACATGTTTGCGCCCGCGTTCAGATAGTACCACTTGCCGTCCCGCTCAGGCACCGGAACGCCGGAGAGCGCGTTGAGCGCCTCCTTGTACATGCCGTTGCGGATATAATTCTTCGCCGCGGTGTACTCGCTGCGCTCGGTCTGCTGCTGGGCGTTGTTCCACCCGCCGTAGCCCTGGCTCCAGGCGCTAAAGGGATCCCAGCCGCCCTGGCCGTACTGCTGGTATCCGTACTGCTGGCCATAGCCGCTCTGCCCATACTGGCCGTACGCGTTCTGCTGCTGCGCAGCTCCGCTCTTGATCGCGTCATAGGCGGCGTTTATCTCGTTCATTCGTTTGGCCGCGTTCTCGTCCCCGGGGTTGCGGTCAGGGTGATACTTTTTGGCAAGCTCTCTATATGCTTTTTTTATCTCCTCATCGCTCGCATCCGGCGAAACTCCGAGAACCTTATACGGATCCTGATACATCTGAGGGTTCCTTCTTGTCGTTTTTTTCGCTGAACTTTTTGTTGAACTGCTGCCACAGCCCCTCACACAGGATATTCTTCATAATATCCGCATCCTGAACCAGCGGCAGACTGTCAAAATAAAATATGCACTCGCCGAGCAGCATTCGCAGGATATCCCGAAAGCGCTCCGCGTTATTCGTAAGGCCGTAATATTTTCTGAACGGGTTATAGCGCGAATACAGCGTGTCCTTGTCCAGATCCATGCACGCGTCCATGACGTAGATGAACTTGCCCAAAGCGTTCGCCATGCCGCGCACCGCGCCGCCCCAGCGATCCTCGCGCCAGACAAATATCTCCGCCATGAGCGCTCCGAAGCAGGCCGCTGCCTCGTCCGCCCCGTCGGGGACGCTCTTTTCCACCTCGTGCAATTGGTTCAGTGCTTCGGCTATCGCCGCGCACTGCCGAGGGTACTGCGCCTCAAGCTTTTTATAGCTGCGCTTCATAAGCCCCGCTTCCGCAAGCGCCGCGACACTGCCGTCATCCTCCCAGTCATCCATGCATTTCTGGTACGCCAGGGCGAGGTTCATGTCGGCTGCATAGTCGCTCGCCGCGTTCCTGACCCATTCGCGCGCCTTGAAAGGGTGCACAGCGCATGTGTCCTCCCCTGTTGTCTCCTCCGGCTCATAGAGCGAGGAGAGGAACAGCACAAGAAATGTCATGTCGTAGGTCAGCGTCAGGCCGGATATCTGCCCGTGTCTTGCCCGCAGCGAGCGGCACAGCCCGCAGTACGCCGCGCGGTAGCGGCCGAGCTGCGGCTCCGTCATAAGCTCC
>ULSS01011879.1_pt1 | contig 15522 bp, 14 predicted proteins | sample 1956901 | NCBI WGS metagenome assembly ULSS01 (sample SAMEA4835714, study PRJEB28245) | human gut metagenome | biome: gut microbiome; material: fecal sample | place: Denmark | collected 2008
AGCACTTGACTTTTAATCAAGGTGTCCGGAGTTCGAATCTCCGGTGGATCACCAACTTAACTTGCGACCGTGGCGGAACTGGCAGACGCGCCAGCCTTAGGAGCTGGTATCACAGATGTGTGAGTTCGAGTCTCTCCGGTCGCACCATTTGTTTTCCGCCACTGGCAGCACCTTAAAAAAAGTATGCGCCTTTAGCTCAGTTGGTAGAGCAACTGACTCTTAATCAGTGGGTCCCGGGTTCGAATCCCTGAAGGCGCACCATCAACGAGCCTACGCGAAAGCGTATTGGCGCGGGGCTTATCGGACAGAAGTTTCAGAATTACGGAAGATAAGCAAATTTTACTTACGGTAAGCGTACGCCGATTTACGAATTGTCGTTTGACGGCGAAAAACGCTTACGACGGTAAGTGAACGCGTCGGGACACCGACGTAAGAAACACTTCGAAAAACGGCGAAAGGACAGTCGAGTGTTTATTAAACAACATAATATGCGGGAGTGATTCAGTGGTAGAATGCCACCTTGCCAAGGTGGAAGTCGCGGGTCCGAATCCCGTCTCCCGCTCCAAAAGAAAACGAACACAAAATCGTGTTCGTTTTCTTTTTACGCGAGAGAACGGGATCGCACCTTGCGTGATGATGTGAAGTGAGATAATCACGATTTATGAAATATTACGCAAAACGATTTTGAAATAAAATTTTTACGCAAGGTTCGGGCGAAGCCCGCCGTTGTGCTGTTAGATTGACGATGAGTTAAAGTTTGCAGCGTTTCGCTGTTAATCAAAGAAATTTACAATGCATAGGCTATCCCGTCTCCCGCTCGCGGGAAAGCAATCACATTCTGCATTGTCGCGATTATAAAAAACAGAATAATAATGAAGTAAGTAATATATCGAACTTTGTTATTAAATAAAGTATGCGCGCAAGGTTCGGGCGCAGCCGCCGTTGTGCAGTCAGACTGACAAAAGATAAAGTTTGCAGCGATAGGAGTATATCAAACAACCTTGTTTTTTTGACCTTTATTTAACGTGTTTGTTTTTTTCGTTTCAAATCGTAAACCGTGAAAAGCGGCGGTTTTTGAAAAGAACAGGGCGATTTTATGCATTTACGTTTGGTATTTCTCAAAAATCGGCTGTTTTGTTTTACAAAAATCAACGTTTGACGAATATTAAGTAAAAACGCGCCGAAATAAATTTAATTTTTGAAAGAAAATGCACTTTTTTCCTTTACACAATTAAAGAATAAAAGTATAATGAAACTGAAATAAAACGATAAGGTGAATTATGATTGATAAAAAGATTACCGACGATATGCTCAGTGAACTTTACAGCACGCTTGCGTCATTGCAAACCGCAGACGACGTGAAAACGCTTTTTGAAGACCTTTGCACGTATAAGGAAATTGAACAAATGGCACAGCGTATTACCGCGGCAAGGCTCTTGCTGGAAGGAAACACTTATGCTCGCGTGATTGAACGGACCGATATTTCTTCGGCGACTTTATCGCGCGTTTCGCGTTGCATACAGCACGGTAGCGGTGGATACAAGAAATTTATCAAGACGGAATAATTGACAGTGTTTATTGTCATATTGACACAATGAAATCATTAACGGAATTATATAAAATCGGCGCGGGGCCGTCATCGTCGCATACGATGGGTCCCGAAAAGGCTTGCAAGATTTTTGCCGAAAATTACAAGGACGCCGATTCTTTCAAAGTCATACTTTACGGCTCGCTCGCAATGACGGGCAAGGGGCACGGCACCGACCGTATCGTTATTTCCACGCTCAAAAAACCGACGGAAGTCGTTTTCAACACCGAAGAAAAGGATATCCCGCACGAAAACACGATGGATCTTATCGCATTATCGCACGGAAACGTCATTGACAGATGGCGCGTTCTGAGCGTGGGCGGGGGAGCAATCGAAATCGTCGGGCGCGGAAAGTACGATCCCCCCGAAGTTTACGACCTCAATTCGTTTTCGGAAATCTCGGCGTACTGCAAAAAACACAGAATCCGTATTCCCGATTACGTCGAAAGGGTTGAAGGACCTGAAATTTTCGATTATCTGAAAAAAATATGGGCGCAGATGAAGGACACCGTGCAAAACGGGCTGGACGCCTCCGGCACAATCCCCGGCGGTCTTAATCTGCAACGAAAGGCGAAGTTCCTTTTCAGACAACGCCATATCGACGAAAGTCCCGAAACGCGTGAAAACAGGCTTGTGTGTGCGTTCGCGTACGCCGTGAGCGAAGAAAACGCGTGCGGGCATACGATCGTGACCGCGCCTACGTGCGGTTCGTCGGGCGTCGTACCCGCGGTGCTTACTTATATGCAGGACAAACGCGGCTTTTCCGACAAGGAAATCGTCAGGGCGCTTGCGACGGCGGGCATCGTCGGAAACATTGTCAAACAAAACGCAAGTATTTCGGGCGCGGAATGCGGGTGTCAGGCGGAAATCGGCACGGCGTGCAGCATGGCTTCTGCCGCTCTTGCGGAACTTTACGATATGGATCTGGAACAGATCGAATACGCCGCGGAAGTCGCGATGGAGCATCATCTGGGGCTTACGTGCGATCCGATTTTCGGGCTTGTGCAAATCCCCTGCATCGAAAGGAACGCCGTTGCCGCAATGCGCGCGATAAACGCAGTATCCCTTGCAAACTTTCTGACCGAAACAAGAAAAATATCTTTCGATATGGTTGTCGAAACGATGTACGAAACGGGCAAGGATCTGAAAAAGAACTACCGCGAAACCGCAACGGGCGGGCTTGCGAAACTTTATCACGAGGAGCACGATGAATCCAAAGACGCTTGACGACGGACGGGAAGTAATTTTCCGTTTTGCCGAAAAATCCGACGCAAAAGAAATTCTTTCCTACCTTAAAAAGGTAGGAAGCGAGACGGACTTTTTATCGTTCGGGTTTGAGGGCGTTGGTTCGGACGTACAAAAGGAAGAAGAAATCATCACTCGTTTTGCCCGCGCAACGACGTCGGCGATGATCGTGGGGACTCTTTCCGACAGGATAATTTCAGTCGGCACTCTGTCCGCAAACGCCACAAGCAGGTTTTCTCATAACGCAGAAGCCGGGATAAGCGTGCTGAAAGAATTCTGGGGCAAAGGAATCGGCGCGCACCTTATGAATTTAATCCTTGAATTTGCGCGGACGACGAAGCACGTCAAAAACGTTCATTTGACGGTTATCGACGAAAACGACAGGGCGATGTCGCTGTACGAGAAGACGGGGTTTAAGGTCGTCGGGCGATACAAAAACTTTTCGTTTGTCGACGGAAAATACCGCGACGCGATAATAATGGAAAAAGAAATCTGAAATATTTTAATTGCGACAAACCACCTAGAAGGTGGTTTTTCTTTTTTGAAAAGAATATCCGCATTTATTTTTGCATATTCTTTCGTATGTTTTTGGATGAAATCAAAAAATCGTTGAAAATCGAAAATATGGAATTCGCGTCGCCCGTCGTAACCGTTTTCGGGAAAGTCGGCGCGGCAATCGAGGGACACAAAGGTCTGTTGTATTTTTCGGACGAAGAAATCAGATTTAAGGTAAAAAGCCGCATACTTTCGGTATCCGGCAAAAATTTGTCGCTTGTCGAGACGAGCGAGCGCGACGCCGTAATATCGGGAATCGTCGAAAAGGTGGACTATGTATAGGTTTTTTGACGAAGTAACCGTTTCGGGCGCGTCGAAATCGACCGTCATAAATAAACTTTTGCAGAAAAACGTCAGGATTTTCCGCGCTGAGTGTCAGGAAAACGGCATTAAATTTCGCATAAAACCTAACGACCGTCAAAAAGTAATTGAAATATTCGACGCAATATGCTATAATTACAAAATAGTTAAAGGTATCGACAAAAATTCGGTTTTCGGATTTTTGAAACGCCGATGGGCAATCGCCGTATTATTCGCGCTGGTTGCGGTAATGTTCGCGCTTATTCCGCGGTACGTTTACACCGTGTCCGTGGACGCCCCGTCTTATCTTTACGACGAGGTGAAGGGCGTTTTAACGGAATCGGGCGTGAAACGGTGGAAAAAAACGTCGGACGTTGACGCAAAAAATGTCGAAAGGCGCATAAGCGAAATCGACGGCGTGTCGTTTGCGGACGTGAAAGTTTCGGGCAGCACCGTATACGTGAGCGTTCGTCCGTCGCTTAAAAGTGCCGAAATCGTTGACGTACAAAAGGATATCCCGGTGTATTCGGCGGTCGACGCCGTGATAACGCGGCAAATCGTGTTTTCGGGCACACCCGCATTTAAGGCGGGCGACAGCGTGAAAGCCGGCGACGCACTGATTTTTCCGTACGTTACCTCGGGCGAGGCCAACCTGCCCACGGGCGCAAACGGCGAAGTTTTCGGGATAATCGGATATTCCGCAACGGTTTCATACGGCGGCTCTATGACGAACTATGAAAAAAACGGAAACAGCAAGACGTACAGGGTTGTCGATTTTATGGGGCTTACGGGAAAAATGCCGAAAAGCCCGTACAAACTGTACGAAACGCGAACAAGAAAGGTCGAATGCGGTTTTCTGATTCCGCTGGGCTTTTTGGAAATTACCTTTGACGAAATCGTCGGAACCACAATTTCTTTGCCGTACGAGCAGGCGAAAGACGCCGTGATAAAGCGCGCGTCCGAACAAGCCGAAAAGGTCGTACCCGAAGACGCAAGGGTGATCCGACGCGAAATCAACGAAGTTGAAGCGGGCGGCGTGTATTACGTTACCGCCACGGTGTACGCCGAAGGACGTATCGACGCTTCACGATAAAGAGGTTATATATTATGCGAAAAAAAGAACGAAAGACCGCTCCGCCGGAAACCGTTTTGAACGCCTCGGAGAACGAATCGGGACAAAGCAAACTTGTTGCATTGTCATTCTCGATACTGCTTCTTGTCGCGCTTCTTATCTGGGTTTTCATCACGCTTTGGTTTTCGGGCGGAAATTTTAAGGGCGCGTTCACGGGGAAGGAAACTTTAAGCACGATTGCGCTTATCGGCGTACTGCTGTTTCTGCTTGCTGCGCTTTATGCGTTTTCATACAACAACGCACCCGAAAAATCCCGCGTCAAGGTGCTGATTCTTATCGGCGTCGTGGTGCTTATTTCCACGATACTTTGCACGATTTGCGCCGACGTTCTGAACGTTTACGCAATGCCGATATCCCTTTGTGCGGTTTTATTGTGTCTTCTTGTCAATATGAAGGTCGCGCTTGCCGGCAACGTCGTGTTGTCGCAGATTCTTCTTATCGTATTTATGATAAAAACGCCGTTTTCGTCGGAAGCGATGACGAATCTTGCGGCGTCGATTTTCTGCAATACGATGAGCGGTTTCGTGCTGCTGTTCCTTTTGTCAAGGAATTATACGCGCATTAAATTTATCCTTGTCGGGCTTATCGCAGGGCTTGTCATGTCGCCTTTTGCGGCGATTGTCACCGTTGCGGCGCACTCGACGGGGCTCGATATTCTGTACAACTCGATCTGGGTTTTCGTCGCGAACGTGATAAGCGTCGTTCTGTATATGCCGCTTTTGCCGATTTTTGAAAGTATTTTCAATATGGTGACCGACTTTAAGCTGGACGAACTTTGCTCGTTCTCGCAACCGCTCTTAAAAAGGTTGTCGGTTGAGGCTCCGGGCACGTTCAACCACAGTCTGATTGTCGGTAACCTTGCCGAAAACTGCGCTATCGCTGTCGGTGAGAATCCCCACCTTGCAAGGGCGGGCGGATATTATCACGACGTCGGCAAACTGAAAAATCCCGAGTTTTTCGTTGAAAACCAGATGCGCGGCATCAACCCCCACGACGAACTTATCCCCGAAGTTTCGGTCAGTATGATTACGAAACACACCAAAAACGGCGCGGCACTTATTAGGGAAGCAAGACTGCCCGAAGAACTTGCACAGATTGCGCTGCAACATCACGGCACTTCGCCCGTAAACTATTTTTATTACAAAGCGCAACAAATTACCGAAGGTAATCTTGCCGACGACGAATACTGCTACGACGGGCCGAAACCTCAGACGAAAATCGCCGCGATCATTATGATTTGCGATACGATCGAGGCGGCGGCGCGCGCGGTCGCTCCCGACTCCCGCGAGCAGCTTATGGACCTTATCGACAATCTTGTCAAAGACAAACTCGACCACGGTCAGTTTGACGAATGTTCCATCACGATGAACGATATCCGTCTTATCAAAGAAACGATTGCGGACATTCTTCCAAGCGTCAACCACGCCCGCATAAAATATAAGAAATAATGCTTGAAATTTACAACGCCGACAAGGAAAGCGAAAAACTTATCAAAAAAGTTTACAAAGCCGCGCTGAAATACTTTTCGCAAAAGGATATTTTCGAGGTTGAAATCGAAATCGTCGACAAGGACGAGATTCAAAGCATCAACAAAGAAGCGCGCGGCGTGGACGCCGTTACCGACGTTTTAAGTTTTCCGAATCTGGAAATCCGCAAAAACCTTCCCGTGAAGAAAAGCGATTTTCCGCTGGACGTCGATCCCGATTCCGGCAAACTTCTGCTTGGCGAGACGGTCATGTGCATGGATAAGATTCTGGAACAGTCGGATGAGTTCGGCACGACGCCCGAAAGGGAAGCGGGATATTTGTTTTTGCACAGTTTATTGCACCTTTTCGGATACGACCACATGGAAGACGCCGAAAAGGCGGAAATGCGGGAAAAAGAAGAAGAAATCCTCAAAACAATAGGATTATCGAGATAACGGAAATAATACACAGGAAAATAATATGAAAGTCGGATTTATTACAATCGCAGGAAAACCCAACGCCGGCAAAAGCACCCTTCTGAACGCTATGGTCGGCGAAAAAGTCGCAATCGTGAGCTGGCGTCCGCAGACGACGCGCAACAAAATCACGGGAATCGTGAACGGCGACGATTATCAGCTTGTTTTCACGGACACGCCGGGGCTTCACAACAGCCGCAACAAACTGGGCGATTATATGATGAAAAGCGTTTCGACCGCGCTCGAAGGCGTGGACGCCATATTGTACGTCGTCAACGGCGACAAAGGTTTCGACGACTTCGATAAGAAGTTTTTGGATGAGCACCTTGACGGCAAAACGCCCGTCGTGGTCGCGCTCAACAAAACCGACGTCGTCACGAAAGAAAAGATTTTCAAGCAGTTGGAAGGCTTGCAGCAATACGACAAAATCAAAGCCGTCGTGCCAGTGTCCGCAAAGAAGGGCGAGAACGTCGACGAAGTAATCAAACAACTTGTCGCGCTTATGCCCGAAGGCGAAAAAATGTACGACGACGACGTTTTCACAGACAAGACAATGCGCTTTATGGCGTCGGAAATTATCCGCGAAAAGGCGTTGAAACTCCTTGAAAAAGAGATTCCTTACGGCATCTGCGTGAACATCAATAAATTTGAAATGCGCGAAGACGGCAGTATGTACGACATCGACGCCGACATCGTTTGCGAAAAGGACACGCACAAGCCCATTATCATCGGCAAAAAGGGCGAAATGCTGAAAAAAATCGCGACTTACGCCCGTCAGGATATCGAAGAAATGTGCGGCGAACAGGTCTACCTCACGCTTTGGGTAAGGGTGAAAGAAGACTGGCGCGACAGCGATTACCTTCTGAAAAATCTCGGCTACGATAAAAAAGATATTTAATTTTCAAAATATTTTTGTTTTCCGCGCATAAGTTTTCGCGTTCTGCACAAGTTATCGTCAGTGAGGACTTGTATGGACGCAAAAAACCTTTCGTGGAAGTTGTTTGAAAAAACGGGTTCGCCCGCCGCTTATATGTTTTTCAACGCAATATGCGCAGGCGAACGAAAATCGAAAGACGATGGAAGAGAAACTGAACGCGCTTTGCGTAAGGGTTGTCGACTATAAGGACAACGACAGGTTAATCACACTTTGCACTGCGGAGAAGGGCAAAATTCTGGTGAAAGCGACGGGCGTCAAAAACCCGAAAGCGAAACTGAAATTTGCTGCTTCTCCTTTGTGTTTCGGGGAATATATCGTCGTCGAAAACAAGGGACGATATACCTTGAAAGGGTGCGAAGTTTACGACAATTTTCAGGACATCGTTTTTGACCTTAAACGCTATTACGCAGGGTTTAGCGTGCTGGAATGGTTGGATAAACTGTCGGAAAATGCAGATACCGACACCGTCAGGGCGTTGCTTATCGTCGGCACGGAAGCATTGAAAGAACTTGCCTACGACGTTGACGTTCCGCCCGAAAACACCTTGCTGAAATTTCAAAACGCTCTTCTTGAAACGACGGGTTACGCGTTGAATTTTCATACGTCGGCAATAAGCGGAAAGAGCCTTGAAAACGACGACAAAGTCTGCTTCGATTATTATTCGGGCGCGGTTGTCGAGCTTTCGGAAAGGAGCCTTAATTACGTTACTTTCACAAAAAACGACGTCGCGATAATTCAGGGAAAAACCACGGGAAGCGACGCCGAAATCAGGCGGCTTCTTATTGAAATTTCGGGCATTTTGTCATTTTTCACGGGCGTCAGGAAAAATTATTCTTTTGAAGAATTCCTTAAACTTTGATATTTTTTCCTTTTTTTATATAAAAAAAGCCGAAAACCCCCTTTTTCGATTGCATTTATTTTTTATTTGTTATATTATTTTATAGCATTAAATTGTAATTAAAATCGTTTGGAGGTTTTTATTTTATGAAAAAGTACGTTTATCTTTTCACCGAAGGTAACGCCAACATGCGTGAACTTCTCGGCGGCAAGGGCGCAAACCTCGCGGAAATGACCAACATCGGTCTTCCCGTTCCCCAGGGTTTCACCATTTCGACCGAAGCTTGCACGCAGTACTACGAAGACGGCAAGAGAATCAATGACGATATCCAGGCCGAAATCATGGACTACATCGAAAAACTCGAAAACATCACCGGCAAAAAATTCGGCGATAAAGAAAATCCCCTTCTCGTATCCGTTCGTTCGGGCGCTCGCGCATCGATGCCCGGTATGATGGACACCATTCTTAACCTTGGTCTTAACGAAGAAGTCGTTGAAGTCCTTTCCGCAAAATCGGGTAACCCCCGTTGGGCATGGGACTGCTATCGTCGTTTCATTCAGATGTACTCCGACGTCGTTATGGAAGTCGGCAAAAAGTACTTTGAAGAACTCATCGACAAAATGAAAGCGAAGAAGGGCGTACAACAGGATATCGACCTCGACGCAAACGACCTTAAAGAACTTGCAAATCAGTTCAAGGCGGAATACAAAGCAAAAATCGGCAGCGATTTCCCCTCCGACCCGAAAGAACAACTTTTCGGCGCAATCAAGGCTGTTTTCAGAAGCTGGGACAACCCCCGTGCAAACGTCTATCGTATGGACCACGACATTCCTTACAGCTGGGGCACTGCGGTCAACGTACAAATGATGGCTTTCGGTAACATGGGCGACGATTGCGGCACCGGCGTTGCGTTCACTCGTAACCCCGCAACCGGCGAAAAAGGTCTTATGGGCGAGTTCCTTATGAACGCTCAGGGCGAAGACGTCGTCGCAGGCGTTCGTACCCCGATGCCCATCAGCCAGATGGCGGAAGTCCTTCCCGACGTTTACAAACAGTTCCTTGATGTCTGCAAGACTCTTGAAAGCCACTACCGCGATATGCAGGATATGGAATTCACCATCGAACGCGGCAAACTCTTCATGCTTCAAACCAGAAACGGCAAGCGTACCGCTGCCGCCGCTATCCGTATCGCTTGCGATCTTATCGACGAAGGTATGATCAACGAAAAGGAAGCGCTCCTCCAAATCGACGCAAAAACTCTCGATATGCTTCTGCATCCTCAGTTCGACGCGGCAGCCCTTAAAGCGGCTGACAAAAACAACGTCGTCGGCAAAGGTATCGCGGCGTCTCCCGGCGCAGCGGCAGGCACTATCGTTTTCACCCCCGAAGAAGCCGTCAGACTCGGTCAGGCGGGCAAGAAAGTCGTCCTCGTACGTCTTGAAACCTCTCCCGAAGACATCGAAGGTATGAAATACGCGCAAGGTATCCTTACCGTTCGTGGCGGTCAGACCTCCCACGCGGCGGTTGTCGCCCGCGGAATGGGCACCTGCTGTGTTTCCGGTTGCGGCGACATCAAAATGCACGAAGCCGAAAAATTCTTCGAACTCGGCGGAAAAGTCTTCCACGAAGGCGACGACCTCTCCCTTGACGGAAGCACCGGTAACATTTACGACATCGCGATCAAGACCGTCCCCGCAGATCCCAACAGCGGTTACTTCGGAAGGATTATGCACCTTGCCGACAAATATAAGGCAATGGACGTCCGCACTAACGCTGACACCCCGCAAGACGCAAAACGCGCTGCCGAACTCGGCGCACAAGGCATCGGTCTTTGCCGTACCGAACATATGTTCTTCGGCCCCGGCCGTATCGACAAGTTCCGTGAGATGATTTGCTCCGAAACCGTCGAAGAACGCAGAAAAGCCCTTGATAAGATCGAACCTATGCAGCAGGCTGACTTCGAAGGTCTTATGGAAGCCCTTGAAGGACATCCCGTTACCATTCGTTTCCTCGATCCGCCGCTTCACGAGTTCGTTCCCACCGAAGAAAAGGACATCGAAGAACTTGCAAAAGCGCAGGGCAAGACCGTTGAAGAAATCAAAATTATCTGCAATTCTCTGCACGAATTCAACCCGATGATGGGACATCGCGGATGCCGTCTTGCGGTAACGTATCCCGAAATCGCCGAAATGCAGACGAAAGCAATCATCAAGGCTGCAATCGCAGTACAAAACCGTCATCCCGATTGGAACGTCGTTCCCGAAATCATGATTCCGTTGGTTTGCGAAATTAAGGAACTTGCTTTCTGCAAGAAGACCGTCGTCGAAACCGCCGACGCTCTCATCAAAGCAGCAGGCAGCAACCTTAAATACGAAGTCGGTACCATGATCGAAATCCCGCGCGCGGCACTTACCGCTGACGAAATCGCAAAAGAAGCCGAATTCTTCTGCTTCGGTACCAACGACCTTACGCAAATGACCTTCGGTTTCAGCCGCGACGACGCAAGCAAATTCTTGCCTTCGTACTACAAAAACAAGATTTTCGAGTCCGATCCGTTCGCACGTCTTGACACCACCGGCGTAGGCAAACTTATGGATATGGCTGTCAAAATGGGACACGCAACCCGCAGCAACATTCATTGCGGTATCTGCGGCGAACACGGCGGCGATCCTTCTTCCATCGAGTTCTGCCACAAGATCGGCTTGAACTACGTATCTTGCAGCCCCTTCCGCGTACCTATCGCACGCCTTGCAGCGGCTCAGGCAAACATTAAAAACCCCAGAAACTAATAGGGTAAAATCATAACAAAAGCCACCGAGCAATCGGTGGCTTTTGTTATACAAAAAGAAATAAAGCACAATATTTTACAAAAACAAGACTGAGCCGACGCTTTTTCAAAAGCGAAACAAAGTGCAAGCGGTTGCGAGCGGGCTTGTCTCGCGCGCACAACAAAAAAGCGGCTCAGGCAAACATCAAAAACCCCAGAAACTAATAGGGTAAAATCATAACAAACAAGCCACCGAGCAATCGGTGGCTTTTGTTATTTTGTTATATAGTATTTAGTATTGTTATTAAGTTATGCTTATAAAATTCTTATTGAAAATCAAATAAAACGGGCGGATTGTTTGATTTAGTGCAATAATGCGGTGCTTTGGTAAATTTTTTGTGGGAATTATAAATTTTTTTGTATAATTATGTTGACTTTTGCAGTTTAGTTTGGTAAACTGAACGTAATTTTTTAATAAAGGAATTGATAGGATTTTGGAAAAATTAACCAAAAAGTACGGACTGCTTACCGCGATTTGTATGGTCGTCGGCATTGTTATCGGTTCGGGCGTGTTCTTTAAGGCAGGAAAGGTTTTATCTTTCACAAACGGAAATATCGGAAAAACTCTGGCAGTCGTTGCAATTGTCGGCGGGATAATGATAATCTGTTCACTCGTATTTGCGACGCTCGCGCAAAAGCACGAAAAGGTCAACGGCATTGTCGGCTATGCGGAAGCGACTCTCGGGAAGCGATACGCATACTATGTCGGCTGGTTTATGTCGACGATTTATTATCCGACGCTTACAAGCGTACTCGGCTGGATTTCGGCGTCGTACACTTGCTCGCTTTTCAACATTCCGTCAAGCTCGGGCGCACAACTTGCGCTGGCGGGGGCATTTCTTGTTGCCGGGTTTGCGGTGAACTCGCTTTCGCCGAGGCTTGCGGGCAGATTTCAGGTATCGGCAACGTTCATTAAACTTATTCCGCTTGTACTTATGGGCGTAGTCGGGCTAATCGTGGGTCTTGTCAACGGCAAAACCATCGACGCATTCAAGGCGAACATCGTGACGGAAGGGCTTGTCAACGACGGCGGATTTTTCGCAGGCGTAGCGGCGTTTGCGTTTGCATACGAGGGCTGGATTGTCGCGACTTCCATAAACGGCGAATTGAAAAACGCGAAAAGGAATCTGCCGATTGCGCTTATCGTGGGCGCGATAATCATTATTGCGGTTTATCTTTTGTATTTCCTTGGACTTACGGGCGCGCTGTCGACCGAAGATATGCTGAAAGTCAACGCGGGGCAGGTGAGCGGATCGCTGCCGCAAAACGCATTCACGGCGTTGTTCAAGAGTCCCGCTTTCGGCACGATTATTATGGTGTTTGTCATCATTTCGTGCCTTGGAACGATGAACGGCCTTATGCTTGGTTGCTGCCGCGGATTTTATTCGATTTCCGCGCGTAACGTCGGTCCGAAACCCGGTATGTTCGGCGAATTGAGCAAGGAAACGAATATGCCGCAATCGTCGTCGATTCTGGGGCTTCTTTTGTGCTTCGTATGGCTTGTGCAGTGGGAATTCTTCTTTATGAATCCGACCGGCAAAATCCCCGCTTTCTGGTGCTGGGAATCCGACGAAGTGTCCATCATAACGCTGTATGCGTTCTATATTCCCATTTTCATCGCAATGATGGTGAAAGGGAAAGACCTTAACGTCGTGAAAAGGTTTATTTTGCCGACACTGGGCGTTGCGTGCTGCTGCTTTATGTGTTTCTGTGCATACGACGGATACAAGGCAAACGGACAAATCTGGTCGTATTTAATCGTATTCGCGATTATAATGTTTATCGGATTTTTCTTCTCGGAAGACTTCAAAAAGATTGTCGAAAAAATTAAAAAGAAGTGCGGCAAGGCAGAAATCGTTGGGGACGCCGTCGCTGCTGAAATTGCGGAAGGTAGCGTCGATAATTTTGTTTCCGAAAGCGACGAAACCGAAAACACGGAAAGTCCCGCAGTCGATGAAAATCAGGCGGAAAACGATACGGAAACCACCGCAGAATAAAAACTGCGTTGCAAGGAGCACCGAAAAGGTGCTCTTTTTATTGTCCCGTAAACGGTGCATACGATGTCATATAAATATATTGTAAACAAACAGAGGTATTTATAATGAAGTACGAAAAACTTAAAAAACTTAGCACAACCGATTATGAATCGGAAATAAAAAGTTATAAAAATACTTATCAGATAAATCATACTGACTTCAAAGATTTATCTTACGATGAAGCAAGACGGAAGGCGTTTGATTTCTTAAACGATAATAACGTGAGTGTTACAACGATAAACGGGATTATGGAAGATATATTATATTGGGCGCCACTAATATATGACGACTATATTAGAAGTTATATTGAAAAAAATAAAAACAAAGTTCAGACAAAAGAATGGCAAGGGTGGGAAGTTACGTTAGATGTACTGTTAGACCCATAATACAAAATAAAATATATATTTTTTCCTTGAAATTTGTGTTGGAACCTTTATTTTTAGTTGACCTATTTCGTTGAATAACGCCGCCTAAAATGCTATAATAGATTTAAAATAATTCACAATTTTGGGAAAATATGAGCGTTTACGGTATACTCGGCATCGTTTTCGGTTCAGTAGCCTTTGTGTTGATTCTATTCGTTGTAATTTCGCGTAGTATTGCTAAGGTAAATAATAAAAATGAGCAGAATTACTATCGAAAACCCGAGTTTGAATACAATAAAGGTCGTCAAATCGACAATTTGCAACGAAAGGGGAAAATCGGAGAAATTTTTGTTGCAGAAATACTTGGTCACGATATCGATGGAGAATATTACGTTTTTAATAATTATAAACAAAGAGATCGCATTTCGCAAATCGACCACATCGTCGTAAATAGAAACGGAGTATTTGTGTTTGAAACAAAAAACTATTCCGCAAGAATTGCCGGCGGAGAAGAAGACGATAATTGGACATTGTATTATAATAATGGAAATTCTCGACTTGTGCAAAATCCGATTACACAAAACCAAAAACACGTTGAAAAAATAAGACGTATTTTGCCGAAAAATACACCGATTTTTAATTACGTAATATTGATAAACGGAAGAATGTTAAATAATTGTAAAAATGTAATTGATGTTTCGGAAATTAAAACTATATTGAATCGTGAAAGCGATATAGTATTGTCCGAAAATGATATCAAACGTATAGTATATTTTCTTAATAAAAACAAAGATAACGTGACGAGCGACACGGAATTTGAAAATAAGATAAAAGAAATTAAAAACAATAATGAAAGGGAAGATTTTAATAAACGCGTATCTTGACTCGCGGGAATATCTGTACGAGGCGGAAAGGCTTGTTGAAGAGTTTGAAAAACTCGGCGTTGATGTGTCTGTCGTGCGCCTTGACGAATATCCCGCGATAATTTCGGACGGAAAGATAAGTATTGACTTTTCCGCCGACTTTTTCGTGTATCTCGACAAAGACAAATACGTCCTGACAATGCTTGAAAAGTCGGGCGCGAAAGTGTTCAACAACGCGCGCGCAATACAGACCTGCGACGACAAAATGTCAACTTATATCGCGCTGTCGGACAGCGGCGTGCCTATGCCGAAAACGCTCCCCGGGGTTTTGTGCTACAACCAAAACGAAAAAATCAAGGAAAAAGCCGTTGAAAAAATCGAAAAGGAACTTGCGTATCCGCTTATCGTGAAGGAATCGTACGGCTCGCTCGGAAAGCGCGTTTATCTTGTGAAAAACAGGGCAGAACTGCTCATTACGCTTGAAACAGTGAAAACAAAGCCGCATTTGTTGCAGGAATTTGTTGAAGAAAGCAAAGGCCGAGATTTAAGAGTTATCGTCGTCGGGCAAAAGTACGTCGGCGCGATGGAAAGGTTTTCGGACGTCGATTTCAGAAGTAACGTCGGCGCAGGCGGCAAAGGAAGAAAAGCGGACGCGTCGGACGAAATAAAGAATCTTTCCGAAAAAATCGCAAAAATCCTGAACCTTGACTACTGCGGCATCGACTTTTTGTACAAAGACGGCGGTGTTACCGTTTGCGAAGTCAACTCCAACGCATACTTTTTCACGTTTGAAAAGGTAACGGGGATAAACGTTGCGAAGATTTTTGCGGAATATATTTTGTCCGTACTGAAATGCCAGACAAGATTAAAACGAACCGTGGTCTGACGGCGAAT
>ULSS01001944.1_pt1 | contig 15473 bp, 13 predicted proteins | sample 1956901 | NCBI WGS metagenome assembly ULSS01 (sample SAMEA4835714, study PRJEB28245) | human gut metagenome | biome: gut microbiome; material: fecal sample | place: Denmark | collected 2008
GATCATGGAAACGTATCCTTGGCAGTCCTGCCCGTTTCAGCACCCGTTGCAGCATATGCAGGACGCTGTCCGGTGACATGGGGCCACCTGTGGGCGATGGGAATACCCACTCGCTGCCGCCAACCTTGCTCTTTTGCATTTTCAGTACGTCTATTGCATCTGCCGACAACGGCAGGGTGCGGTAGGCGTTTTTTGTTTTCAGTGGGGCCTCCTCTACCCTGCCGTTCTGTCTTGAGATAGCTCGTTGGATTTTCAGCACGCTGTGGTCGAAGTCTACATCTGCCCATTTCAGGCCCAGCAGTTCCCCTCGACGCAGACCGGTGGCGAGGTCGAGGCAGTAGAGTTCGTACACGCCGGTCTCCTTGGCTTCGCGGAAGAATGCGCTTAGCTGGTCGGCGGTCAGGGTTTTCATCTCCTTATGCTCTACTTTTGGCAGGGCGCAGCCCTGCGTGGGATTTTTGTTTACCAGCTTTTGCTCCATGGCGAGGTTGTAGGCCGAGCCAATCATCTGATGGATGTTGCGAACAGTCTTGGGAGCCAGTCCTTTCGGCTTTTTCTTGGCTTCAATGCGGTCTACCCGCCCACCTTCCAGCAGGTGCTTGTAGAATCGTTGTAAATCCAGAGAGGTCAATTCCGCCAGCGGAATACTGCCGATCTGCGGTTTGATGTGGTTTTTGAGGAAGCCCTGCGAGGTTTTGAATGTGGACGGTCTGAGTCTTACCTTCGCGTAGTTCTCCATCCAGATTTCAAGCCAACTGCCGACTGTGAAGCTTTTTGCCTTGCCATAGTCGATACCGATATTTTCTTCGATGGCGGTCTTTAGTTTCTCTTTCACTTCCGCCTGTGTCTTGCCTAGGACATTCTTGATGATGGCCTTGCCGGTCTCCGGATCGTGGCCGACGGTATAGCGGCCCTCCCATCGACCGTCTTTGCGCTTGCGGATGTTGCCCTCTCCATTCGCACGTCGTTTTGGCATAATATCACCCTCCTTTGTAACGGTACACAATACCGTAAAGGGTAGAGAAAAGCTACAGGAAGGGCGCACTATTATCAGAAAGTTATCAATTCCCAGCTGCCGCTTATCTTTGTTTAAGGCGTACCAATATTTGAGCTGCCACGGAGACTTCCACCGACTTTAGCGGCATAAAGCGTACCGATTTTATATCAAAGCGCCGCCGCAAACCCTTGTGACACGGAGCTTTGCGGCGACTTTTCTCAAATTTAGCGTCAAACAGTTCCGGGAACCTCGAAAAAAGCGTCAATTTTCAAAACCCGCAAACCCTTGTGGCAGCTCGCACTGCGGGCTGCTGTGAATGGGCGTTGGCGCGGAAAAGCGCCAATGCCTTTCTCCTGCTCCTTTTTCAGCGCACCGGAAGTCCGCTCAAATCCGCCCGAAAATGGCCAGAACTCCTTCTCTGGGGCTGGGATACTCCCTTTCCTTGAAGGAGGCCACACAGCGGCTCACAGAGGCAAACAAGGGGTATCTTTCGTAGCCAAACCGGCCGAAGGCCGCAGGTAAGATCACCTGCGGCCTTTGGCACAAGAGAGGTAAGGATGAAATCAATTTTAGTTCAGCACGATGGCGTTCACCGCCTCCACCAAGTCCATGGCGGCGCTGCGGCTGACCAGGGCGGTGGGCGTACCGTCCACCGTCACCAGGCAGAAGCTGCCGTCATAGCGGTAAATAGCGATCTCCACCGAGGGCACGTTCTCGTTGTCCAGCGTCACCGTCAACCGCAGCTCCTCCTTGCCGGAGGGCTGCTCCGTGGTGAAGGTGGCGGCGGTCAGACCGGTGAAAGCGCTCTGAAAATCGCCGATGCTGAGCTTTTCCTCGCCGTAGTACCAGACATGCTCGTCGCCATTGGCCTCCACTGTCAGGGTATAGGTCTGGCCCTCCAGCGTCACGTCCACCTGCTGGATGTCGGTGAAGTTAGCCCACAGGATCTCCTGATGCCGCAGATCACTGCGGGTGGCGGCCATCAGGGAGTTGTACTCGTCAGCGGTAATCTGGTAGATGATGGCGGAATCGCCGATCCGTACATAGGCGGTCACGTCCTGGTCGTCATCGTCCTTCTCGCGCTGTTCCGGATCACGGCTGAGAGCCAGCGTAAAGGTCTCCGCCGTTTCCGCACCGTCCTCGTCGGTGACGGTATAGTCCACCGACACCGTCAGCTCCGGATCGTCCAGCCCATAGATGGCCAGCGCGTCCCCGTCGGCGGTATAGGTCACATAATCGGTGAGATTCAGATAGGTGATGGTGCTGAGATAGCTGTTCACCGCGTGGTATCCAGCGCCAGCGATTGGCTGCCCAGCTTGGTGAAGTACACGTCGTCCGTGCTATAAGTGCTGCTGTTGTTTTCTTCGTAGGTGGCAGTATAGTTGTCCGCGCCGGTGAAGCGGATGGCAGTGACGCCGTCGAAGTCCGGCGTCTCGTCGTTCTGGATCAGTCCCGCCAGCAGGACGTTATATACATCCAGTGGGTCGGAGGAGGCCAGGTATACGTTGCCGTCCCCGATGGAGACATAGCGCTGCTGATCCATCTGGCTGTAATCCCCCAGCAGGATATCATAGCCGCCGTCCGTCGTCTCAATGTGGATGGTGCAGGTGGGATCATCCAACCCGTACTGGCTCAGATTCTGCGCGTCCTCGATGGTAAAGTCGGCAGTGAACTGCTCAAACTGCCCCAGCAGCGTACCGATCTCCACCTGATCCACCGGAAAGGCGTTATCGGCATCGTAGATCCACTGGTCATCCTTGTGGAAGGAAAAGCTGTTGTCGGCGTACTCCCACGAAAGAGCGGTGGCCGTGGAGGTGTCCAGCGTCAGCACCGTGGTGGTGCCGCTGCGGATGGCCTCCTGATGCTGCTGAACACGGCTCACCAGAAACACCGCGCCGCACACCAGCGCCAGCACGCCCAGCAAAAGATACAGTTTTTTCATATTACCCATGGCGCTTCATCCTCCGTTTCGCCACCACATAGATGCCCGCCGCCGCAAAGGCGATGGGGATCACGCCGATCATCACCGTTTTCAGCAGCGATGCCGTGGACTCGCTGATGGTCAGATAGTTATAATCCAGCGATTTGCTGCGGATGGCGATGGCCTCCCGCTCACCCACCAGATCGGACAGGGCGTTCATCACCAGATCCAGATTGCCGCCGGAGGAGTAATCGTTATACCCCTCCTCCAGCATCAGGGAGGAGCCGAACCACACGATCTCGCCGCCGCTGGTATCCGCCACGGACACTGCCACAGCAAAGGGCCCGTCGGTGTCACCCTCCTCCTTCTCATAGGTGGAGAGCTGATACCCCGCTGCCTTGCTGAAGGACGCGTCGGAGGTGGTCAGCAGGGCCGTCACGTTGGAAGCGCTGTCGGAGATGGTCATGCCCTGGGCGATGGGGATGATGGCGTAGTAGTTCTCCGCCGTCAGGGACTGGGTGATCTCGCTGTCCGCCATGTCCGGCAGCAGAATATGGGGATAACCAAAGGCGTAGTGGCTGCTGTCGCCCTCCACCACGATGCCCTCCGCCGCCGTCACGCCGTAGTCCGCCAGCAGGCTGTACAGGTTGGTCAGCGTGCCGTCCTCCGTAGGCCCGGCCAGCACCAGCAGCTTGCCGCCGGTAGACACATAGTCGGCCAGAATGTCCCTTTCTTCCTCGGAAATGTCGCTCTCCGGCGCGTAGATCAGTACGCAGTCCGCCGCGTCAGGAACGGCGTTTTCCGTCAGCAGAGAGAAGGTATTGACCTCCACGTTCTCCTTGGTGAGCTGGTCGCTGAACACGGCGGACAACTCCGCCTCGCCGTGGCCCTCCAGCACATAGAGCTGGGGCAGCTCATCGCTGACCACATAGTCGATGGCGGAGGTGATAGCTCCCTCGCCGTCAAAAGAGGTGGCATAGGAATAGGTGGTGTAGTCCACCTCCTGCAAGTAAATATCGTCGTAGGCGATGTAGCGGCTCTTGCTGCCGCACTCCACCACAAGACTGTTGTTATACACCGTTTCATCGGTGTACTGTGCGGCGAAGGTGGGATAGACGTCCGGGTTCTTCTTCACCACCGTGATGTGGTCAGACAGGCTCTCGTACTTGTCCAGCAGATTGCTGATGACCTCATCCTCCTGATCCGCCTGAACGATCCAGTAGATGGTCACATCCTCCGTCAGGCCACTGATCACCGCTTTGGTGTTGCTGGTGATGGAATAGAGCTTGGTCGCGCTGATGTCATACCGTGTGGCAGAGGTGGGCAGCACCGAAATCAGCACATTGACCGCCACCAATATCGCCAGTACGATGGCCGTCACCGCCAGCGAGTAGCTGCCGCCCTGTAAGGCGATTTTGCTGCCGCCGTTTTCCTTCAAAAAGGCAGGCTTTTTCATCAGTTGTACCTCCTTTTCTCCAACGACCGCACCGACAGGAACAGGAAAAATGCGATGACCGTCAGGTCATACACCAGCGCGGTCACGTCGAACACGCCGTTGACAAAGGGCGTGAACCGCTGGAACAGGGACAGCTTGGTCATGATGTCCGGCACCAGTCCCTCAAATTTGCTGCTGTCGATGAAATACACCACGCCGCACACCGCCATCAGGGCGATGCTGACGCCGAAGCCCACCGTCTCGCTGCCGGTCAGGTGGCGGATCAGCACGCCCAGCAACAGCGCCAGCACCAGCAGCACCGCGAAGGAGCCCAGCGCCGTGGCGGATACCTGCTCCGCCAGGGAGACACTGTAATAGTTCAGTAGCAGCGCCACGATGCCGATACCGGCGGCGAAGCCCTGATTCTCCGTCAGAGAGGAGATGAACATCCCGATAGCGATCAGCGCCGCGCCCAGCAGGAAGAAGGCCAGCAGCGAACCGTAGGAGGTCAGCAGATAGACCTCTCCGTACTGTGAAAACACCAGCGGGTAAAAGGCGATGATCACCAGCGGTACCAGAAAGACTGCCAGCAGCGCCAGATACTTGCCCGTAATGATGTGCCACAGCTTCAGCGGCAGAGAGTAGAGAAGCTGGTCGGTTTTCTGCTTCCGCTCCTCCGCCAGCGATCGCATGGTCAGCACCGGCACGATGAACACCAGACCGATGCACACAAAGCTCAATACGTACTCGAAATTGGCCACCGCCGCCTGAATATTGTACAGCATGGCGCCCACACCCACAAAGGCCAGCATAAAGGCGCAGTAGAGCCACGCGCTCAATGAGTGGACGCAGCTGCGCAGCTCGTGCTTCCAGACTGCTGTCATGCCCTCACCTCCCCGCTGTCCAGCAGCTGGCCCTCGGTCAGCTCCAGAAATACACTCTCCAGCGTGGTTTTGCCGTTGGCCACCAGCTTCTCCGTGTCGTCATAGGCCACCAGCTTCCCGTGGGAGATGATCAGCACCTTGTCACAGATGGCCTGCACCTCCGAGAGAATGTGGGAGCTGAGGATCACCGTATGCTTTTCCCCCAGCTGGCGGATCAGGTCGCGGATCTCGATGATCTGCAGGGGGTCAAGACCTACCGTAGGCTCATCCAGAATGACTACCTTCGGGTCACCCAACAGCGCTTGAGCGATACCCACCCGCTGCTTGTAGCCTTTGGATAGAGCGGAAATGGGACGGTCGCCCATCTCTGTGATCTTTGTCCGTTCCATGACGCTTTCGATCTGGCTGCGCAGCGCACCGCCCTGCAGACCCTTGGCCTCGCCCACGAAGGTCAGATATTCCCATGGCGTCTCGTTCAGATACAGCGGCGGCTGCTCCGGCAGATAGCCCATGCAGCGCTTGGCCGCCTCCGGCTCGGTGAGAATGTCGTGGCCGTCGATGGTGACCTTTCCCGCCGTGGGGGACAGGCAGCCGGTCATGATGTTCATGGTGGTGGACTTCCCTGCCCCGTTGGGGCCGAGAAAGCCGTAAACGTGACCGTCCGGAATGGTAAAGGACAGGTCATCCACCGCCAGAAAGCTGCCGTAATACTTGGTAAGATGGGAAACTTCGATCATCGTATTACCTCCTTGCCTGTGATATCAGGTATCCAGAGGATGGTAACAGACGGACTTGAAATGAACTTGAAAAAATGAATGAACAAAAATTGAACAACGCCATCGGTGAGGGCGTTGTTCAATAAGAGACATATTTCGTTTTTACAGCCGCGCCGTGAGCATCATGACGCAGCCCTCTTGCCTGACCGAGATTGTCCCGCCGTGGGCCTCCACCGTGGCCTTGACAATGGAAAGGCCGATTCCCGTGCCGCTGACGGCGCCGGAATGGGACTCGTCCGCCCGGTAGAACCGGTCAAACAAGCGGGTGGTGTCGATGGACTGTGCCGTGTCCACGGTGTTGGACACGGTGACCTCTGCCCTTTTCCCGCTGCGCTGGGTGGTCAGGGAAATGCTGCCGCCGTCAGGAGAATACTTGAGTGCATTGTCCAGCAGGATAGAAAACATTTGCTGAATCGCTGTGCGATCTCCGGTCACGGTCAGCCCGTCCGCGATGTCCTGGGTGTAGGCTTTCCCCTTGGCCTGGGCCAGAGAGCCGAAAGGCTCGCTGATCTCCCACAGCGCGTCGCTGAGGGAGAATTCCGTGCGAACGGGAAACGGATTTTCCTCGTCCAGCCTTGAGAGCGCCACAAGGCTGGTGATAAGTTTGGACAGCCGCCCGGACTGCACCTGAATGTTATGCACCCATTCATCGCCGTCATGCTCCATGGCCAGCACGTCGGCGCTGGTGGAGATGGCGGTCAGGGGTGTTTTCAGCTCGTGGCCGGCGTTGGTGATGAACTGTTTCTGGGCCTCCATGTTTTTGAGGTACGGCGTAATGGCCCGCTGGGAAAAGAGCACAACAAGGCCGAACACCACCGCAAGGCACACGGCGGCGATGGCCAGCGTGATCCACAGCAACGACCGCATAGTCTGTATCTCCCGCTCAGAGTTAAGGAACAGCACAACCGTTTCGTCCTCTGTCGTGCTGACCAGATAGCGATAGCCGCTTTCATAGCCGTGGGCTTTCCCGCTTTCCAGCACCGCGTCCGCATAGGTTTCAGCGTCGCTTTCGGAGATGGAGGCGATATAATCCTGATTCACCCGCGAAACTATACCGTTGGTATCATAGTGAACGGAGAAGAACCGCAAGGAATACTGCACTTCGGGTGAAAAATGCGACCAATCATCGAAAGGCAGCGCACCCCGGCGGGAAGAAAACGGCATCTGCTGATCCTCTATCTCCATGAGCCGTGTCAGCGCTTCGTCCTGTTGGCTCGTCACGCTGTGGTAGTTCCACAGATTCACGAAGCACAGCAGCGTCAGGACCACCGCCGTAAACGCCGCCATGGCCGCACCGATAAAGCGCCAGCGCATTTTTTTCAGCATGGCATTTCCTCCAACGCATAGCCCGCACCGCGGATGGTGCGAATTTCAATATCCGCACCGATCTGGCGGAGTTTCTTCCGCAGAAAGCCGATGTATGTCCAGACCACATCCATCTCCGCCTCGCTGTCCAGGCTCCATACCGTTTCCATCAGGTGTTCCGATGAAAATACCTGCCGGGGATGGAGAAAAAACAGTTCCATGAGCTGATATTCCTTGTTGTTCAGCCGTACTTCCCCCAAAATGGTTTTCAGCAGATATTGACTGCAATCCAATGTGACATTTCCAAAACTGAGTATGGACGAAGCGTAGGTGTTACTGCGCCGGGTCAGGGCACGGACACGGGCCAAAAATTCACTGGCGGCAAAGGGCTTAGGGAGGTAATCGTCCGCACCGGCATCCAGTCCGGCCACCCGGTCGGCCACCTCTGCCTTGGCGGTCAGGAATAGGGTCGGCGTGGTGTTTCCCGACCCGCGGACGGCTTTCAATACCTCAATTCCGTCTTTCCCCGGCATCATGATGTCCAGAACCAGTGCGTCGTAGGCCGTCGCCTGGATGTAATCCAGCGCATCGTTCCCGTTGTGAACCATATCTACAGCGTATTTGCTCTTTTCCAGCATGACCTTCAGCGCACGGGCGATGGTCACTTCATCTTCTGCAATCAGGATACGCAAGGCATTTCACCTCCATCTGTACCTATTCTCCCACGCCGACCCAAAATGAACCTGAAAATCCTTGCGGGTATAATAAAAAATTCCGCTCCTCAGAAGCACAGCGGAGCGGAAAAGTTTACAGTTCCCTCATGGCTTTTTTCGGGTTCATTTCAGGACGCGGCGTCATACTGCATGGCAGAAACACGCGGAACACACCCACAGCTATAGCAATTTTCCCTGCGTGTCGGCGGTCAACTGTCCACCGGAGCGATATGCTGAAAGAGGCAGACAAATAACAATCACCGCCCAGCGGTGTTTACATAGAAAGGGTCGGGCAGATGCGCTCTGCTCGGCCTTTTTTCATAGATCGGTGCGTTTTCAAGTACATTTTAGGATGCCTTTGTAGAATGGGGTTTGTTCGTTACAACAAAAAACAGAAAGGAGTATGACAATGGAGCTTACCGGAAGCTATCGGCATGAACTGAAATATCAAATCAACCCTGCCGACCACCATGCACTCAGACAGCGGCTCAGAACTGTCATGAAGTGCGATCCGCATACGGGTGCGGATGGGTTTTATACGATACGAAGCGTCTACTTTGATAATTACAAAAACAAGGCGTTGCGGGAAAAGGTCTATGGCGTGCAGAAGCGGGAAAAATTCCGCGTCCGCCATTACAATGACGACTTTTCTTACATTACGCTGGAAAAGAAGATCAAGCACAATGACCTCTGTATGAAGATCGATGCCCCGCTGGCCGTCGAGGAGTATCGGAGGATTCTTCAGGAGCCAGGGACATGGATGCTGGAGCATCCGCAGCCGCTTGTCCAGGAGCTTTACTGCAAAATGAAAACGCAGCAGCTCCGTCCACGTGTACTGGTGTCCTATGTGCGGGAGCCGTACATCTACGATGCCGGAAATGTCCGCGTGACCTTCGATTCCCATATCCGAACGAGCCTGTTCCAAAGAGAGTTTTCAGGTGGCGCGATCTCGGATATCTGTGCGACAGATGCCCCTGGCGATGTGATCTTAGAGGTAAAATACGACGCCTTTCTGCCGGAGATCATCCGCAGTTTGCTTCAATCAGAAGAACTCCGCCAGCAGGCGTTCTCAAAATACGGTTCCTGCCGCCGGTTCGGCTAATCATTTTTCAATAGTAAGGAGAAAGCAGCATGAGCTTCAATGATATTTTCAAATCCAGTTTTTTGGAGAACGTTTCCGAGTTTTCCATCCTTGATACCGTTATCGGTCTGGCCGTCGCGCTGGTGATCGGCTTATTTATTTTTATCATCTACAAGAAAACGCTGACCGGAGTGATGTATTCCAGCGGCTTTGCGCTGACACTGGTGGGACTGTCCCTTGTTACCACGCTGGTCATTATGGCGGTCACATCCAATGTGGTCTTATCTCTCGGCATGGTGGGCGCACTGTCCATCGTCCGATTCCGCACGGCCATCAAGGAGCCGGTGGAGATCGTGTTCCTGTTCTGGTCGCTGGCGGTGGGCATTGTCATCGGCGCGGGCATGATCCCGCTGGCTGTCATCGGCTCTGCCATCATCGGCGTGATCCTTCTGCTGTTCGCCAACCGCAAAATTCACAACAATCCCTACATCCTTGTGATGAACTGCGCAGACGAGAAGGCGGAAAAGGCCGTGTTGGATATTCTCAAAGAATATACCGAGCACCATGTGGTCAAGTCCAAAACCATCACAGCGTCCGGTATTGAACTGACCGCGGAGCTGCGCACCAAGGATGCGTCTACCAGCTTTGTCAACCTGATCTCCCGTCTGCCCGGCGTCGAGAACGCGACCCTTGTCAGCTACAACGGCGAATACCTGTCGTAATGGAGGATGCATATGATCGCTCATAAACACATCACGAAAATCATCGCTGTGGTCATGGCGGTCGCTGCCTGTCTATGCCTTTGTGCAGTCGCGTTCTCCGGTGAAATTGCGGCAGCGATGGGAGATACGGGCATTTCCATGGAGTATGAAACGGAACTCTTTGATACCAGCAGCATCCTGACGGTCAATATTTTAATGGATGAAGCCGACTGGAATGATATGCTGGAAAACGCCACAGCGGAGGAATATTACCAGTGCGATGTAGAGGTCAACGGCACGACCTTTTACCGTGTCGCCATTCGACCCAAAGGCAACACCAGCCTGACCTCCATTGCCAGCGACCCCACCACAGACCGCTACAGCTTCAAGCTGGAATTTGACCATTATGTGGACGGGCAGAGCTGCTTCGGTTTGGACAAGCTGATCCTGAACAATAACTACGCCGATGCCACCAATATGAAAGAGGCGCTGATCTACGATATGTACCAGTATCTCGGTGCAGACGCATCCCTCTACAATTATGCCAAAATCACCGTCAACGGCGAGTATTGGGGTGTTTATCTCGCACTGGAAGCGGTGGAGGATAGCTTTATGCTCCGTAACTACGGTGCGCAAAGCGGAAAACTCTATAAGCCGGACAGTATGAATATCGGCGGCGGAAAAGATTTTGGCGACTTCAATGCTGATGATATGGATTTTGGAAATATGACCCCGCCAGATACACAGGGAAATACCGATCAGGCAAATTCCTCCGTTCCAAGCCAGACGCCCGATACCGTTGACCCACCTCAGAACCGTGATTCGAGCGGTGAAACCTCGGCAGAGCCTTCAACCGATTCCGGGGAACGCCCGTCGATGGATTTCAATTTTGCAGGCGGCAAGGGCGGCTTCTCCATGAGCGGAGGCGGCGCGGATCTCAACTACACGGATGATGAACTGGACAGCTATGAAACCATCTGGGACGGTGAGATCACAACAACCACGAAGACTGACCATAAGCGCGTGGTCACTGCTCTCAAAAACATTTCGGAAGGTAATGATCTGGAAGATTATATGGACATCGACAATCTGCTTCGCTATATGGCAGTCCATGTGTTCTCTGTCAACGAAGACAGCCTGTCCGGCACGATGGCTCACAACTATTACCTCTATGAGACCGGAGGAAAGCTAAACCTGATCCCCTGGGACTATAATCTCGCTCTTGGTGGCATGGGAAGCAGCAATGACGCTACCAGTGTTGTGAACGACGCCATCGACAATGCGTTCTCCGGCACAAACTTCTTCGACACGCTGATGGAGGATGAAACCTACCACAGCCAGTATTACGCCTATCTGCAGCAGCTTGTGAGCGAGTATATCAACGGCGGCGGATTTGACGCTTTCTATGAGCGGGTACGCAGCCAGATCGACGAGCTTGTAGAGACAGACCCTACCGCGTTCTATTCCTATGACGAATATCTGACAGCGGTCGACACTCTCTATCAAGTAGTGAAGCTGCGGGGCGAGTCCATTCAGGGCCAGCTTGACGGGACGATCCCCTCTACTGAAAGCACGCAGCGCAGCAGCGATGCGTTGGTGGATGCCTCCACGTTGGATATCAGCGTGATGGGCAGCATGAACACCGGCGGTGGCGGCGGTGGGTTTGGCTTCAATGCGCCGACAAATTCTGAAAACACCTCAGATACGCCGGATGCGGCACAGGATACTTCCGAAACACAGACTGCGCCGGATGCCTCCGCCGAGTCTGAAAATACACCGTCCTCCGATTTCGACCCGTCCCAGTTCGGCGGTAAAATGCCGGACGGATCTGACGCATCTCAGTTCGGTGGCGAACCGCCAAGCGGATTCGATTCTTCCCAATTTGGTGGAGGAAATCAGGATGCCTCTGACAATACCCAGCAAACGGACGAAAACGCACAGAATGGCGGCAATGGCAATTCCGCCGGCAGACCGTCTATGGGCAATTTCCCCGGCAGTTCTGGAGGCACATCCGCAGCAGCATCCACAGAAAATCTAATCCTGTACGGAGTATCTCTGCTGATTTTTGCCGCGGCGATGCTATTTGCGGGTCTGTATCGCAGACGACCGAGAAAACGATAGTAAGGTCCCCATCAGAGAAAAGCTACAAACATCTTACACCATGATAATGGAGGAGCGAACATGAAAAAGCATCTTTTACGCACAGCAGGATCACTGCTGCTATTACTCTGCTTATTGACCGGCTGCGGCCAGCAAAGCAGCAGCGTGGAGAACTCGGTCGACGAAGCGGTGGAATTGGTGAAGGACATCCCAACTACGCAGTATTTCACGGATGAGGCTGTTTCTGAGGATGACATTGAAACGATCCTGCTTTCTGGAGTCAATGCGCCAAGCGCCATGAATCAACAGCCCTGGCATTTTTCGGTGATTACAAGTTCTTCTGTTTTGCAGCAGATCGCAGATGACATGAGCAATGCCATGCCGTCCGGCGCGGCTCCGGCAGGAGCACCTGAAAATGGTGCAGACGCTGAAAATGCACCTCCCGCCGATGATAAAGCTGTTGCCACACAGAATACATCTGCGGTGAAAGCCGGAATTGCTGATGCCCCGTTGGCTATTGTGGTTTCCTGTTCGACTGGTGCTGAACTCAATGCAGGTCTTGCGTGTCAGAACATGTCTGTTACCGCACAACTGCTGGGATACGGAAGCAAAATCATATCTTCCCCCACCATAGCCTTAAATGGCGAAAAGCAGGAAGAATATCGTGCGGTATTGGGAATCCCCGAAGATTATACGGCTGTAGCCATTTTGTTGATTGGCTATGAAGATACTACCGTTGATCAGACCGCAGATACCTATTCTGGTGCAACGGAACGGAATCCGATGGCAGATGTTGTAACCTATGTTGAAGAATGAGGGAAATTTGCAAAGTTACGTCCACGCTTGTGGTTCCATTGACATTCCCTCCGTGTGAGATATGACATCTCCGTTCTGAAAACCGCTTGCGGGGAAATTTTGACCCACTTTTGACCCAGATTGGAATTGGAATGGGCAGAGCTGAACGGAAACAGCGGAAATGCCATCCAGTAAACCGCAGCAAACAGCGCAAAACGGAGCCAAAATGGCTCCGTTTTTTCTTGGAGACAACCTACGGACCAGAAGGCCGGGGGTTCGAATCCCTCACGGCGTGCCAAAAATCCTCGAAATCGTAAGATTTCTGGGATTTTTGTTTTACATAAGTTGCCATTCTCGCCTGTCGCCTTTTCTTGACCCAAACGCTGACCCCAACGGGAGTGGATAGCTGAAAGCATCAGACAGCGCCGGAGAGGATATCCCCCATGGTCTGGGCCGCTTTCAGCTGCGCGTCGGTGGTAACGTGGGCGTAGGTGTCCAGCGTGAAGCCTGCTGAGTAGTGACCGAGCATACTGCTGACGGTTTTCACGTCCACGCCGTTCTGGAGTGCCATGGTTGCGAATGTGGGCCCTTACGGTATAATTACGACAAACCGGAAAAGCCCCGTATATCAAGGGTTTTCGGTTATCTGGCAAGGTTTCGGCAGGCTCCATTGTGAGCAGCAACAGCATCAAGCTGTATGACCATGTTCCTTTGGATCGCGTGTTGCTGGAAGGCTACGGCAGCTCCGGAACGATCTACATCAAGAAGGGTGAGAGCGTAGAGCTGAAGGTCAGCGCAGACCCCAGTAACGCCAACTCCTGGCAGGAGATCACCTTCAAGGATGATAGTGGCACGACACCAAGCAACATCACGATCTCCAATGAAAAAATTGACGCAAGCACCGGGACGGCCACACCGTTCCCCAATAATTTTGAATGAAACGAACCGAAGCGAAGGAGGCTTGACGAAGTGAATCCGAAAGAAAAAGACAATGAGATCATCGAACTGACTGACGAAGAACTGGACGAGATTTTTGCCGACGATGATTTTGATAACGGCGAGGAGGACGGTGAAATCCGCTCGTTTCATTTCTCCAATCCTGACCCGTATGCCAAGGTCAAGCCACGCCCCGACGATGCCCCCAAGAGGGAGTTTTCTTTCGATGAAAAGGGCAACATCGTGGTGAAAAATCCGTCCGCCTTTTGGCTGCCCGACGTCAAAATCGTGGAGGAACACGGCGGCACGGAATACACCGTAACTGGCAGCTATGAGGGAACGGAAACCCTCGACAAGAAGCTCAGACGCATTATGGAGCAGAACGCTGCCGATGATAAAAGTAGTATCACGGAGGACGCCGATGAGTAACAACGTTTCTCTTGATATAAACCCAAAATCCAATCCTGTTCAGGCAGTTGCCCCACCGAAGGAGGACAACAATATGTTAAGGGCAACCGACAAAATCACAGCGCTTTATTGCAGACTGTCCGTGGAGGACACCAAAGAAAAAGACGGCAAAGATGACCCGTCGAACTCCATCCAGCATCAGCAGATCATGTTAATGGAGTATGCAAAATCTCAGCACTTTCCGAACCCGACGTTCTTTATTGATGACGGGTACAGCGGTGTGGAGTTTTCCAACCGCCCCGGTTTTCAGAAGATGCTTGCGGAAATTGAAGCCGGTCATGTGGAAGTGGTGATTACGAAAGATCTTTCAAGACTCGGTCGTAATTCCTCGCTGACAGGGCTTTATATCAACTACACGTTTCCTCAGTACGGCGTGCGGTATATTGCCATCAACGACCACTTCGACACCATCGATCCCAACAGCACCGACAGCGACATGGCAGGCATTAAGAACTGGTTCAATGAGTGGTATTCCAAGGATACCAGCCGCAAAATCCGTGCCGTCAACAAGGCAAAGGGGGAGCGTGGAGAGCGCTTGACCACCAACGTTCCCTACGGCTATAAGCGTGACTCTGACGATCCTAAGAAATGGGTGATTGACGAGGAAGCGGCACAGGTCGTGAAGCGGATCTTTGCACTCTGCATGGAGGGAAAAGGACCGAGTCAGATCGCCGCTCTGCTGGAAAAGGGGCACATTCAGAATCCCACCGCCTACAAACAGCGGGAGGGCAGAAAAACACCGCATCAGACCCCGGAGAATGAATATCGCTGGCACGAAAGCACCGTTGCTTACATCCTCGAATACATGGAGTACACAGGCTGCACGGTCAATTTCAAGACCTACACCAACTCCATTTGGGACAAGAAGCAACGGGAAAATCCAATGGAGAATCGCAAGATTTTCTATAACACCCACCCGGCGATCATCTCTCTGGAAGTCTTTGATAAGGTGCAGGAGATTCGGCAGCAGCGGCACCGCAGAACGGCAACGGGCAAGAGCAATATGTTCTCCGGTCTGGTGTTCTGCAACGACTGCAAGCAGAAGCTCTACTACTCCACCACCAGCTATTTTGAAAAGCGGCAGGACTTCTTCATCTGCTCCACCCATCGTGTCAATAAGGACAAGTGCAGCGGACATTATATCCGTGCCGTTGTGCTGGAACAGATTGTCTGGAAGCATATTCAGGAGGTCATATCGGTAGTCACTCGCTACGAGGCCTATTTCCGTTCCGAGATGGAGCAAAAACTCCGTATACAGAGCGAGGAATCGCTGCGGCTGTATCAAAAGCGGCTGGCACAGGCTGAGAAGCGAATCGGCGAGCTTGACCGCCTTTTCATCCGCATTTACGAGGACAATGTAG
>ULSS01060633.1_pt1 | contig 15446 bp, 10 predicted proteins | sample 1956901 | NCBI WGS metagenome assembly ULSS01 (sample SAMEA4835714, study PRJEB28245) | human gut metagenome | biome: gut microbiome; material: fecal sample | place: Denmark | collected 2008
ACCGCTACTCCTCCTAATGCCGAGATTCACAAGACGGCATTGGGTGGCGAGGATAGTGTCGATTGGGAATACTTCAAGACCACGGAAGAGGCTGTGGAGAAATTGAAGCAGAAAGGCTTTTTTATTTATAGCATCGAACAGGTGGAAGGCTCCACCAAGCTCCAGAATCTGCCAGAGGCTCATTCTAATATTGTTAGAACGGCTTCAGAATCAGAAAAGCAAGAGAATTCTTCACTCTTCACTCTTCACTCTTCACTCCCCAGCGGCTATGCCGTAATCTTCGGCAACGAGGTGAAGGGTGTAAAGCAGAACATCGTGGATATGAGCGATGGCTGCCTGGAGATTCCTCAGTTTGGTACGAAGCATTCGCTCAATGTCAGCGTAACGGCAGGCATTGTGGTCTGGGAGTTTGCCAAACTCTTGAAGCTATAAGCGGCATTCAAGCTGATTTCGTATTCATATAGACTGCTTTAATCTTTGAATTAAGCAGTTCATTATAAGTTGAGTTCATGCCAAACTTGGAATTTTTTGCCAAGTTTGGCATGAACTCGTTTGGTAATATCAAATAAAAAGCGTATCTTTGTCGCTTATCACTACTTCTCATACAACTTTTTCATAATGGGATTTGTATCCATAATTGTTGTCCTACAATATTGCTTTTTGTGCCACTTTTATGGCATCCCGTTTCAGTGCAGAGTCATTTTCATTTCCTACAGCATCGATCACTTTATCTGCGAGCCACAGCTCCAACATCTCATTTTCATCCTGATGCAGCAATTCTGCAAGTTTAACCACTTGCTCTCGCTTAGCTCGTCTGTCTCCACGCTCAATTTTACTGAACATGGGAGTGTCAATTTCTAATGCTGCCGCCAATTGGCGTTGCAGGAGCTTCTGCTCGTCTCTGAGTTCTCTTATCTTGTTTCCGAGTAACATATCTTTTATTTTTTACGATTCTAACTCCGTTATAATATGATTCTTTCGACGTAAATCGGTTCAAATTACGACCTATTAAGCCTCAATTGGTTAATATTGGGTCGTAAAAAGGTCGTAATTAAGAAATTAGGTCTTATTACGACCTTATTATCCACTTTCGTCCTTTGGTTGTTATTAATTCATTTTCATCCATCTCAACAAGCAATTTGCCCACCATGCGCAGTTGCTGTTCGTCTGTTTTGTTGGAAGGAAGTACATCCCTCAAGTATTCATAAATACTGTCTCGCTTTGCCCCTTCGTCACCTGCGTTTTGTAAAAATTGCAGTATCATCTGGCGTAATTTCTCCTTGTCCAATCCTTTTGTCTTTGTGTAAGAAGGAAGTTGATGCGTGTTTTTGGCAATGCTAAGAGAGATGCTGTAATGGGGAGCATCACCTTCAATAAGTCCACGTTTGAGCAAGTCTTGAGCTATATCCTCATGAATGGTTCTGCCTTTTTGTACTGCGTCAAGTGATATGCAATCCCATAGCGAAAGAGTGTCGTTTGTCTTCAACAAATCAGTGTATCGTTTGTTGATTTCATTGCCGTAAATGCGGACAACTACTTTCTTCTTGACTTGGTCAATCTCATAGTCTGGCATAGGGAAATGTCTGCGCCATTGCTCATTGAACATTTTCTTGATACCACGGCTTACGGTATCTATCATGTTGAAATCTACCATAGCCCTACACAGGCATTCATTACGGAAATGCGTCTGAGGCTCTTCGTTCCTCAAAACATTCTCCAAAGTTCCAGGAATGAATGTGCCAGCATTGGAATAATACAGATATCCAGGATTCTCCACGAAATTGATACGCTGTTGAAGAGTGTAGTCTTGATGGGCAATACAGTTATGAAGGGCCTCACGAATGGTGTAGTCATCATACTGTTTCATCGTGTCGGGGAAAAGCGTACCTCCAGGCATTTCACGCAATGTCAGATTCTCAATCTTTGATAGGATTTCGTCCACCGTTAATATAAAAGGTACGGTGAAGTGTTCGTAGTCAACCACTTCCTGATTCTTGTCTCGGCGTGTCCATGTAACCTGTGCAACTGCAGGACGTAGTTTGAAAGCTGATTCGTATTTGCCCAACAATATGATAGCAGCCCGAGTGATGCCTCCGTTTCTTGTTAATCCACACTTGCCCAGAAATGTTTGAACATTCCAAGCATTCACTTCTTCTGTAGGTATGCGACTATGAACCTTCTTGAACATCATTCGAGCCTTGGCAATGGCAACCTCATCCAAATCGTCTATTGTGGCATCAGGTACAATTTCTGCAGACCAGTCCTTTGCTGTATAGATAGGCTCTTCGAGGATGACACTCATCCTTTCGTTAGTCATTTCAACCAAAGAATCTTCTATCCGCTGCCATGCCTTCTTGTGGGCAAGGACGGGGCGACGAGGCAAGTGTTTGGGGATATGAATTATCCATACTCGTTTGTTCGTATCATCAGTTACAAATTCTTCGATGCTTAGGCCTTCTGATGACAGATAAGTACATTGTTCTGTAAGTTTGAAGGTTGCTGACTGTATGTTAGCAGGTTGTCCATTGAAAGTAAGCCGTGAAATATCTGTTCCGACAATTTCAAGCGTCTTATCCTTTACGCCAATCACAAGATGTCCTCCCTCCATGTTGGCGATAGCCGACACGTAGGATATGACATCATCTTTCTCGTTCCCACAGAACGAGTTCTTCAAATTCTTATATTCCTTCCATTCGCAATGAGCATTCTCTTGTGGGTATTCACGAAGGAGGTATTGTTGAAGGTCGTGTTCAAGTATTTTCATATTTTATCTTGATAGTTTTTGTCTTTTATCCCAAAATACCTTAGTGTTTCGGTAAAAATACATGGTTTATTCTTTTTCCACTGGGTAGAAAGACATTCTTCAGTAGCATCACATTTCGCATCTTCTAAAAACATCGTTGATGAACATATAGGATAACGTCTGCATTCTTTTTTCTTGTTATACGTTAATAATCTCGCCATAATTAGTTCTACTCCATACAATATCGCTGACTCTTTGTATGCAGACATTTTTCCACCGACCATATTTTTGGGAAGTACACTCTGATTCTTTCCATCTATAAAAGGATACCCGTAGTGATTTAATAGTTTCTCTTTGAAAATCTCCCTATCGGATATGTTACAATCATATAAAAAATCAATAAGCTGGTGATGACATTTACTGCAGTCCAATATACAATTATTTATAACTTGGGAATAATATTCTAAATCCGTACCCATTAATGCTTCCAAACTTCCTTTAAAATCATTAGAGAAAATGTTCAATAGTCTATAAAAAGGCATACTCTTTCCCTTATATGAAACAGCATAGTCGCGAATAACAGATTGGTACAAGTCCTTTCCATCCCAATTTGGATGCTGTTTAAATAACTTGAGTACTTCAAAGAAACCAATGCCTGGATTATCCCAAAGCAAAGCACACAAACAAATAGACGCTATTTTCTTATTATCCTGTGCTATATCAGGCATAGTTTTACTTATAATAAGTTCGACTGCATGGTAGGGTATTATGGCGTGGCTTACATCATTATTAATCATAGATTGAATAGCATGAGCCATACCCTCAATGACACAACGATGTCCAAATTGAAATCCATGTTCTTTCGCTTTGTCGTTTTCAAAATCATAACACCCTATCCATACAGCTGTTTTCTCTTTTTTTGCGATGGATATTTCACGTTCATCTATTTCTATGTCGGAAATATTAAAATCTGTTGTTTTAGTTCCTTCAAGATTGTTGAAATGAAATATAAATTGATGAATGTGCCCATCTGTTTCCCATAACTTTAATGGGACATTTATTTCATCGTTATTTCTTATATAATCACGATACTTCGCAAACATTCTATTGTACATATCACTCATCCTTATGCCATATAGACTTGTGATATGTTGTATGTAATGTATATATTCATGAACAAATGTTGCATATGTAGATAATGTCATATTGTCCAAGTTCTCCAAATCAATATTATCATCTACGTACATGTGCAAATGGTTTGTTTCATACTTACTACATTTGCCATTTAAAATGTCATAATCAAAAAAAGACATACCCATTCGTTCGTAAAAACTTTAAATTGGGGAATTTAAATCAAATGACCTTTCAAGTTCCAATTCTGGACGAGTCAAAAGAATTGGCATTTCCTTTTGCTCTTCTTTTACAATGCTCGAAGCATTTTTTGCTCTCGTAGCAGCCCAATTTCTAAGTGCAGCTATTTGCTCTTTCATTGTAGTTGATAAAGGAACCGTTTCTGAGATTGCGTCCATAATATGCGATGCATTTAGAACTGGACTCTCGGGATTATCAACATAAGCTGCAAACATTGCTTCCTTAATACACTCTTCTATTTCTGCACCATTGAATCCTTCAGTTTTTTTTCCAAACATACCTATGGGATATTGAGATGGATCTTGTCCTTTTTTCTTTAGATGAATAGAGAATATGTTTTCTCTCTCCTTTGCTGTTGGAAGATCAACAAAGAAAATTTCATCAAATCGTCCCTTTCTCAGTAATTCTGGAGGCAGAAGATTTATGTTGTTTGCGGTAGCCACTACAAATACAGGAGAAGTTTTCTCTTGCATCCAAGTCAAAATTGTGGAAAATATGCGAGAGGTAACTCCGCCATCAGTGGAGCCACTTGATTGTACTCCATTGAGTCCCTTCTCAATTTCATCTATCCATAGAACACAAGGTGCAACTGCCTCCGCAGTAACAATAGCCTTTCTGATATTATCTTCACTACTACCAACAAGTCCTTGATAAACTTTTCCAATATCTAATCTTAGCAGAGGCATGTTCCAAAAGGAAGCTATACTCTTTGCTGTAAGACTTTTACCACATCCGGGAACACCTAATAAGAGAAGTCCTTTTGGTTCTTGCAATCCAAAATCTCGCGCTTTCTTTTCATAAGCTTTTTGTCTTTTGAATAGCCAATCCTTAAGGATTTCCATGCCACCAACATCCTTTAGACTCTCATTCTTCGGGAAATAATCAAGAATACCTGATTTCTTTATGATTTGTTCTTTTTCAGACGAAATCGTATATGGCGCATTCTGTCCTAGATCGTCTTTAACTGCGGCAAGACAAAATGCTAAATCGGCTTCCATTGAGGTCATACCTAAAGCCGCATCCACCATTCTGTTACGCATTTCCACTGAGAGATTGATTTTACATTGTCTTTCAACTACGCCAAGTGTTTTTTCCATATCAAATCTATCTGGTAATGGGATATTCAATACCGTTACATATTTCTCCAATTCTACTGGCAATTTATAAATAGCAGACAGAATTATAGCATGAGTATTTGTATGTCTTGCTTTTTCAGCAATTGAACGAATATAGTATTTGACATTTTCCTCTTCTATATAGTTGTTGAAATCTTCTAATATAAAAACATCCTTTCTTGTATCCTTATCATTGTGGATGTATTTCAGAACTTCTTCAGGTTCAACGATTTCTTCACCATCTTGATTTTTAATGGGAAGGGCGTTGTTGCTATTAAACTCTCGCAAGCCTTCTACGCAATTCCAATTGAAAAGTCGAACATCCTTTCCTTCTGATTTGAGGATATTTATTATACCATCTATTTTTTGCTTAGTTCTATCGTATTCAAAACTATTTAGATACAGAACAGGATAATATGCCTTCAGCATATCTCTTATTTTCGAATATACGGCTTCCATTATATTGTTATTTCTGTTGTATGGATTGTATGTTATTTCTACGAGGTTTCATTTTTGCTAAATACTTAGCAGGAATGTTTGTTTTCTTTGTCATGATTCTTTTGTTACCCAGCAACTGTTCAAGAACATCCATAGCATCATGAGCTCTTTCATTAACATCGTTAGGAAGATAGTCAGAATCTGTAACAATAGTTCCATCTTTTAAAATGACAAACTTTATCTGCGCAACAGGTTCGTCCTCGTTTTTATCTTTTGAACGACCCACCATAAAAAAGCAATAAACTTCTTCAGTTGTAGGGGTGAATCGATCATTCGCTTTATAAGTAAAGCCCTTTTTCTTAAATTCTTGAACCAAGGAGTTTTTGGCATATGCGGCATTTAAGGCATAGAATTGGTTTTGTAATTCTTCTACTTTTTGCACTGCATTGGGCATATAATAGGTATTATATGTTACCTCATTTGTTGTAAGATTAAGTTTAAGGGCAAATTCACCGTACAACTTAGTTCCATGGTTTGCATCTATTACAAGTAACTCATTTCCGTTAATAGAATACGTCCACCCCAAGGTGTCACACGCAGATTTTAAAACATCTACGTGCATCACATGAGGATTGCGTACAAATCTTGATGATTCAAATCTAGACATATCAATCTTTGTATTTGGTCAATAAACTTTCAACACTTTGTGTAGTTACAAAAGTCAAACGTCGTTCCGTATTATTGTATTTAATAAAAGAAGACCACTTCTCTCGTAAAGAAGCAGAGAACATAAGATTCCTAAACTTAAATGAATGATTTGAAACAATGAATGTAATGTCATATAACCCTTCATTGGAGGATGATTCAATCATTAATCCATCATATAATCTAGAGTAATTTACAACGTAATTCTTTAGATAAGTATGGACCAAGGCATTTTTATTGATTAGCCTTCTCGTCGAACAATAGAAAAGCGCAAGCAAATGTTTGTCAAGTTCGTCCTTGTTCTGAGGGTTAGGACCATCAATAACTGATGTCGCAAAGTCATTAATAGAAGAATTTACAGCAACAACATTATTTCGTTTGTTGTTATTTGTTATTTGACGTGCTTTTTGAACTTTTCCAGAGAATATTTTCTTTTCTGGGACTGCGTCTATCAACAAAAGGTTATTCTCTAACAACTCCATTGTAGAAGGATCATCAATAGAATTATACATTAATTCTTTAGAGATACTTTCCAATGAAGTTTTATATCTCTTTTTATCCTTTATGTTTAGACCGCCCATATTTGATGCTACGACTAACTCTTGTCCTATTTTCGCTAGATTCTTATATAGTTTTTCTTTAAGACATCCTAAGATTTTCTCTTCAAGTAAATCTTCTATGGGACTAAACAACTTATGAACTTCAGGATTATCAATGTTTAAGAAATAATCCAAACGTTCATTCTTGTAATTCGAAAAAGATGTAACTTCAAGATTCTCAATTTCCTTACGTATTCTTGATGCGTAAATCTCTGCAAATTCCAATAGGAAATCTGCATATTTGTTCTTAGCAACAGTATGATGTGCCAAGGTCATTTCTTCTCTTCGTACATGCTTTTGTTCCTCTGAAACAGAGAATGACAACACATTGAAACTTCCCGAGAAAAGAATTTTCTGATCGCCTTTAACTTCTATGACATTTTTAAGGTGAAACTCAGGGAGTTGAACATAGAAAAAGTTAGGATATTGCTCATCCAATAACTTGATTCCTGGTTCTACTTCCTCGTCCATCATAGGTTTTCCATCATTATTTAATGCAGGTTCAGAATAAGCGATGAAAACTCTCTTATTTTCGTCTTTGAGGAAATTTTCAATAAGTGGACCACGATCGTGCATAAAAGCACCTTTTCGAATCCATGGACTTATGAGCCAAACCTCATCTGGATCATCCTCATTGAAAATCTTATGAAGTTCAAGTTCAAAAGACAAAGAATCGTATAGTGCTTTTTTATGAAGTCTTTCCTTGTCATTAGTTGTATTTGTTGGTTGAGAAGAGTCTGCACTTGTATCCGATAAAGAGGCTTTATGAGCCTTCTCTTCTTCAAGTACAAGTTGCTTTTCTGCCTCTTTTATATCTTCAGATATTTCTGATTTTGCCGTCTCAACAGCATCTCCTTCAAGTACAATAGTTTCTTTATCAATTTCACACTCAAACTTAATACAGTTTTCAAGGAGTTCTGCTAACAATTCTGGATTAGAATTGATTTGTTCTGACATAATTGGATTTAATGCATTTGAATTTTCGTCAAAAACTAATGCACGAACCTCTTCTGATGAAGCTATACTTTGTACAAAACACACATATACCTTGTAACTAGCCTCATGGCCTTCCTTCCAGATTGCACTTTCCAAAATGTAACGATTCTGTGGGAAATGTACGTCCTGCGCTTGGCATTCAGCATACTGCTTAATTTGTTCCAAAGATAGATTTAGATCGTCACAAGGAGTATTAACCTCATTGATTTTTGAAAGATAATCACCTATGCAATTTTTAATATTTAACCACGACAGGTGAGACTTATCAATGTAAATATCAAATGATTTTGTATAAGTATCAGGACGTTCTCCCCTCTCTGCGTACATGAGACCTGCATCTGTAAGAGCCATACATGAATCATCACCTTCAATAGCATTAAAGCCTCGAAGTGTCTCGATTGCTGTCCGCAATATCGACTGTTCTGCTTTGTCGTTAACTACGTCCAAGCCCAAAATCAATCCTATTTTTTCAAAAGATGATGTTTCATCGATAAGAAGTATGCCGACAATGCCCTTTTCAAGCGATGTTATCTTTGCAGGTCTTTGGGTTTTACCAGCATAAGTGGCTTTAACAAAGTTAATGTCATAAGAAATATATCCAAAGATTCTTTCTGAAATTTTCTTTTCTTCGAATACAGCTTTTGCTATACGAGTTCCGATAGGTTCCAGAACCTTTTGGGGCGCTGCATTTTTTTTATTTTTTATCTTGCTCATCTCACTGCATCTTTAAGTTGTTCAAAACTAACAGTTTCCATGTTTGCAATGGAAGCGGCATAATTACTATTACTCTCAAATTGGCGTTTGTTACCTACGACTATAAGAAGACGTTTGGCACGAGAAAAAGCGACGTTAATACGTTCGATTTCTTTTGCAAAACCAATATTGTTTTTGGGGTTACTTCGAACTGTTGAAACAATAATAATGTTGCGCTCCATTCCTTGGAATCTATCGACCACATCACAAATGTACTCTCCTTTGTTAATGTGCTTGTTAAACCTATAATCGTATTTTTTCTTAATCTCGCGGTTTTGGGCACTATAGAATGTTATGATGCCAATTTCTTTGTCCTCTGTTTTTTGCTGTGCATTAACAAAATTAGAATAGCCATCTGCTTGTTGCAAAGCCTTAAGAACTAAATCTATGGCCTTAAGTTCTCCTTCGTTTTTATAACCTGGGTTCAAGTATGTTTCTGGGGTGTGAACGTCAATCCATACAGCATGAGTGCTTGGCTGAATTATAGGATTTAATGTAATGCCATGCCATCTACTTCCCTTGTTTGTCAAATCAGGGATGTCCATTGTTTCTGTAATACCACACTTTAACCCACCAGTAGCAGCAAGTTCTTCTTGATAGAACTGTTTAATTGTATTCATAATCTGTTCATGCATACGATACTGGGTATCAAGCGTAGCAACAATTGTCTTTCTAACCTTTGCTGCAGCTTCAAATAAACGCTTAAATTGAGATTCTGCCTTTTGTAATTTCTCCGCAATATCTTTTTTGCCAATCTTTTCAAGGGCACTGTCAATTGTATTTTCATCCATCATTGGAGGCAGCTGTTTGTGGTCACCAATGACGATAATTTTTTTGCCCAAGACAAGCGGTACAGCCATTTCTACTGGTGTAGCTTTACTAGCTTCATCCATTATTACCACATCAAAGAACATATCAGAACGCTCATTTCCACCAAACATGTCAGAATATGATTCCATAAAATCACGAGAACCACAAATACTACATGTTGCTGCAACAAGATTTACATTGCTTTTGTATAAACGGCTAAACTCTGTTCTTGAATGTTTATCCTTGGCTTCAAGTTCTTCTTTCCAAGAACTTATCGCTGACGAATACTTCGGATCATTAGAAATTTTGGAAATAATTCTATCCATCCAAATTTTTGCAGCATTATCATTGCATTTTGTTGAGTCTTGACTCCATGTATCAATAATGGATGTAGAGAAACGCAATGCTTCTGGTGCCAAATTCTTAATCTTCCTATCATCAAGACGACCTAGAATACGAACAGGCCTAATGCCAGCTTGAGTCTGCAAACGCTCAAGTGCATTATCAACAGCTGTGTTTGTCTGTGATGTTAATAGAATTCTGCAATCAGGATTCTTGCGAATTTCTTGCCAAATTATCTCGGCAATAACAGTCGTTTTACCAGTACCTGGAGGACCTTGAATAAGTGCAAAGTCTTTTGCAAGAACAGACTTTGTAACCGCCTCAAGTTGCTTTTCATTCAAATTTCCAATCTTATGAGTACGGATGTCTTCCAATGCAGTATTTATGTCAACAACGGTTTCACCAGCATACTTTGGATCAAAGATGAAATTTGGAAGATTCGGATTGATAGGTCTATGGTTATATTTACTTTCTGGCTTTAAAATACGACTCATAGCCTTGCTTTGACGCATCAATTCCATAGTTTCACCCATGGCAGGGAATTGTATATAGTCACCAGCTACTATCTTTAACTCCTTTGAAGACAACAATTCTAAAACGTCATCATTAGGTTCAATGATGGCATAGTCTCTTGTCCGTCGTACACAATTACCAATATTCAGACTGTTTTTCTGGAGGTATTGACGACGACGACGACGTACAATACTTTCCTTAGAGTACCGACTATGTGCAAGTTCTTCTTCATCAACCTCGCTCAACTTATCATAAGTTGAGCCATTAATGTAATTAACATTTTCATTTCTAAAGTCTGACTGAAGTTTGCGATCCAATTCTTGCAACAGAGAAAGGTCTTCCGAAAGTGACCATTGTGTGATTCCTTTATTGTTGTTATCATCGTAGAGAATTTTAATTCCATGAATAGAAGCAAGAGCCCCTTCTATTATATTCTCAATATTGTCTCTTTCATCAATATCAAAAAAATTGAAAGCAAAACGCAACTCTTTAGCATCTTTGCTAAGTCTATTTGTGGTGAAATTGCTGCGTTTGTCGGCAAGCGCAACATTTACTTTTTCAAATATACTACGACGGTATTCTTCATTCTCACAGAGGAACTCTATACGAGCTGTTGGCTCATATTCAGATGCTTCTGCACAAATAGATTCATCTAGTTGTGAGAATATGTCTTCTTTAAGAGTAGTGTAATCTTCTAGAGATTTTGGGTAGAAAATAACACAAGATCTAGGCACGTCAACTTGAAGTGAAGATTTACCATAATTCTGGAGTTTCAAATCTGCAAGAATAGTTTTTTCAACTTGTGGTGCAAAAGCATAGTGGAAAGTACTACTAACATACTGGTTTGAGTAGTTTTTCGTAACCATATTAAAATAACGACCAAGATGTGGAAGTTCGCTTGGATTATTAACAATCCAAGTGTAAGCATTACCTTTTATGTTCGCACCTTCAATTTCGATACTAGTATCTATCTGTTTTGGCGAAATTGATACCATGCAACTTGCAAAACGAAGTTTGCTAAAAATTGTTAGCCCTATATCAAGAGGACGCTTAGAAGTTATCACAAAGTGTTTCCCGTGTGATATAACTTGAGCATTATCAGGAAGATCTTTACAATAACTGTTTATATCAATAGATTCAACGGAGGGCAATAAAGGCATGATTAATTTTGTTGTACGAACAACCTCTGCAATACCTTTATGATGAGTATCTACAATTTTCTGAAGGAATACAATATCCTTATCAGAGGTTAGAAGAAACTCTCCAGATTCGTCTTTCTTTAGTTCGACTCCAAACTCTGTCAATTCAGAATCAATAGAAGACGTAATGTCTGCCAACTCTTCAGTGTCTGATATGATTGCAATCTTTCCGCTTACCGTATTGGTAGGTTCTGAATCAGCCTGAAAACAATAATCCCTTCCTATTGTTTTAATACTTTCTATGGTATCTTCTGGAATGGATTGGTAACTATCAAATGATATAAGGCATTCACCATCATCGATGGAAACTTTTGCTTCCATCTCACATTTTCCTTTTAATTCTTCTGTAATGGCATTGTTAAGATTCTGTGCATAGCTGTCCATATCAAAATCCAATTTCAGCAAACCTCCTTTTTGTTTGCTAATATTTTGAATTTTGATTAAATCTCGTTTGGTCTCTAGCAGAGCATTTAGACCATCAAGATAAGCCTGCCACATTTCTTTATCCTCTTCTATTTGAATTTCAATAGGAGGAATAGGCAAAGAGAAGCAATTCTTAATGAATTGTGTTATCTCATTAATATGGCCAACCCAATAAGGGCCTGCACCACTAATCAATTTGAATGAATCTTCATATAAATCAACAAATCTTACCTCGCATTTTCTTATAATAAATTGGTCTTTCTCTTCTGGTAAAACCATGTTTTTTATAGTAAAATGCGGCACTCGTAAAGTGTATTCATCTCTCGCAAGTTGTGCAGTCATACAGTACGGGAGTTCATCGAACTTTATTGCAAGTTCTTCATACACTTTGTTTCTTCCTTTTTGTCTACGATGGATAAACGAACAAGTGTGTGTACCAGACAATTGTGCTATTGTATCCTCAAAAGATACTTGTGCATCCTTGTCATGGAATTTGGCATCGTCACTGGTATATCTAACAAACAAAGGAAGAGCTTCACTATCTTCAACGTTGCCGTAGATATTTGACTCAAGTTGCCTAATGTCTAATTCTGCCATAACGAATTAAAAATAATAATTTAACTTTCGAATCTGTGATTCATTATATAATAATTGAGTGAAGGTTTTCTCTATTTCAAATAAACGATACTTACATGTCTGTCGAACATATTTAATTGCGCTCGAATAATACTATTGTCCTCAATCATAATAACTAAACCATAATTCGCAAATGACGCAGCTTCCATAGGAGCTCCGAATGCTAAAGCATTTTCGTCATAACCATAACCTCTGAACTCTATAATGTTTTCGTGCTTGTTTACAATTTTCATTCGTTTTGGGGACATTTGAATATTGTTTTGCCAAAATGGATGCACTCCATCCATATTGTACATTGTCACAGTGTATCCTTCGGCACCTTCAATATTCTTTTCAATTGTTATTCTACGATGACAATTGTAGTTATGTCCAGAGACATCTTGCCCATTTTGGAAGCGGACATGATCTGACGAATCGTAAACAATTTTCCCGCTAGGAGGATTATTGTCACCTTTTATTATGCTGGATAAAAAATCTAATTCCATTAGCTAATATTTTTATTTATGTATTGTTAATCATTGATTATCTTTATAGCATCTTTGGGTATATAAGCGGTTGCGACCAAATAGCCCTCAAATAACTCCACGACAACTCTTTGCTGCCCAGCAATCCTTGCAACTCTGCCATGAATACCCTTGAATTTACCTTCCGTCACAACTACGTTATCACCCAGTTTGAACTGGATGTTGTCGGAAGTGATTGGGATGATGTGAGGATTCTTGATAGAAGTGAGGCGGATAAAGTTGTTCATGGCTTCATTTTGGATTGTGAGCGGTGGATTGCAATAAGAATTGTCTTGACGATGGATTGTGTGGTCAAAGTAGTAGCTGAGCAAGGCTCTTCTTTCATTTGTCACAACTTTATTGTCGTGAATCAATGTTTCTACTTGTTCTGCTGTGACGTGAACAAATAGAAATGAGGGAAGAAGTGGTTCTGTAATGATTCGTTTCTTGTCATGTTTCTTCACTTCTTTGTATCGCATAGGAACATAACATTCAAATCCTTTAGCTTCTACAAATGCTTTTGCCTTGATAATACGTCCATACGAAACTCGCAGAACAAACCATTGCCTGTTTGCTTCAGGCACATTCTCTACCGACACCCCACCTTTGTTATTTAAGATGGAGGGCGTACAAGAGGTAAGTCTTGCACTTGGACACGATGAGCCTGTGTCGATAGGCTGCCCATTATACAATGAAGCGTCAGCCGTTAAAGGCTGTTTGGTGTTATCTTCCAATGTTATTGCTCAGAGGTTAGATTAAACCAATAGACTTTCTTTTGAAAGAATTGTCAATTATTGACCACAAAAATAGAAAATCTTATTCAGACGAAAGAATAAATAATAGGAAATCTTTATTTTGGACATCACATTTCTGTAATTTGAGGCGATTTGCAGTAATCAACGCTACAAATCGCCTCAAATTGTCGTTATCTGGATAAACCTTGTGACTTCTTTTTTGATGGTGCTCCTAACCCCAACTTCTGTGTTCCGTCCCAATTAGTGAGTTGGTCTGCACAACCATTGGAGCCACCGAGTGAAACGTATGTATCTGCGCAGCACGACATGTGATCAATGAACGAAAGGACGTTCTGAATGATGGGTTCGTTATAAACAACCTCATCGGTAGCAAAGAGTTTTGTCCAGTGTGCGACACATTCTTTCCGATAGTTGCCACAACCATTCCAATCCATGCTTGCGAGAAATCTGTCAACAGCAGATGCTACTCCTTGTGGAGAGCGAAGCGCAATGTTGGATTTTGTGGCAGTAGCCATAATACCATAATAGATTGCTTTGGCTTCTTTCTCGTTGAAATCTATTCTGCTTGATTGTGAAAAGGCTTGGAGTTGTTCGTGACCTTCACTAATGAATCGGTCAAGGACACTTTGATATCTGTCTTGTCTTGCCTGTTCCTTACGTTTTGCCTCCGTATCTTGCGTACTTCCACACGTTTTACAGCTTCAATTATTTCAGGCTACTTTGTCAAGTCGTTCATAATCGCTAAACAACGATTTAAAGAATAACTATTATAAATGCAAAATTAAGCACTTTTTTTGAGTTGTTCAACATATTAAGTGTTAAAAGTTCATTGTGAACGAATTTAATGTCACTTTTCACCCGATTTGGGCTTGGTCATCTGCTTTGTAGAATGTCCCTGGAGAAGCAAGCAGGCATTCCAGCTGTTCAGCTAATCCTGTCTTTCTGTCTTTTCCGTATAGTAGGTGAAAGCATACACTCCATATACAAGAAGTCATATTATGAACTTCTGAACACTGGTCACAATTGCTATTATCGAATGATGGGCAGAGCAATCATGGACTGGCGCAAACTCCTTATGGGTAAGGCTCTTCGCTTTTTGGTGATTGATAAACAGTCGTATCGCCTCATTTAGGCAACAAAATGATTTTCGTACTGCTTATCTCTACTATTTTGCGATAAACAAAATTGTAGAATGCTTCATTCGTATAGTCAATCTATTTGATTCCAAAGAAAGAATTTCTCCACAGAAAAAGTCCTCATATTCTTTACCTTTGTAAGTATATTTTCGCTCAAATACGATATACTTTCCATTAGTATTTTCCAATAACGAGGCTTCGTACTTTTCGGGGCTATAACTACACAAGTAAGTGTTATAAGTAATTATTATCAGACTTTCCTACAAATTTATGTTCTGATAAATCTTGGAAAAACGGACAAAATATAGTATTTTTGCCTTGGAAAAACGGACAAAATGCCTCCGTTTTATATTAGATAAACGGACAAAGATATGATTAAACGTAAGATAGACAGATGTTTAGCTGACCA
>ULSS01034088.1_pt1 | contig 15347 bp, 7 predicted proteins | sample 1956901 | NCBI WGS metagenome assembly ULSS01 (sample SAMEA4835714, study PRJEB28245) | human gut metagenome | biome: gut microbiome; material: fecal sample | place: Denmark | collected 2008
CCAACTCTTTATCCATATCAAAGGCAAGCATACCACCTTTCTCATGATTCCTTTTCATAGCCGCATATCCCTCCTTGGGCGACCATTTATGAAACCCCCCCCGCTGATAAGCGGAAGTAATCAAGGAGGTAGCCGGACAGCCCGTCATAATATAAGTATAAGACCCTATGGACGGCCCACGAGGTAATAGACCTCCATTCTTGTCATATTCGATAAAAGAAGCGGAAAACTCGTCTAAAACAGAAGGATACGCCAGTCCCCACAACGTGTTTAAATTCCACTGTGTCAACCATAGAGCATCTGAATTATACATATGAAACCTTGATTTTCCTGTTTTATCTTTAGGCAAAGTCCGTACTTGGAATTTAGGAGCAATCGTATGTATCCTTGTTTGTTTTCCAATACGTTCTCCTCCGGACAAATAATCCGGATACTCGCCATTGCTATCATCTATCTTATGGCGCCCCAACAATATGTGCCACAAATCGGTATAAAACTTGGTCTTTTGCTGAAAAGAACCACCTTGCACATCAATTTTTCCCAACCACTCATTCCAAATACGCTCGGACGCACTCTTAACTTGATCAAAATCCCAATGTTTACATTCCCGCTCTATATTCTCACGGGCATTTTCCTCACTCACATAAGAGATAGCGGTCTTCAACAATAGCTCATCACCAGCCTTAAAAGATCCAAAACAAGCTTCTACGCCAGAAGAAGGAGATTGTTTAAAAGAAGACTTAGGCACGGTAATTAATTCTGGAGAACCTATCAAACTATTGATATCCGTTTCCTTTCTATCTCCAACCCAACCGTTCAAAGCATCCATAGGTTTATCAAATTGAACAACAAAATAAACTTTAGCCACATCGACACCTCCCCATACACGACCAGCCGTATCAAAATATCCGGAGATCTCTGTATCATTCACCTTTGTCACATGAGCGTTCAACAAAGTAGAAGTAGCTATATGACCTCCCAGATTTACCAAGACCTTCGCCAAACCATCTTGCGTATACGTAAAACGATAAAGTCCTACCCTATCCGTAACCGTCTGTTCTACCCATATTTTATAAGTATCCAAGAACAAACGGTGATAACCAGGTTGGACAATCTCATCATCATGAGAAAAAGAAGAACGCCAAACCTTATCTCCTCTGCAAACATCTACCTCATCTTTCACCGGCATCAAAGACAATCCTGAAATCATCCAATTATGAATTTGAGGGAAGCCTAAAACCTTAGTAGAATTATAATTATAACCTCCTCCTCCTTGATTGATATTGCGGGTTAATGGAGCGGAACTTATCATACCGAAAGGCAAACTTCCGGTCACAAAGAAAAAATATCGACCTTTAGCGGTCTCGACATAAGGATTCACCCAAGAGATATAATCCGGATAAGACTCAGGAGCAGGATACACCTCTATCTCAGACAGCCCTAAATCTTGTCCTTCTCCATCCGTCATTTGAAAACGAATCCATTCCGTCTTCCGAGTATCAAATTCAACCACCCTTGGCGCTCCATCATTGGGAATCAAATTAACCGTTACCGAACTACCGTCACTAAAGAACAAGGTACCCGCAGCACAATGGCTTCGCTCATCCACCCGATCGTATAAAATAACCTTATTCGTATAAATCGCATGATCCCAATCTAATTGTATCCAAGGATACGGATACACCCGACCACGCGCATCCAATTTTGTCTTGGCTACCCATTCTCCCTTTCCGGAAATACGAATCACCTGATCTATCACATACTTACCTTCCTGCTCTTGGCTCAAGGCAGACGAACAGGAAACTTTAGCTTGATAAGCGACATTATGAGGGGTTGCCCATAACTCATAACAGGTAGTCAAACACAATAGATATAAAATAACTCCTAGCTGCTTCATATTTTTTATTACATCGTGAAAAAGCGGTGCATCAAATGGATATTAAACTATTTGACACACCGCCTTTTCTTTCATTTAATTTATCAATAACCCGGATTCTGTTTCATTACTTCCGTACCACAAATATCAATCATAGACTGAGGTATCGGGAAATACTCATGCTTACCTTTTACGAAATGAGCATTTTGCAAGTGGGAACGGAACACTTTCTCTTTGGCGATATAAGCGTTGATAACTTCATCCGCGACACCCCAACGCACCAAATCAAAGAAACGAATTCCCTCATGCGCCATCTCCAAACGTCTCTCCATACGTAACGCTTGCACGGCTTCATTTTTTGATTTAAAAGGCTCATCATAAACCCCTACCTTATAATTAGCAGCATCTTGTGATTGATCCATTGTCTTGACATGCTGAGTATTTTTCGCACGCTCCCTAATCATATTGATATACTTACGCCCAGTCTCTAAATCACCTGTCTCAATAGCAGCCTCAGCTCTCCACAATAACAAATCCGCATAACGAATCACATAGAAATTCAAAGCATTCACATAAGGCCATATCGGCGAATAATAAGTAGAATTCAATGAAACCAAACGCTTCTTCGGGCTATACGGGCCATACACACTAGCCTCTCTAGGAGTCCAATCATACAATTGTACATCCATAAACGGTATATTTGGTCTAGCTAATGTATGATCCAAACGAACATCTACATAGTCATTCTCTGACACATCTTTACCATCATTATAAGGCAAGCCTTTAACATCCGTTTTATAAGCATTTACCAAATTTTGAGTCGGCCGCAAAAAGCCATATACAGGATAAGGACCTCCCGGAGGCAACAAGCGATCGCCATAACTTCCGTTCTCATTATTGGGAGAACCATCATTAATGGACAGCTGGATCGCAAAGATAATCTCCGAGCAATTATCATTTTCAGGCAAGAACACATTCCGGAAATCAGGGAATAGCTCATATTTTCCAGATTGAATCACCTCATCACAAGCTTCCAAACATTCTTTCCACTTGGACTGATATAAATAAACCTTTGCCATATAAGCTCTAGCTGCCATTTTAGTAGGCCGGCCATAATCCGCTTGGCTCTCCGGCAATACTTTATAAGCAGCAGAGAACTCTTCTAAAATCTTCTCCCACAATTGATCGGATGAAAACTCGATATTCGATTTCTTATTGTATTCATTTGGATCCACCAACGTTTCATCGATCCAAGGAATCTGATTATAAATGATTTTTAAGTTGAAATAATAATGCCCCCTCAAAAAGCGCATCTCAGCTAAACGCTGTTCCTTGTTTTTAACCTCACTACCATTCAATAAACGAATCGCTTGGTTACAACGTTTTATTCCCTCATAAAGAGCAGCCCATCGAGCTTCAAAGTCAATCCCTGTGGGATTCGCATTAAAGATCTCCATCAAATGGATTTGGTTCTGGTCACCGGTACCGCCGCCACCTTTATACGCATCGTCAGAGACAACATCCCCGAACTGCCAGTTTGAGCAACCGGAATTAATCGCATCAGAGGCATAATACCCATCCAACACAGCATATGCACCGGTCACGATACCCTCTATATTTTCCTCACTCTCTACCTGTCCGGGCAAGAACTCACCCACAGGCTCCTCAGAAAGGAATGAGTCCGCACAAGAACACATCATCAACACTGATGCCGCAAAATAAAATATCTTTTTCATTGTATATATCTCTTTTTATGTTAAAAACTAACGTTAACCCCTAAAGTAAATGTTCTTGGTAATGGATACACTCCACGATCCACCCCCATATCCAAATTACGGTTCTCAGAAGAATAACTCTGCAAACCAACCTCCGGATCAATACCTTCATATCCCGTTATGGTAAACAAGTTCTGTCCTTGCAAATAAATATACGTACGTTTCAACTTCAACTTAGATGCCACTTTATCCGGTAGTGTATACCCCACCTTTAAGTTCTTTAAACGGACAAAAGAGGCATTATGGATATAATAGGTAGAAGGACGAATATTATTATTCGGATCATCCAATGTGACACGAGGTATATCCGTATCCGTATTATCCGGACGCCAAGCATCCAAGATCGTAGAATTTTTATTATATTGAGCCTGGTTATAAAACTCACCCAAATAATTCGTCAAATTATAGACCTCATTACCAAATACACCTTGGAAGAAGGCACTAACATCAAAGTTTTTATAATTGAAACCCAACGTCAACCCCATGCTACAATCAGGCAACGGATTTCCCTTGAAATCGCGGTCATCACTATTGATAACGCCATCTCCATTCAAATCCTTGAAGCGAATATCACCCGGTTTCGCATTCGGTTGTAATAACTCACCTCTATCATTCTTATAGTTTTGGATCTCCGCATCGCTTTGGAACAGACCATCAGCCTCATACACGAAGAAGGATCCGATCGGTTGTCCTACCGCTGAACGAGAAGTCTCTTGATCGAAATTACGTCCGTGAAGTTCACTACTGGAAAGACCTATATAATCCACCCCATTCAGTTCGGTCATTTTATTCTTGATAACAGAGAAGTTATATGCGACAGAGAAACCAAAATCCTGATTGATTTGCTTTTGATAATTTATCTCCATCTCAAAACCTTTGTTGTTCATCTTACCTACATTATCCCAAACAGTCATATTTGTTCCCCCGATCGAGGCAGGTAAGGCTCTACGCCACAATAAGTCCTTGGTATCTTTATTAAAATAGTCCAAAGTCAAATTCAAGTCACCATTCAAAAAACCCAAATCCACACCGACATTCGTTTGTGTGGTTGTCTCCCATTTCAAATTAACGTTTCCGTTTCGAGTCTGCACCAATCCTAGATCTACACCACTTTGATTTCCATCAATCGGGTAATTCGAGTTCGTAGAATTACTCTTATATGAGTCAATCGTCGCATACGACGGAACATCCGAGTTTCCATTCTGTCCCCAACCAACGCGTACTTTCAAATTACTAATTGCCTCAACATCAAAAAACGGCTCATTACTAATGCGCCATCCAACTGATGCCGCAGGGAAATTACCCCATTTGTTATTACCTAAACGAGATGAACCATCCCGACGCAAAGTAAACGCCACCAAATACCGATCATGATAATTATAATCGAGCTTACCGAAATAAGAGACCATACTATACTCCGTAGCAGCACCCGAGTTCTTCTGGGTTCCTACATCTCCCGCATCTAAAAAACGGAAGTTAGGATCGTCTGACGGAAAACCGTCTCTTGAAGCTGTAAAATACTCATATCTATTTCTCAAAGACTCCATACCTAATAAGGCATTGATCGTATGGTCGCCAAATGTCTTATTATAAGTCAAGGTATTCGTGAATACCCAGTTAAAATTCCAAGCATTTCGGTTGGATAAACTACTTAATTTCTCCGAGGCATTCAACTCATCATATTTTGGACTGAAAGAACGTCTATACAGATTATTGTAATCAACACCAAAAGAGGTCTTAAACATAAGCCCATCAAACAAATGTAACTCGGCATACAAATTACCTACCAAACGACTCTTCTTATCCTGATTATCCTTGTTCCTATACAATTTACCCATGGGATTCGGTATATCCGAGAATACATTTCCGGCATACTCATCTTCCAGATTCTTCACAGGCGTGATAGACTGGAATTTATAAGCCTCATACAAAGTTCCTCCCAAGGCGGCATTGTTAGAGACACTTGTTCCCCAAGAATGAGAAAGAGAGATATTTTCTCCTATACGGAGATGATCATCAAACAATTTATACTCGGAATTAAAACGACCGCTCACACGCTTGAAATCACTAAACTTAACCAGTCCCTGCTGATCATAGTATCCTAACGAGAATAATTGATTAGATTTTTTATCTGCTTTCGTAAAAGAGAGGTTATAAGACTGTACCACGGCCGCACGTAAAATCTCATCGACCCAATCCACATCATCGGAAGGAATTAAATGATTACTATCCAAATATTCAGGAACAACTGCCTGATCACCATTTCCGTAGACATCATGCGAAGGAGTTTTTCCATCATTTTTCATAGCCTGCCACAACATATCACCAAACTGTTGCGCATTCAACATCCTCAATTGCTTCGCTGCTTTTTGTACACCAAAGTAAGCATCTAAATTGACATTAAACTCACCCTCTTTCCCTCTTTTTGTATTGATAATAACGACACCATTAGCCGCACGTGCTCCATAGATAGAGGCTGAGGAAGCATCTTTCAATACCTGCATAGACTCGATATCGTTTGGATTCAAAAAATTAATACCACCATCCACAGGAATACCATCAATGATATAAAGCGGATCATTGTTACGGATCGTACTGAAACCGCGAATACGCACCGCAACTCCTCCACCCGGCATATTATCCGGCATCACGTTCACTCCGGAGAGCTTACCCTACATCATTTGATCTACGCTAGAAACCGGTGTATCTTTCAAGTCATCGATCTTCAAGACCGAAACCGCACCCGTAAGATCTTTTTTACGCGATACACCATAACCTACGACCACAATCTCGTCCAAGTTTTGTGAGTCCTCTTTCAACGAAATGGTCAAATCCGTCTTTGAACCGGGTACCAGCTCTGTAGATAAATAACCAATATAAGAAACAACCAATACAGCATTATTCGGAACTTCCAACGTGAAACGCCCCTCAATATCTGTAATCGTACCGACAGTCGTTCCCTTCACCAATACATTAGCGCCGATTACTGGTTCTTGGTTCGAATCCAACACGACTCCTTGTACCATGCGTCCTTGTTGCTGTGCCAAAGGAATAGACTCTAATTTACGAGATAAGATAATCTGCTTATCTACAATCTTATAATCGACATTCATATTATCGAAAACCCGGGATAAAACCAAATTAATATCCTTATTATTGGCCTCTAAATTGACAATACGACTCACATCCAAAACATGATCCGCATACAAGAATGAATAACCCGTTTCCTCCTCTATCCGATCGATCGCTTGCTCCAACGTAGCGTTTTTCAACGACAAGGAAAGTGTTGTTGTCTGTGAATAAGAGGTACCTGCATATAACTGGAAGGCAGTCAAGAATGTAAATGCCGTACCAAGATTTAAGATACGATTCGATTGAGGTAAATACCGAGTAAGATTCCTCTTACGTAAATGAAATGCACTCATAAGCATGTAGATTTAGTGATTACACAAAATTTATTTTGAAATGATTTTTTATCGTTGATAAACATCTATCCTCTGCCGGACAAACGTGGAATCCGAATGAGAGGAAAGTTGTCGGGCAGACCATTCAATAGGGGCAGTCTGTTTTAGATAATCCAATATTTGCTCCAAGGTCTCATTTGTGAAAGTCGCACGGTATTTATACTCCGCATTCGAGTTCTTATGCAGTACGATCTCCACATTATATCGTTTTTCCAGTCGCTTTAGTACCTTCTCTAAAGGAGTATTTCGAAATACCATCCGCCCCTTTCTCCAATCCATCTTCTCATCCAAATTGACAGCAGAAACACGGAACACACCGCTTTCCTTATTAAGCACGACCTGTTTGTTCGGTTCCAAGCGGATCCGTTCATCGTTCCGGATAACATCGATCTTTCCTTTTTCCAGCACAGCCTCGATAAAAGGTTCATCGTCATAGGCATTCACATTGAACTTCGTTCCATACGCTATTACCCGCAATCCCTCAGAGGTAGACACACTAAAAGGATGTTCCGGATCGGCTTCAACTTCAAAATAGCCCTCACCAAAGAGCTGAACTTTACGTTCTTTCTCATCAAAGACCGATGGATAAACCAAGCGGCTGCCGGCATTCAACCAAACAACAGATTGATCAGGTAACACCAAACGGGTAATTGTACCAGGCATGGAACTAATCTCCGCAAAAACCACAGATGCCCCCGTCTTAACATTCCTACCTGTGGTATAATATAAATAAGAAAAAAATAACGAGGATATGAGCAACGGTACTACAAGAATAGCTGCGGCACGGGTAAAAAACAACGAAAACATCCTCATAGAGGCTTTCCGCTTAGCACGACGTTCCATGCTTTGCCAAGCCTTATGCACATCTATCGCTTGGTATTCTAGCATATCCTCAGACAGAGCTTTAATCTTCTCAATCTGCCGTAATGTACTTTTTTCGTCTCCGCTTTCTCGCATATATGATTGTCTTTTTCTATATAGACACAGTCAAAACAAAAACACGACAGCAAAACGACTTTTTTTATATTTTTCTTCCTCTTGTACCCCACAATAAAGCAAGGAAATCACCTAAGCAGGTATTGCCCAACACGTATATATGTGTGGGCCCTCCTCACCAATTGCACAAAAAGCAAGGATTTTAGCTTGTGAAACAAAGGGGAATATATTCTAAAAATATATACATTTGTCCCATTATGGAAAGAAATCCAACAAAGACTGATACCGATTTCCTTTTACGGCAAATCACGACCGAGGACAATAAGCTCTCCTTCCAACGTTTATTTGAGCTATATTATCCTGCTCTTTGCATATATACCAAACGTTTTATCCCTGATCGGGAAACGAGAGAAGATATCGTACAGGAAGTTTTTTCCTCCATTTGGGAAAATCGTAAACGCATCGTAATAAGAACTTCCGCACGCAATTATCTCATCACAGCTACCAAAAACCACTGTCTCAACTATCTGCAACGCAATCATGAAGAATATGTAGACAAACTTCCTCAAGAGCAAATCCCTATCTATGCGGATAGTGGCGAGGAACTTTATACTTGGGAAGAATTACAAATCCTACTTCGAGAGGCACTTGCTAAATTACCCGAAAACTATCGATATGTATTTGAGAAGAATCGCTTTGAGAATAAGAGTTACGGCGAGATCGCAGAGGATATGCAAATATCCATACGGACAGTAGAAAGATATAAAAATAAGGCAATTGAAATATTAAAGACAGAGTTGAAAGACTACTTACCCCTGTTCATTGGTTGGCTATTTTAACAAAAACTTCCGGAAATACCCACATACCTCCGGAAGTTTCTCGTGTTCAATTCATTGTTGCTCCAACCAAACCTTCACCCCTTCAAGTAAGATCTGGTTCTCATCAGACTTCTGGGTAGAGAGCCGTAGATAAGTCTCATCCAAGCCCCGGAAATTCGAAGCGTCACGGATCAAGATTCCGTAATTATCTAAAAGGAATTGCTTTAAATCAGCGGCCGTGCCCTTCTTCAAACGGACAAGGAAGAAAGTCGTAGAGGTCGGGATTACCTCCAAGCCATCCAATTTACTTAATTGATAAATAAAATCCGCTGTCTCACGCTGCCATTTACGGATCGGCAACGTAAATTGCGCCGGATGGATCAAGATATATTTACTTGCCTCGATAGCGATAGCATTTACCGACCAAGGTATGATATACTTGTTCACTTTCTCCGCGATCTCCGGAGAAGCGACCAGATAACCGATACGCAAGCCGGGGATATTATAAGCCTTCGAGATAGACTGGACAAGGATTAAGTTCTTATGCGTTTTCACGTCACTCGGCTTTAGCATGTCTTCCGTCGTAAAAGCCACGTATGCCTGATCTATAATGAAGGTAGTCTGCGGATTCGCTGAGATCAAACGGAGAAGCTCCGTACGATGGATCAGCTTTCCATCCGGATTATTCGGATTACAAATCCAACAGAAATCCTGTCCCTCCAAGGATAACTCTGATAAATCGTCCGATGTCGGGAAGAAAGAGATCTCATGCTCATGCAAACGGCAAGCGTCCTCATATTCAGAGAAAGAAGGAATAGCGATCATGGATTTCGCACCTCGCCAAGCTTGCGCTAACAAATAAAAAGCGGTGATCGAACCATTCGTCACTACGATATTCTCCTCCTTGATCTCATACCGGCGGGCCAACAATCTTTTCAAAGTTGCAGCATCCGGCTCCGGATAACGAGTCAACTTTTCAAAATGCTCGATCAAATGTTCCTTCAGTTTATCTAAATTAGCTCCGTGCCACACATTCGAGCTAAAGTTTATCTTTACCTCGTTCTTTGCGTTATAAAAATCATCACCGTGTCCGTATAACATATACCTGCTTTTTAATTAATACCTTATCTGTTAAAACTGTCACAAAATTACGAATCTTTTTGGCTTTTCCTATCAATCGCCTTATAGATCGCATCCTGTATGCGAGTACGTATATCAAGCGATCCCAGTTTATTATTTGCCCGGCTAGGATTCACCCGGTTACTCAAAAATATATAAATAAGCTGGTTATCCGGATCTATCCAAAAACAAGTACCCGTAAATCCTGTATGTCCATAGGCCGAGGCGGGAGCCAAAGCCCCACAAGGCGAGGCTTTCGGATTACCAATCACCGGCTTATCAAAGCCTAACCCTCTACGGCAAGTCGGGCTCTTGCTTTGTGTAAACAAACGGCTGGTTTCCAAAGAAAGATAGCGCTCGCCGCCATAAGTCCCTTGGTTTAGCATCAATTGGAGCACCTTCGCCAAATCATTCGCATTCGAAAATAATCCGGCGTTTCCAGAAACACCCCCTTGAAAAGCGGCCGCCTCATCATGCACATATCCGCGAAGCAATTGACGGCGGACAAATCCATCTTGCTCCGTAGGTACAATTTGCAAGGTATCCATTCGCTTCAACGGATTATAAGTGGTATGCCAAGCCCCTAACCCGCTGTAGAAATCATCCCGAAGAAACTGGTCCATCGGAGATTTCATCAGATTTTCCACCATCATTTTCAGCATAATGAAATTCACGCAACTATATACGTACCTACCTCTCGTACCCAAACGGGATTTCTTGATATCTTGAAGGATCGTATCTTTAAAGGAATCACTCACATAGAAATTACGGGCTACCTCAGTCGTAAATCCGGGTTTCCGGGTATCCGAAACTACATCTGGAAGATATTTAAAATCATTCCGGACATACGTTTTAGCGTCAAAACGAACCGGATGCGTAGCGTTCTTCGCCGAACTATATAAACTGCCTTTATAACTATCCTTATCAATGGCATCCAGATAGAAATTAATAGTTGGAGTCACTCCCGATTGATGGTACAGTAACTCTTTTATCGATAAATCCTTTTTATTAGACTCCTTCAACTCCGGTATAAAATCGGAGATCTTATTGTTCAAGGTGAATTTCTTCTCATCATACGCTTTCATGACCGCCAATAAAGTTCCCGCCGCCTTCGACGCCGAGGCCAAGTCATAGACCGATGACTCCGTGACCGGCTGACTACTTTCGTAATCAAAATAACCGAACGATTTATTATAGATAATCACGCCGTCCTTCGCCACCAGCACTTGGCATCCAGGATAAGCCTTCTCATCCAATCCCTCTTTAACGATCGACTCAATTACATCCAGACGGTCCGGATTCGCTCCCACCTCTTCCGGCTGGTGATATCCCAAACGAGTCTTTTCCGTAAAAATACCAGTACCCGCATAATACAATCCCGGAATCGAAACCGGAAGTTTCCCTTTCGCCGCAATACCACCGAATATCACTTGGGCCGCATATTCCTGCGCTAAGGGAGTGCCCTCGTAAGCCAACACGACCGCCTTCGCCTTCTCGATCGACTTCTTATATTCCTTACAAGCATATGGTAAGGTAAAGAAAGCATAGACCAACTCTTTCTTCGCGGCCAACTGCCTCAACGCTAAACTCTCGGGAATGCGAATCGTATGTACGCCACAAATGATCACGTCGTATTTTTGCAATTTATTATAAACCTGCTGGACTTGGGCAGCCGTAGAACGCCGTCCAATGCTAAAGCAAGCGATCGAATCATATTCACCCAGCATTTTCTGGAATTCATTACCAACCCCGTCTCCAATCGAGAGCGCCGCAATCTTTTTCTTATTCAACTGTTTAAGAGGTAAGATCGTATCCTCATTCTTCAAAACGGTAATAGCCTCCGAATTCAACTTCGCCGCCATCCATGCCGCATGCGGAGAGTTCAAACGTTTCGATAAGCCTTTTGTTTCGACCGGCTTATAGGCATTCAATCCAGCGATATATTTGTACCTTAATATTTTCAAGCACTTGGCCTCGATCGCTTCCAGATCCAATACCCCTTCCTCGATAGCCTCTTTCACGGCCGTAAAATCATTGATTGGAGCGGCCGGAGCGAGCAAGATATCATTCCCCGCAAGCAAAGCCTTCACCGAAGGATTATCCGTTTTCTTTGTGGAAGCCCCTTTCATCGCTAAAGCATCCGTAAAGCACAGACCTTGAAAACCGAGTTCTTTCTGTAATAGATCCGTCACTACCGCCTTAGAGAAAGAAGCCGGCTTATGACTTTTGTCCAATGCCGGAACATAAAGATGTCCCGTCATTATCCCGGCGAACCCATCATATATATAACGTTTAAAAGGAAGAAGTTCCACGCTATCCAAGCGGGCCCGGTTATGGCGCACAACGGGTAATGTCTCGTGCGAGTCCTCGGAAGTATCTCCATGTCCGGGGAAATGTTTGGAGACAGACAAGATGCCCGTACTTTCCAATCCTCTTGCGTAAGCGATACCCTTCTCCGCCACAGCCTCCGGATTCTCGCCAAACGAACGCAGGCCGATCACGGGATTATCCACATTGCTATTCACGTCCATATCCGGAGCGAAATTTATATGAATTCCCATTTCCCGGCACTGCCGTCCCACCTCTTTTCCATATTCCTCGATCAAGGCATTGTCCTCGATAGCGCCTAGCATCATGTTTTTCGGGAAACGGGTGGTTCCACTTAATCGCATGGAAAGTCCCCACTCCCCATCCAAAGAGACCAACATCGGAATCCGGGAAGCCTTTTGCAAACGATTGGTCACCTCCGCCTGCGTCACCGGATCCCCTTTATGGAATAAGATGCCCCCGATCTTGATATCGTTCACGTAACGCATGAGCCGTTGCATATTCCGGTTATCGGATTTAGGATTCGCTATAACCATAAATAACTGCCCGATCCGTTCATCATAACTCATAGCGTCAAACACGGAATCAACCCAATGATTCATCTTTTCCTGATCCACCGCACGATAAAGGTTCGGGACTGTTTGCGCCCCACTCGATAAAAGGGAAATACAACACAAAAGCAAGATTCCAATCTGTCTCATCACAACATTATCATTATTACTCTCCAAAAATAAGAAAATATCGCAATAGTAACGTGAATTGTGATAGGGGTTTTTACTATCTTTCCTGTCTCGTAATAAAAAATGAAGTACTTCATGAAGCTAATACTACTCATAATCTTGATTATCTTCGGCTTTCAATCAAGCGCTTGGGGACAGGCGCCGACTCTCAGTATCGAGGCTAAACAAGAACCGATCCAAGAAATCATGAAAAAAATAGAGCATCAAACAGGCATGACATTCTCCTACGATCCTTCTATTCTCAAAGGCATTTCCCGGATTACATTCAAATCTGATAACCAATCCATATCGGAATGCCTTACCCGGCTATTCCAAAAGCTCCCTCTGTCTTATCAGATAAACGGTACCCACATCATCTTGAAGAAACGCCCCCGCTCAGTAACCATCAGCGGATTCGTACGGGATAAAGCGACTACGGAATATCTAATCGGGGCCTCCGTTTATGACTCTCGCACACAAAGGGGCACAGCTACCAATAACCACGGTTTCTTCAGTCTAACCTTACCGGTCGGGGTAGTCCGTCTGGAGACTTCCTACATCGGATACGGACGTTTCTCACATACATTCCAACCGCTCGAACGGGATACCGTGATGGAAATTCTGCTGGAAAGCGGTGAGGCATTGGCCGAAGTTGTCGTTACCGGTAGTAATGACACACAAAACCCGATACAAGCCCCTCAGATGGGAACGATTAAAATAACCCGGAAGATGATCAAGACCATCCCGACCTTATTCGGTGAGGCCGATGTGATCAAAGCCCTGCAAACCCAACCCGGCGTATCAGCCGGAACGGAAGGATTAGCCGGGATGTATGTCCGTGGGGGGAATGGAGACGAGAACCTGTATATGATAGACGGAATCCAACTGTATCAGGTCAATCATCTCGGAGGACTTTTCTCCGCTTTCAACGCCGAGGCTTTGAAAGATGTGGATTTTTATAAATCCGCTTTCCCCGCCCGCTATGGGGGAAGGCTTTCCAGCGTAGTGGATGTGCATACTAAAGATGGCAATATGAAAGAGTACCATGGTAGCGCCATGCTAGGATTGACCTCCGGTAACTTAAATTTCGAAGGGCCGATCATTAAAGACCGGACTTCGTTCAACGCCTCCTTCCGTCGCTCTTGGCTGGATGCCTTGTCCGCACCGGGTTTGGCGATCTACAATAAAATTCAGAAAAAGAAGGGGGAGAAATTCAGCGCACGCTATGCTTTTACCGATCTGAACCTAAAAGTAAACCACCATATCAATGACCGGAGCCAAGCTTACGTTAATTTCTATTTCGGACAGGATTTCCTAAAAGGAGGAAGTTCCGAGTTCTCCGTAGGTGATGATATAACCCCTTTCGAGAACAAGGACTTTGGAAAGATGCGCTGGGGTAACATCGCATTATCTTCCGGCTGGTCGTATGTGTTTAACAACAAGATGTTCGGTACCGTCACCTTGGCTTATTCCCATTATCAATCCAAACTAAAACAAGAGACTTCACAATACTACGGAACCGAGGGTGACAAAGATTATTCTTCACGTTTTATCGAGACCTCAACCCGAAACGGTATCAATGATTTCGGAGTCCATGCGAACTTCGACTATATTCCTACCCCGGCACATCATATCCGTTATGGCACCGACTATCTTTACCATCGTTTCAGCCCGGAATATATCGAGGAAAAGACCTCCGAGAATTTGTCTCCGACCAAACGAACTACCGGAGACGAGCGCCTTTCAGCGAATGAGTTGGCTGTTTTCGCCGAAGATGACTGGGCGATATCTCCCATTGTCCGGGCTAACGCCGGATTACGCCTGAACATGTATAATATACAAAAGAAGACATATGTCTCCTTAGACCCTCGTTTATCCGTACGCTTCCTGCTCACGAGGGATCTAAGCCTTAAGGCCTCATACGCCCGGATGAATCAATACGTACATCAGATCAGCGAAAGTTATATGAGTCTCCCTACCGATATGTGGATGCCGGTCAGCAAGAAGCTGAAGCCATTGGAGAGTGATCAAGTATCCGTCGGCGCTTATTACAATTTACACAAAGACTATTCCTTCTCGGTGGAAGGTTATCATAAATGGATGAATCACCTACTGGATTATAAAGATGGTTACAACTTCTTACCCTCGTTCGTCGGTTGGGAGGAGAAACTGGCCGCCGGTAAGGGGTGGGCCTACGGAGCGGAGTTTATCGCCCGGAAAGAGACGGGGCGTATAACAGGATGGATCGGATACGGACTAATGTGGAGCGACCGGCAGTTCGACGAGATTAATAATGGCAAACGTTTCCCCGC
>ULSS01014086.1_pt1 | contig 15328 bp, 17 predicted proteins | sample 1956901 | NCBI WGS metagenome assembly ULSS01 (sample SAMEA4835714, study PRJEB28245) | human gut metagenome | biome: gut microbiome; material: fecal sample | place: Denmark | collected 2008
CTACATACAACCAGTCGCGCACGTTCTCACCCTTACCATATACAGGCAATGGCTTGCGATGACGGATATTGTTGATGAACAGCGGAATCAACTTCTCAGGGAACTGGTATGGACCATAGTTGTTAGAGCAGTTGGTCACGATGGTAGGCATACCGTATGTATCGTGGAAAGCACGGACGAAGTGGTCTGAGCTTGCCTTGGATGCAGAGTATGGAGAGTAAGGATTGTACTTGGTAGTCTCCAGGAAGAACTCCTCGCCATAAGCCTCATGGTTCTTATCGCTGGATGCCTTGGTGGTGAAAGGAGCAGGAATACCCTCAGGATGAGTCATCTGCAAGGCACCGTAAACCTCATCGGTAGAGATGTGGTAGAAACGCTTGCCCTCGTAACCCTCAGGAAGGCTCTCCCAGTAAATCTTAGCAGCCTGGAGCAGAGACAGGGTACCCATCACGTTGGTCTGGGCGAAAGTGAATGGATCCTTGATACTTCTATCTACGTGGCTCTCGGCAGCGAGATGGATGATGCCATCCACCTGATAGTCCTGCATCAGCTTCAACATCAGGTCGAAATCACAGATATCGCCCTTAACGAAAGTATAGTTAGGCTTGTCCTCAATGTCCTTGAGGTTAGCCAGGTTGCCTGCGTATGTCAACTTGTCGAGGTTGATGATGTGATACTCAGGATATTTGTTCACGAAAAGTCTTACTACGTGTGAGCCGATGAAACCAGCTCCACCTGTTATTATTATATTATGCATATATATATTTTAATTATAGGGAACCCTCATCCAGGCGGTCCCATCCCGCAAAATATGGCGAGACCTCTGACGGTCCGACAACCTTAGAGCGTAGCGGTTCCGAGCACGCCAAAAGTGTGCGGTTACATTCCCGCTTCCTGAGGTTTCTGTCCCCCGCTAACGGGGGAACCGAAGGGGGTGTAAAGACCATTGAAGAGGGGCTTGGGGAGAAAGTGGAGCTCCCTTTGGAAAGGGAGACGGAGGGATTCGAAAAATATTTAATACTCAAGATTCTTTGTCAAAGAAGCTTCATTCTCTTCAAGAATGGAAAGCAGATACTTGCCATAGTCATTCTTCAGCATAGGCTGAGCATTCTCACGCAACGTATCACTATCTATCCAACCTTGGCGATAAGCAATACCTTCCAAGCAAGCAACCTTCAAGCCCTGGCGCTTCTCCAAGACTTCGATAAAGGTGGATGCCTCAGAAAGGGAATCATGGGTTCCGGTATCAAGCCAGGCGAATCCTCTTGCCATGGTCTGAACCTTCAACTGCTTATCCTTCAGGAACTCCTGGTTCACTGTTGTGATTTCCAACTCACCACGAGCAGATGGCTTGATATGCTTGGCTACTTCCACCACCTTGTTTGGATAGAAGTACAAGCCCACTACCGCATAATTGCTCTTTGGATGCTCAGGCTTCTCTTCGATACTCAGGCAATTGCCTTGCTCATCAAACTCTGCGACTCCATATCGCTCAGGATCGCTTACTCGATAACCAAATACAGTAGCTTTGTTGTTCTGCTCTGCATCTACTACTGCCTGATGCAACATCTGGTTCAAACCAGCACCATAGAAGATGTTATCTCCCAAAACAAGGCAAGCAGAATCATTACCGATGAACTTCTCACCGATGATGAATGCCTGTGCCAAACCATCTGGTGAAGGCTGCTCAGCATACTCAAATTTCACACCCAGTTGGCTACCATCACCAAGCAATCGCTTGAAGCCAGGCAAGTCGAATGGTGTTGAGATAATCAGAATCTCACGGATACCTGCCAACATCAAAACCGAGATAGGATAATATATCATCGGTTTATCAAAGATAGGAATCAGCTGCTTGCTGATACCCTTTGTGATAGGATACAAACGCGTACCGCTACCACCTGCTAATACGATTCCTTTCATAGTAAAATGTATTTAAACAGGTAGGTTCTTCATCCAAAAATCTATATATTATAAAATTTCAGATAATCCCCTAACCTGTTTGATATAATTCTTGAGATAATCAAATGAACAACAAAATCAGTTATTCTGCTTATCCATTTTTATATAAGCTTCAGCTGACAAAGAGTCGAGACATATACTTAATTGCTCTAAATTAACATTGAGATTACCTGAATGTGACAAACAATTTGTTTCGAAAGATTCACTCTCCTCAACAGTGTTTGTCGAATCCAAAGAATCTATTTTTGTTTTAAAGTGAAATAGTATCTCACCATTTGGCAGTTCTTCTTCACCCATTAGAGCTCTAGCTTCCAAGGCATATTTTTTTTCACCCATTAGCCATTTATTTATTACAGAAAGAAATGCTCGTCTAGTTTTCCCATCCATTTCAAGTACTTTTTACTTATTGCAGAATTCCACAATCAGTTTCACAATCTTATCAATTTCCCAATCTGTCAATTCATAGAACAATGGCAATCTTACCAAGGTGTCACCATATCTGTCACAATTTGGCAACTCTCTACCATCATGCTTGTCCTCATAATACTTGCTGCTATGCAATGGCAGGTAATGGAATGTAGTCTGCACATCATTCTCCTTCAAGAACTTCATCAAGGCAGTACGATACTCCAAACTTGGACAGAGCAGATAGAACATGTGAGCATTGTTGGTAGCATACTCTGGGATATAAGGCAACTTCACTTCATTACCAATCTTACCATTCAAGCCCTCGAAATAACGATTCCAGATATGCTTGCGCTTACCTTGAATATCATCAAGCTGCTCCAACTGAGCCCAAAGATATGCAGCATTGAACTCAGATGGCAAGAATGAAGAACCCATATCTACCCAACCATACTTGTTGACCATTCCACGATAGAACTCGGCACGGTTGGTACCCTTTTCCCAGATAATCTCAGCACGACGAACAAAGCGCTCGTCATTGATAACGCACATACCACCTTCACCACTACTGATGTTCTTGGTCTCATGAAAAGAGAAAGCACCCAAATGACCAATGCTACCCAATGGACGGCCTTTATAGAATGAATCAATACAATGAGCCGCATCCTCAACTACCAGCAAATTATGCTTCTCTGCAAGAGCCATAATAGCATCCATATCACAGGCAACACCTGCATAGTGAACAACATCAATTACCTTGGTCTTTTCATTGATCAATGGCTCAATCTGCTCAACCTCCATATTAGGATTTTCAGCAGAGCTGTCAGCAAATACAACCTTTGCACCTTCACGAAGGAATGCCAAAGCTGTAGATACGAATGTATAAGAAGGTACAATCACCTCATCGCCAGGCTTCAGGTTGCAAAGCATAGCGCACATCTCCAATGCATCAGTACCAGATGTAGCAAGAAGACACTTCTTGAAACCATACTTCTGCTCAAAGAAGGTATGGCACTTCTTAGTAAAATCACCATTGCCACTCATGGTCGTAGAATGACAAACTTCCTCCAAATACTTCAATTCTCTTCCAGAGAAATAGGGTTTGTTAAATGGAATCATAACTTATAAAATTTAATATTATTTACAAATTGCACGTGAACACAATATTTTGAAAGATATTGCGTTTATCGAATATGAAGCAAAACAAAGACATAAAGAAGAACTTATCCGAACGCATCCAAGATGTGTTTGCGAAGTCTCTTGCATCTATTCTCTCCATATATTTTCGTATAACTGGTCAGAAAGAACTCTAACCCTTTAATGCATTCAAGTAATATTGAAGCATCTTTTCTGCTTCAGTCTTTGAATCAAATCCTGCATCAGCCACTTCCTTGGCATGACTTCTGCGAACAGGAATATTCTTCTCAACAATAGGGATAATCTTCTCTGCCCACGTTGCTGCACCATCATCCAAGTCGATAAAATTCCCCAATTCACAAGCACTAGCTTCTGTAGTTACAGCCGTTGAAAAGAACATAGGCAAACCACAACATTGGCTTTCCAATCCCACAACAGGCAATCCCTCATAGCGGGAAGGCAACAGGAAGGCATCAAAAGCGTTATAGAACTGCTGGATATCCTCTCTTCTTCCAAGCCAGGACATAGCAGGTTCAATACCAGTTTCCTTGATACGCTCTTTCATCTTCTCCTCTAAGACGCCAGCACCAATGATAACAAACTGGGCTTTTTTCTGACGCTTATAGATTTCTCTCATCACATCTATCAGGAACAGAGGATTCTTCTGATGCTCAAATCTTCCGATAAAGCCATATACCACTTTATCCTCCCAACCAAACTTCTTACGTGTCTCGTTACGAAGTTCTGGCTGATAAGAATTAAACTCAGTATTGATAGCCGTTTTGAAAATTGCTATCTTTCCTTCATCAAAAGCCTTCTTACCGAACTGGAAGATACCACAATCCTCACCACATGCCATGTAATGGGTCGCATAGAGATGAGAAAGCGGACGAAGCATATACTTTACGTATGTTTTCCACTCACCAGGAGCAGCCATTGATAAAGATTCTGAGATACGAACCTTTACGCCAGCTTTCTTGGCTGCATACATAGGGAAAAAATTCATCATACTGTTGTAAGCATGAACCACATCATACTTTTCTTTCTTGAAGAGTTCATACAAGGCATCAGTATGTCCCTTGAGTTTCTTGAAAGAGGGCACGATAAACACACGACCACCTAATGCTTCAATCTCCTCCTGTGGAATGGCATTAGAGTCATCGTTGCATACGATATCCATCTGTACCTGGGTCTTATCTATATGGCGGAAGTACTCCATAATGAGATTCTTCTTACCGCCTGACAAGATTGGACCACCTATAACTGCAACTTTAATCATATTTTTTTATTTCAGATACTTTTTAATATATAGTTTTAAACAAGCAGGTATTAAATCCTTCATTTTTGCTTTAAAAGATGGTTGAAATGTCTTAGCAAAAGAATCTTCAAACCACGTATCAGAATCTTTTATACCATGATAAATTGTATCACGTACCATATCTTTACGCTTAGTAGGTTTTAGAAGATTACTATTATGCTTTGATATTTTCTCAAAAGTTGTTTCTTTATAATAGAAATTACTAGAGAAATTCTTCCAGACATCCAAACCTTTATCTGTATTTATAAGCATACATGAGACACCACGTACATCGTAAAAATCAGGATGCTCGTTTTCTATTCCCCAATAATCTCCTATCGTAATATCTCCCACTCTACCAGGGGTGCAATATTTGCACTCATAACAGCATTCACGATATGTTACACCTTCTAAAAATCTATAATAATAAGGGTCAACATCGCAAAAATGCATTTTTTCCTTGCTATCAGTTTTAATAGAAAAATTCAATGCCCACCCAGCTAACTTAGACCTAAAATTATATTCTTTAATTTTAAAGTTCTTTTGTTTTTCAAGCCATACTATGTATTTTTTAAATAATAAGGGGCTATTTACACCATGGCAAATCAAATCCATAGTAAGAAGGTTATCGTAATCTTTCTTCAAAAAGGATTTCAGACCTCCAACTTGACATGCTGTTCCAGAAAAAAGGACTTTCTTGCCTTGCATTAGCTTTGCTTTTATATCACTATAAGAATGCTGTGTATTTGCTTGAACATACTTACTACTCTGGATTTTCTTTAACTCATTCAACGAATTGGCACAAACATGACAAGCATTCCATTCAGAATCATATGTTACACCATAAACAACTCCTCCATTTTCTATCCATGCCTTAGCAATACCCATAAAAGCACCACCAGAGGCACTTTTGAACAATAGCTCATCATCTTTCAAACGAACAGCTAAAGCTTGACAAGCAATAGATTTCTTAATGGCAATATTTTGAGGACATCGTTTCTGACACAATCCACAGTCAATACACTTAGATTGATCAATAGAAGCGACCACAAACCCCTCATCATCTTCAATCATAGAGATAGCTTTTTGTGAACACAATTGTTCGCAAGCTCTACATCCTGTACATTTCTCGGTTATATCATTCATTTCTCAAGTGCATTTTTTAAGAAAGCAACTCCTTTAGCTCTTTCTTGATTTAAAATGGAATTTACACGTTCAAAGTCTACATTAGTCTTCTCTACATAAGAGAAATCATTATATTCCTTCAAATGCCTTTGTTCTAACCCCGTAAGTTGAAGCAAACTTGCCAATCTACTACTAAACTCATTCGGATAAATACATATCATTGGAGTATTCAAGTTACAGCAAAATGCAGTTCCATGAAATGAATCGGTAATAACACAACCAGCATTGGCAATTAAACTGATAAAATCAGTTACTTCGGGTATAAGAATAGACTTTCCTGGTCTCACAATTTGGTCATATCTCAAACAGAAACGTACCAATTTCCAACCTTTTCTTTTTGCAAATTCCTTTGCATATCGATCAAATTCGCGATTAGAGTTTAATTGGTAAACTAACACATATTTCCCTTTATCTGTTCTTACACGCTGCGATTCTGTCAGCAACGACATCCAAAAGTCCTTGTTAACTTGCAATGTAGGATCTAAGACATGTGTTACAGAAGGTAAACCTAAATCTTCACAGATATTGACTGCACTTTTTTCTCTTACAGAAATTGCAGAATAACGTTGAAGCAACAAACGAGTTTCTTCTTTCTCCCAATCATCAAGTTGTGGTTTACCAAAACTGGCAGAATACGCTATTTTCTTTACGTTATCAGGAACAAAGCTAAGAAAAAGCGGCTTCAATATACCACCATTCCATCCAGAGTTCCATACTTGATCACTACCCGTACAATAAATATCAGAATCAATTTTGATTTTTTTGAAACTTTCTTCTGTTCCATAAACTTTATCTTGCTGGTTCAAATATTTATTTAAGAAACGTGGAAACATTCTATCCTCTCTTACAAAAGTAGGATATAACAAAATTCCATATATAACCTTTTGAAAGATATTTCTTTTTTCTACCCATAGTTTAATTCGTTGAAATTTTGAAGAAAGAAGACCATCCTTTACATAGTTAATAAAATCAACCTGGCATCCTAAATCTTCAAACACCTTCTGTGTCGCCACAGCCTGAAGAACAGAACCATAATTTCTTACGTTCTGAAGTGTGATAACTGTAACTTTCTTCATATTATTTTCTTCTATCTACGAATTTAAAAACAAATTTTAATGCAGAAAAGCCAAAATATGAAATTAAGCATGCCAATCTAGCTTTTGGACGTGCTTGATTATCCAACAAAACTGTTCTTCGATTTTTATACAACAAGTCCTTAATGATATAGCGCTTACTATAATTCTTTGGCATTTTCAGCAAGAGATGACAAGCAAAACTAACCATTCTACATTGATATGATTTCATTATTGGTCTTATCAAATCCATATGTCTATTAAATGAATCCAAAACTTCTAAAGCTCCATCCATTTTCTTTTCGCTAAAGCTAGCCCCTTCAGTACTGTTTGAGCGCAAAAGATAGTAATAAATTATTTTATTACAATATGCCACCTTATCACTCTGGAAAAGAAGAAGATAAGTAATTGCAAAATCCTCAAAGATTTTTCCAACAGGATAACGGATACCAGATTCAAATATAGACTTATGATATAATTTACATACAGGCCATGTATCAAATTTCACCTGATAGTTCATATATTCCACGGCTTTAGCTGGAGAAAGCAGTTCTTCTTCATACTTAGAAGGAATAACTTTAATAGGTTCGCCTTCCTTGAATGTTTGAAGAATTGCCAAAGATACCTTACATTTGTATTTTTTTACAAGATTATATAGCGTTTCTACATGATCCGGAGTTATGATATCATCGCTATCTACAAAAAGAAGGTATTCGCCAGATGCCTTTTCTATACACAAATTTCTAGCAACAGCCTGACCTTCATTTTTTTTGTGTATAACTCTTATACGCTTATCCTTGGCAGCATAACTGTCACAAATACTTCCACTTTCATCAGTACTTCCATCATCAACTAATAAAATCTCTAGATTCGAATAAGTTTGATTTATAATACTATCAATGCAAGTCGAAAGATATGGTGCTACATTGTATAATGGCACCAATACACTTATAAGTTCATTTTCAACCATCATTATTTCACCATTTTTTTTATATAACCTTTCACTAGTAATTTGGATATAGCAAACTGCCAATACAAAAAATGCTTAAGTTTAGAATACCTTCCATCATAGAATTTAGATAGAAACAATTTTCGGTCCTTTAAGCTTATCTTATATCTTTTCCAGGTAAATTGAGAAGAAATGCCACCATCCGTCATATTGGTGATGATATTATCAAAAAACTTAAATTTACAGCCAGCAGCACAAACTCGATGAAACCAATCAACATCACCAGATAGCTTATATCTAATATCAAAAGCACCAAATTTATCATATATGCTTTTGGGAACCAATGTTGCAGGATGAGTCACGCCAATGTCATCTTTTTCATAAGCTTTCATTAGATTAGATGCTTCAGACTTACATTTTACTATCACACGACCATTATCGTCAACAAAGTTCATTGCGCAACTAATTATTGGCAAATCATCTTTATCCTGCCTTGTAATGATATCAGCTAATTGCTCTAAAGCCCCAGGTTCAATATAGTCATCACTATTAACAATCCAAACATAAGTACCTGTAGCCATATTTACCCCTTTTGTAAAGGCATCATATATGCCCTTGTCAGGTTCACTAACATAACGCATTCTACCTTCAAACTGAGGTAAATAGCGCTTAATTATATCTACTGTCTTGTCCTTTGAAGCGCCATCAACAATTATATATTCATAATTCTCAGTTTTTTGCTGTAGAATCGACTTTATCGTACGCTCTATTGTGTCCTCACTATTAAAGCAAGGAGTAACTATTGAAAAAAATGGTTTATACATACTTTTTAAAATTAAATATATAAATAAACATATAAGGAAAAGCTATAAAATATTCATTACTTTGGGAAAAAATTAAACATGCTGCCAATACAAAACTAGGCAAGCCAAGATTCATCTTTCCTACACCTTTCCATAAGAGGAAACAGATACCTAATACAAAATAAATACCCAAAGAAGCTGCTGCTCTTAAAAAACCATTAGAACTTGTAGATGAACCATATTTAGTTAATGTATTTACCAGATCTGGAGTATTATAACCTAATCCAAATGTTTTATTTTCCAAGGCTGCTTGTAAACAAGCCATATTATCCATCATTCGTATGGCATAAGAAGTATTTTCCGCACTATCAGATGATTGAGCCAATTTTTCTTGAACGATTGGACTATTATAAATAACAAATCCTATTGACAATGCTAAAAAAACGAAAACAGGATACAAAGCCTTATATTTTTTTGCACTAGTAGAAAACAATATCAAACAACATATATATATCATAAATACTAAATAACCCGTTGTTGATCCCGTTAATAACATCGCAACTAATAAAATGGTATATTTTTTCAGTATATATTTTGGGTAAAAAATATGCTCTTTTAAATCATCTGTAAACAAAAGCAATATAAAAAATATCACTATTTGACACTGGCCTGCTTCCCAAAAAATGGAAGAATATCTATATATATCCCCAATTGGCGTAGCTATACTCCCCCATTCTGTATGAAATATCATCAAACTCATCACATAGGAACTACCATTTTTAAAAGTAATATAATCGCCTCCCAATAATCCCAAAGAATGACATAAATGAACTATAACACTTATACCAAATATCCATTTTGAAACATAAAAAATTTCTGATCTGAATTTATCAAAAGATACGGAACTATTTAGGAACACACTGCCCAACGGAATTAGTATTACCGCAAATACTTCATTATCCGTCGGGCTTGAATGGACTATATATGAGCATAAGCATACCCATATAGCCATATATGTCCATACGTAAAAATTTTTTTTAAAAACAGCATCTGTAGTTTTATGTTTACTCCAATAAAAGTAACAAGACCATAGCCAAAGCAATATTGCTATAGTTGGAAAATTTATATAATAAAATAAAGAACCTGACATGCAAATTAATTGCACACAAATAAAAACAAGCAACTTGTCATGAGAAATATTATATTGATTTTTTTTTCTTATCATTGCATTCTACTATTTAACACCATCATATCTTCGTCATTGTCCAAAAGATTAAATCGTATAGACTTATTCTTTAGAATCTTTTCTAAAGAATCAATCGAAGTATAATGATAAATCTTCATACTAATTTCACTATAAAAACGTTCAACATTATCTAATGATAGTATTCTGTTAAGAAATCACAATCTACCTCTTTTGGTCTATTGAGTTTTGTAGACTTGCCTATGTCATTTTGCCCAACAAAAACTGTTAAGTTTCTCATGTCTATACCGACTTCGTCTTTATAGCCACGAAAGTTCTTTAATGAAAATGATTTTAATCTCATAACATTTATATTTTATGCTATCATTTTATAGTTACTGACTATATCCATCGTACCATCCGTCGAGCCCTCATCAATGATGAAGTACTCTATGTAAGGGTACGTTTGATTAATGACTGAGAAAATTGTCTTCTCAATGTCGACGACGGCATTGTAACATACCGTCATTACTGAAATTTTTGGTTGTATCATTTTATTTATCTATTTATTCTATCTTCATAAGAGTCCCATATAAATCGTACAATTGTCATACTTGTTCCAAAAGCCAATTGAGCATGACGTTCCTGCAAACCTACATATCGAGAGTCCTTACCATGACCTGTGCCGTAATTATTGCGAAGTTCTGCCAAGTTTTGTAATATAGCTTTCAAATTTCCCAATATGGCCTTTATCGCCTTAGCATCGGGTATGTTATCAGGAATTTGCTTTGGTGTAATCCTTATAAACCTAAGCGTTTCATCTAACAATTGATTTAAGTTCCACTTTGTATCAATTGCTATACCGTTATCTAACAAGATTGTTTTGCAGCAACTTTCCACCAGTTCCTTAGCCTTTCCAATAGCATCTGTAGGATTATCATGCTGGAGTTTCAGCATTTGCTCCAATTCTTGTGATATATAATCATTTGAGAAGCGCTTTGCCAGATTCTCCTTAGTCACTTCCACTAAAACATTTGCACCTTGCTCTCTTTCTAGTATTTTCTTACACTGTTTATAAATACGTTCATATGCTCCACCTGATGCTGTCTCGTTCTCAAAAGCATATACAGAGGTTTCATAGTGCAACATCAAATCAGCAAACAGCTTAATAACATTACTTTCTGGAGCTTCCGCTATATAAGCCATTAACGACTTACCTTTTGAAAGATGATATTTGGAGCACAACTGTACCCCAATACTAGAAAGAGTAAAAGCATCAAAATCTGCTGTTGAAAAATCAAGTACATAGCCACAACGATTAAACAACTGTGCAAACAATCCTTTTTCAATTTGTGAAATCATACTCTATCATTAAAATTTTAAACTACAATATAAGAGATTTATACTAATCGTTTTTTATCCCCCTTGCATCTTTTAAATGCTGATGTAATGGCATTGGCTAATTTATAGTATGATACTTTTTGAATCGTAGAGAAACCAGAATTTTCAATACTATAAGTTCTCATAAGCTAATATTTTAAATGAGGTACTCGACATTAGGGTACGTTTGATTAACGACAGAGAGAATCGTTTTCTCAATGTCGTTGACGGCATTGTAACATACCGTCACTACTGAAATCTTTGGTCGTATCATTGTTTATTTGCATTAAAGTTCCCACTTCCTTTATAAAACGTAGATATGCTTCCATCAGAGTTCACATAAACATTATAATAATCACCATTATAATAGTATGCCATCTTACCTGCTCGATAAAAACGCCCATCGGGATGTTCATTCTTATATTTCTGATATTCATCATTCAAGGCTTCCATCACATGCCCCATGACTATCATAACATCTTCTTCATGCAATTGAAACTTATCACGATTTTCAAATTGATTCGAGACTTTTAAATCCTCAACATGCCTTAGATAGACATGAATGAAAGAATCAAAATTGCAATAAAGCAAGTTTTTGCCTGTTACATTATAACGAACTTCACGAAAAGTTGTAACTTTTTTATACAACAACAATGCCTTATCTTTGCTAATCTCTGCTAATTTCTCCCAGCTGAGCCCCATTTTTTTTAGTTCATCCGCAGTTTTTTTAAAGCGTTCTAGAATCTTTATGATTTGGAGCTTTATTAAATTCTCCATATCATTACCTTTTAACAACTTTGCTTGTTTTTTCCAAAGAAGATAAGCTAAAGACACGTCGTTGTCTTTTAATGCGCCTTTTTCGTCGAAGATTCTACTTTTCTCCTCATCAGTTAGACTAGCCTTATCTAAAACTAACTTATAAGCTAAATAGTCAGCATTTTCTTCTGGAGTCAAAGCGACACCATCATTTTTCATTTTTTTTAAGAAGCCATACATCCAAGTTATATCACCTCCATTGCTAGATGCCGACATTTCTACCTTGAGAGTTTTGATGTCACGTTTGTCATTACTAGTAAAAGTATTATGTTCATTTATAGAAGGAGAAACCACCATCTCAACTATATCTTCCAACAAAATACCTTTTGTGGCAAGCCTATTACGCTCATCCTCACCTAGATCACATAACAAGTCTTTGGCTTTTACATAAAGTTCATCATTCAAGCTATTCTTGTCGACCACTAATGCCTGACGTTCCTTCAAAGTGTATTCAAAACAAACTGTGAGATTTTCTCCGTATGATTGTGAAGACTCTGAGCCTTTACGAAATTGCAGAGTAGCGACATTGTCATTTTTGCCAGCTAACTCGTATATATCACATTGCTTAAAACCACTTTGTGCATTTGGACGATACAAGGTCTGTCCCATCGTCTCGGCTTGATTTTGTTGAAGAGCGAAGATTGCATCTTGCAGAACTTGCATTATTTTTGAAGCTATTGCTTCACTTTCATCTTTTCCCATTATTTATCTTATATTTTATGCTACCATTTTATAATCGTACCCTCCGTTGAACCACCATTAATAATGAGGTACTAATGTTGTGATACGTTTGATTTAAGACAGAGAGATTCATTTTCTCTATGTCGTTGACGGCATTATAGCATACCGACAATACTGAAATTTTTGGTTGTATCATTGTTATAAATGTAATAACATAAATATACTACCCAGTTGTTCCGACAGTTTCCACTACCAGAACAGCCTCGGGACTTATCGAGTTCCAAAAAATAATCTTAACTATCTATTGTGTGTTTCGTATGGTATCATTGAAGGTCGCACTCTGCTCTCAAGGATTCTTCTTCGTTGCATTACTCCAAGTATTGCTTTATCATTATTCTTTGTCTCCCACAGATCTCACAGATTTACACAGATACTCTCGTTGCAAGCAATGGTAGTCACTATGCCTCACAGCAATAGATATTCTCTGCACGCGAATTGCGCATTGGGTTTACTGAACACGAATTAAACGAATAAGTTGCTTCAGAACGAAAGATTCGTGAGATTCGAGTTATTCGTGTTCACCATCATCCTATTCCATCCTTTTAATCACCTTGCATGGATTTCCTGCGGCAATACAATTTGCAGGAATATCCTTTACAACAACAGAACCAGCACCTATCACAGAGCCTTCACCAATAGTAACTCCTTTAAGGATGATACTCTTGGCTCCGATTAGTACATGATCCTTGATAACGATTGGTGCACACTTAGCTGTATGGTTATCCATACTCACCATAGGAGCAAACATCTCACCAGAATCACGTACTCGCCAATCAAGATTATGTGCATCAGAATCCATGATAATACAATCACCACCTATATTCACATAGTTACCGATGGTGATACGCTCTTTCGCCCAAAGGCAAGGTGAAGACATACCTACATGATGCCCAATCTCTATGATTGAGTTAGGACGTTCTGTTATTATGCATCCCCTTTGATTGCGACACAGCGGATTATAACATTCACCTGAGGTAAATGTGAAATCATCACCTATCTTGACTTTCGAATCAGGATGAATATCAAGATAGATGTGATTAAATATCATGGATCTCTTACCTAAATGATTCCATCCGATGCAACCTCTCAAACACAAACGGTTATATCTGAGATAGAACTGCTTGCGGAGGAAGCGAGGGAAATGCAAGAACTTGCGAGTATATAAGCTAAGTAATCTACTCATTAATATTTGTTTTATTTAAATCTATCAATTTTCTGTTTTACGAGTTGAGCGATGATTCTATAACCTTCTTTCTTAAAGTGACATCCATCTACCATCAGCTGAGGTGGCACCATACCATGCCTGATACTATCCTTATCCTCTTGAGTAGGAAGGAAACCTGCCTCCTGCAAACCTTTATTTACCATGTGACGACGCAGATTGATATAGCTATGGCCAAAAGCAAGTTGCAAAGAGTCTTCCATTTCGCCCATACGTTTAGGAGTCGGCATCACGTCATTTGGCTTATGAAAAGAAACAACAACATAATGTTTACAACGGCTATATTTTATCATAGCCTTCACTTGCCGTATAAGATCAGCTGCATTCTTGAATCCACCATTCTGCCCAATAAAGAACACATTGCACCAGGCTCCTCTCAGTTGTCTCATCGCCTGCGTCTTTATTATACTACCCTTGCGGAGCGTATCAGTCTTCTCAATCTTCTGCTTGGGTGTCAAGAGATAATTAAACTCAAATTCAAATTTCTTGTTTGGGTTCTGCCAAAACTTGGTCTGAGATTCAAGCATGATTGTCTTGCCATCAATAACCACAGGGTTAACCCTGGCACATGCGTCCTCTTTAAAACCACCCTGAAGAAGGGGAAAGACCTCACTCTTATGATCATAGGTTGAAATAAATGTCGGGATATCGTTATTACCGATAAATGTATCAAACTTTCGTTCATCATCATTGAAGAGCACCACATCATGTGCTAACAACATCGGATAAACACCCTGTCTTGCCATGATGGTAAGCGTATTCTCACCACCTACTCCACAGTTAACAACATCATAGCCATCTCCTAAAAGATCTTGCAACACTCCGGGGTAAGAGTCATCGCCCATAAAGGTTTCTTTGAGAAGTTGTTTGATACTATTGCCACCCACATTGGTATGACTGGCGGTTAAAGAATCACCCCAACATACTACCGTTTTCTTCTCCTTGTCATCCGAACAAGATACAAGGACGGAAAGGAGCAATATCGCCCCCCCATAAGCCAATTATTTGTTATTTTTGCTTTCATTATAATAAACACTGTAGATCATTTAATAATTTATCAACTATTTGATTTGGATTATGTCTCACTACAGCAACTTCCTTGGCGGCTTTACCTATCGCAAGATTTTTTTCTGGATTTAAAAATAAATCTTCAAGCAAAAAAGCTAGCTGATAGG
>ULSS01035741.1_pt1 | contig 15044 bp, 13 predicted proteins | sample 1956901 | NCBI WGS metagenome assembly ULSS01 (sample SAMEA4835714, study PRJEB28245) | human gut metagenome | biome: gut microbiome; material: fecal sample | place: Denmark | collected 2008
CGGCTGCTGGCTGGGTGCCTCCCTGTTGTGTACCGAGCAGGGCATTGCCATCAACGACAAGGGTCAGGCTCTGGACAACGACAACAAGCCGATGCCCGGCCTGTATGTCACCGGCGATATGTCCGGCTCCTTCTTCGCCAACAACTATCCCTGCCTGATGGCAGGCGTGGCTATGGGCCGCACCCTGACCTACGCCATCAAGGCCATCAAGCAGATGGGCGGTCTGGAATAAGTTATCCCTCAGTGGTACCTGAGCGCATAAGATAAAAAGACACCGCAGAAGTGTGAAAGCTTCTGCGGTGTCTTTCTTTGTCGAAAACCCTCTATACACAAAACCACAAATGGCGAAAAAGTCTTAAAAACAGGCTCAGCACACGGCCCGATGGACGGGCAGCGGCTCCACGATGTCGGGATGGATGCCCTCACGGTAGTCGAGGTCGCCCTGGTCGAGGCCGCGCAGCAGCACTTCGGCGGTGGCGATGTTGGTAGAAATCGGCACACTGTGCATATCGCACAGCCGCAGCAGGTTCTGCTCGCTGCTGCCGTTCTCGGCCTTGAGCGGGTCGCGGAAGAAGAGCACGAGGTCTACTTCGTCGCAGGCCACCCGGGCCGAGATCTGCTGGATGCCGCCCAGCTTCCCGGAGAGGTAGCAGTGTACGGGCAGGCCGGTGGCCTGCGCCAGCATCCGACCGGTGGTGCCGGTGGCAATGACTGTGTTGCGGGATAGGATGCCGCTATAAGCTGTGCAGAACTGCAGCGCCAGCTCTTTGCGGGAATCATGTGCAAGAATAGCAATCGTCATAACGCTCTCTCCTTCATTCCAAGTATAGTGTTGTGGATGGGCGGATATGCTCGGAAGAGTGCTCTCCGCAGTAAAACGGTCTGAAAAGTTGAAGTCTTGTGGAGAACAATTCTCGATAAACAGACTAAACCAGTGAGATTGTGTCGAATCACACCCTCATTTTAAATTTAACCCGCAGAAGGCCCGTATGTCAAGAGGTTTGTTGTGGTTTTTGCAAGATAAAATGGCAAAAGTATGACTATAGCTTTGTGGAGAATGGAGAAAATTTGGATACAAGGAATTATTTTCGGATGAATTTGCAAAACTTTTTCAGCCGAAAGTGTGCTTGAGAGAAAAACGGTCCATCTCGATGAAACAAAAATACAGGCCGGGGCATTTGGCCCCGGCCTGTGGAGAAAATTTTTACCGAAAGGGTGATGCATCCCGGAAAAAAACCGAAAATTATCGGGTCTGACCGTTGCCGTGGATGATGTACTTGTAGCTACACAGCTCGCCGAGGCCCATGGGTCCCCGGGCGTGGAGCTTCTGGGTGGAGATGCCCATCTCACAGCCAAGGCCGAACTCTCCGCCGTCGGTGAAGCGGGTGGAGCAGTTGACGTAAACAGCGGCACTGTCCACTGCCGCCGTGAAGAGGGCAGCGTGGGCGTCAGTCCGGGTCAGGATGGCTTCGCTGTGGCCGGTGGAGTGAGCCGCGATGTGGGCGATGGCTTCCTCCACGCTGTCCACGATTTTCACCGCAAGGATGTAGTCGAGGAACTCCGTGTCGAAGTCCATCGGCCCGGCGGGGGTGCCGGGGACGAGGGCGGCAGCGCGCTCGTCCAGCCGCAGTTCCACCGGGTGCAGACCCTTGGCGGTGCGGTCGGGGCCGAGGCGCTGGGCCAGCTTCGGCAGGAACTCAGCGGCGATGGCGCTGTGGACGAGGCAGACTTCCTCGGCGTTGCAGACGCTGGGGCGGCTGGCCTTGGCGTTCTCGATGATGTCCAGCGCCTTGGTCTGGTCGGCGGTGTCGTCCACGAAGATGTGGCAGATGCCGGTGCCGGTCTGGATGCAGGGGACTTTCGCGTTCTCGACACAGGCACGGATGAGTCCGGCCCCGCCGCGCGGGATGAGCAGGTCCACATAGCCGACGGCGGTCATCAGGGCGTTGGCCGAGGCATGGGTGGTGTCCTCAATGAGGCAGACTGCTGTTTCAGGCAGACCGGTTGCCCGCAGACCCTGCCGCAGGGTGGTTACGATGGCATTGGCCGAGCGCCACGCCTCTTTGCCGCAGCGGAGAATGCAGGCATTGCCGCTCTTGATGGCGAGGGCGGCAGCATCGCTGGTGACGTTGGGGCGGCTCTCGTAGATGATGGCGATGACGCCCATCGGCACGGCGGTCTTCTCGATGACGAGGCCATTGGGACGCTCGATGCGGCTCAGCACCCGGCCCACCGGGTCAGGCAGGGCGGCAACGTCCCGGATGCCCTTGGCCATGGCTTCGATGCGCTGGGGCGTCAGGGCGAGGCGGTCCAGCATGACGTCGCTGATGCGGCCCTTGGCGGCGGCCATGTCCTCGGCGTTGGCGGCGAGGATGGCGTCCATGGATTCCGGTGCGCAGAGGGCATCAGCCATCCCGAGAAGGGCAGAATCACGGGTGCCGCTGTCCGAAAGGGCAACGGCAGTCTTGGCCCCGCGGGCGGCTTCCAGAATTTCCTGTGTGGTCATGTTATGCCTCCTGTCTGTGGGCCGCAAAGCGGGTGCCTGCGGCACGGCCCTCGGCGATGTCATAGAGCAGCTCGGGGTGGGCGCCGTTCGCGATGACCATGTCAGCTCCGCTGGAGGTCACCATCCGGGCGGCCCGGAGTTTGGTGGACATTCCGCCGGTGCCCAGCGCCGAACCGGCTCCGTCGGCCAGCGCCATCACCTCGGGCGTGATGTCCTCCACCAGCGGGATGAGCTTTGCGTCCGGGTGGGTGTGGGGGTTGGCAGTGTAGAGACCGTCGATGTCGCTCAGCAGCACCAGCAGATCAGCTTTGATGCAGCAGGTGACGATGGCGGCGAGGGTGTCATTGTCGCCGATGGAGGTGATCTCGTCGGTGGCGACGGTGTCGTTCTCGTTGATGATGGGCAGTGCGCCCAGCTCCAGCAGACGGGTGAGGGTGTTCTGGATGTTCTCACGGCGGCTGGCGTGCTCGATGTCCACGCCGGTGAGCAAAATCTGCGCCACCGTGTGGTCGTAGGCGCTGAACAGCCGGTCGTAGGTGTACATCAGCTCACACTGCCCCACGGCGGCACAAGCCTGCTTGGAGGACATATCGGTAGGGCGGGCGGAAAGCGACAGCTTGCCCACACCCATGCCGATAGCACCCGACGACACGAGGATGACCTCATGTCCGGCGTTCTTCAAATCGCTGAGCACTTTCACCAGCTCTTCGGTGTGGCGGATGTTCAGTCGTCCGGTGGAGTGGGCCAGTGTGGAGGTGCCGACTTTGACTACGATGCGCATAGATCAACCCTTTCCCATCTCTTTGGTCTTGTTGTAGGAGGCGATGACGGCGTCCATCACCGCGCCCCGCAGGCCCTTTTCTTCCAGCACCCGCACGCCCTGGATGGTGCTGCCGCCGGGGCTGCACACGGCGTCCTTGAGTGCGCCGGGGTGCTGGCCGCTCTCAAGCACCAGCTTTGCGCTGCCCAGGACCATCTGGGCGGCGTACTCCTGTGCCTTGGCACGGGGCAGGCCGCAGGCCACGCCGCCGTCGGCCAGCGCCTCGATGAACTGGTACACCCAGGCCGGGCCGCAGCCGGACACGCAGCTGGCCGCGTCGATGAGGCTTTCCGGCACAGCATCCAGCCGCCCGGCGGGGGCCATCAATTTCAGGAACTCGGCCTCTTCCTCGGCGGTGACATTGGAGGTGCAGTACTGGATCATACCGGCCCCCACCGAAGCGGGCGTGTTGGGCATGATGCGGATGACGGGGCAGTCGCTGCCCGCCATCTCCTGAATGCGGGCGATGGACAGGCCCGCCGCCATGCTGCACAGCACGAAGCGGCTGGGCCGTTCGGCCAGCGTGAAGCGGAGCGGTGCCAGCAGCTCCTCCATCATCTGGGGTTTGACGGCTAAGAAGATGAGGTCGCAGCGGCCTGCCACCTCGTCGTTGATGGTGGTGTTGCAGCCCAGCTCAGCGGCCAGAGCCTCTGCCTTGGCGGCGGTGCGGTTGGCCAGCCAGACGTTCTGCGGGTCTGCCGCCTTGCAGACGGCCCGGGCGATAGCCCCGCCCATGTTGCCGCAGCCTAAGAAACCGATGGTATTCAGCATAAGAAAACCCTCTTTCCCAATCAAAAGAACAGGGGAGATGCCCCCTCTGTGTCTCCATTGTAAGCAGGGCCGGGGGAGAAATCAAGAGGAAAGCCGGAAAATGTCAAAGCTTTTCGGAAAGCTCCTGATAGACGCGCTGCGGCGGCGCAGCTTTTTTGCTGTCCAAATCTTAAGAAAACATAAAAAGTTCATGAAAAAGTCGAAAAAGGTGCTTGCACCTGCACGGGCAGATGAGGTATCATAATAGATAGAAGTTGGAAAACTCCGCACAGAACGGGGCAAACGCGAAAGGATGGGCATTCTCGTGGCACAGACGACAAAACGCGCGCTGGAAGCATCGCTCAAAAAGCTGCTGCTCCGCAAGCCGCTGAATAAGATAACGATAAACGACATTACCGAGGACTGCGGCGTGAACCGCATGACCTTTTACTACCATTTCAAGGATATTTACGATTTGGTGGACTGGATCCTGGTGGAGGATGCCACAGAAGCACTGGAAGGCCATCAGGACTTTGAGACGTGGAGCGACGCCTTCCGCGATATGCTGGAAAAGGTGCAGGCCAACCGGGTGCTGGTGCTGAATGTCTACCGCTCCATCAGCCGGGAACAGGTGGAGCAGTACCTCTATAAAATGCTTGACCCTCTGCTGCGGATGTTTGTAGAGCGTGAAAACATCCCGGTGCAGGAAGAGGACAAGCAGTTCATCATTGATTTTTATAAGTATGGCTTTGTGGGCATGGTGCTGGAATGGATACGCCGCGATATGAAGACCGAACCGGCCATCATGGCCGAACGGCTCAACATCATGATGCATGGTGATTTGAAGCGGGCGCTGATGCGTTTCAGTACTGACGGCAGAGCATCAAAAACCGATGACTGATAAAAATCTGAACAAGCAGAGCAGGATGATAGAAAAACTATCACCCTGCTCTGCTTGTTTATAGAACCTTTGTCGGAAAAATGTTAAAGTATTGTCAAAACAAAGGGCTGGCAAAGACCCACACAAGGAGGCAGACTTTTATGAGTATCGCGTTGGAGCCGTTGAGCCATAAGGTACAGCGTACCGCTGTCGGAACGATGGTGGATGTGGCACTGGCTCATGTCAGAAAAGACCGTCAGAAGGCGTTTGCCGAGATGGTGGACGTCGCCAAGCAGTTCTATGGCGACTCGTTCAGCGAGGAGACGTATGAGCACGCCCGCGCAGTACTGACCGATGCGGACAGCAAGTGGTCGAAGCTCATCAACTGTGTGCTCGACCAGACCGCGCCCAACGTGGCACGCACCACGGCGCTCAACCTTGGCTATGAGGCGTTCTTCCGGGGGACAAAGACCATCCGCGAGAACCGCACAAAGTACCACTGCAACATTCCGTGGCTGATCCTGTTCGACCCCACTTCGGCTTGCAATATGCACTGCGTGGGATGCTGGGCGGGCGAGTACGGCCACAAAAACAACCTCAGCTTTGAGGATATGGACAAAATCATCACCGAGGGCAAGGAGCTGGGGGTCTATCTCTATATGCTCACCGGCGGCGAGCCTCTGGTGCGGAAGGCGGATATTCTCCGTCTGGCAAAAAAGCACAACGATGTGCAGTTTGCGATTTACACGAACTCTACCCTCATCGATGAGCCGTTCTGCGAAGAGGTCGTAAAACTGGGCAATATCGCCTTCATGCTCTCGATCGAGGGAACTCCCTCTACCAATGATGCCCGGCGGGGCGACGGCCACTATGCCGCTGTCATGAATGCGATGGACTTGCTCAAGGCCCACGGGATCCTTTTTGGCACCTCCATCTGCTATACCAGAGACAATCTCGAAGCCGTCACCAGCGACCACTTTATGCGGATGCTCTGCGACAAGGGTGCGCACTTCGGATTCTACTTCCACTATATGCCGGTAGGCAACGAGGCTGCGCCAGAGCTGATGCCCACGCCTGCTCAGCGCAAGTACATGATCGAGCGCATCCGGTATCTCCGCTCAGAGAAGAGCGATATTCCGTTTTATCCGATGGACTTCCAGAACGATGGCGAGTTTGTGGGCGGATGCATCGCAGGCGGACGCAACTATTTTCATATAAATTCGGCGGGCGATGCAGAGCCGTGCGTCTTTATCCACTATTCCAACGCCAACATCCACGACAGCAGCATCCTCGATATTCTCCGCAGCCCGCTCTTCATGGCCTACCACAACGGCCAGCCCTTCAATAAAAACCATCTGCGTCCCTGCCCGATGCTGGAAAACCCCGAGCTTCTGCGCCAGATGGTGCATGACACCGGTGCTCACAGCACCGACTTGCAGTCGCCCGAGAGCGTAGACCACCTCTGCGACAAATGCGGTGCATATGCTGCCGACTGGCAGCCTGTAGCCGACGAGATCTGGTCGCACGTCACCCTCAGGGAGAGCCGGTACGAGAATTACAAGGACTGGGAACCGGCGCATTCCACTGCTCACGCGAAATGACTTTATCGGTCTTTCAAAGATAAAATTGCGCAGAAAAGCCCCCATCTTCACCGGCTGAGGCAGCCGGGAGGATGGGGGCTTTATCTTGTTATTTTATTCTTCGCCGGAATCAATGACGATTTCGGTTTCCGTTCCTTCATCTTCTACAGGCGCGGGAGCCGGGTCGCCGGGATCGCCGAACTCGTCGTGGTAGACGGTCATCTGGTCGAGCTGGCCGTTGCGGCGCAGGCCGTGGAAGACCAGCTTCTTGATGACGTCATAGATGACGGCGAACAGCGGCACGCCCACGATCATGCCCACGAAGCCCCACAGACCGCCGAACAGCAGGATGGAGAAGAGCACCCAGAAGCTCGAAAGGCCGGTGGTGTTGCCCAGGATCTTCGGGCCGATGACATTGCCGTCCAGCTGCTGGAGTACCAGAACGAAGAGCACGAACCAGATGGCCTTGATGGGGCTCTGGATGAGGATGAGCAGCGTTGCAGGCACGGCACCGATGAAGGGACCGAAGAAGGGGATGACATTGGTGACGCCGATGATGACCGACACCAGCAGCGCGCTCGGGAACTTGAAGATGATGCAGGCAAAGTAGCAGAGCACGCCAATGATGGCGGAGTCCATGATCTTGCCGTTGATGAAGCCGCCGAACATCTTGTCTGCGTAGAGGACTTCCTCCTGGATGAGCTGCGCCCAGCGGGGCTTGACGACGCTGTAGAGGATCATCTTGGCCTGTTTGGCGAACTTTTTGCGGCTGGCCAGCAGGTAAACAGCGACGATAAGGCCGATGAGCAGGTTCTTGAACCAGGTCACCACATTCATGACGCCGACGCCCACACCGCTCAGGATGCCTTGTATATTCTGCAGCGAGGGGAGCAGGGTGGTGCGCAGAGTGGTCAGATTGTCAGCAATGGCATCGTAGGCATCGTTGAAATAGCCCATCAGTGTCTCATTATCCAAGAAGACTTCCTGTGTGTTCACCCACCGCATGAACCGGGTAATGCTGGTCTGCGCGGTGTAGTAGAGGGAGGTGACGCTTGTGATGAGCTGCGGCACCACCATCATCACGAGGGCGTAGACCACCAGCACACCGAACAGCAGCGTCGCCGCAATGGCAAGCATATTGGCCATGCTGTGGAGCTTTTCGGGGAAGATTCGGTGCAGAAAGCCCTCAATGGTGTTGCACACCGGCTTGAGCAGATAGGCGATGACGGCACCGTAGATGAAGGGCATCAGGATACCGGTCACCTTGGAGACCGCGTCGCCGAACCCGTCGAAGCGGTAGATGAAGAAGAAGAACAGGATGCTTAGACTTATCGCACCAAAGCCCGCGAGCATTCCGTAGATATAGGGCTTGATGTGCGGCTTTTTGTCCATCATGTGTGACTCCATTCCTGCCGCAGACGGCAGGAGCCGGTACGGCGATGTTTAGATTTTGTTGCTGCGGCGCCAGATGTGCATCTTCTCGGCCTCTTTGATAAGCTCCTCGCGGAAGTCGGGGTGTGCCACATTGATGAGGGCTTCGGCCTTCTCCCAGGTGGTCAGACCCTTGAGGTTGACGCAGCCGTATTCGGTGCAGAGGTAATGCAGATTGGCGCGGGTATCGGTGATGATGCTGCCGTTTTCCAGCGTGGGACGGATGCGGCTCTCGAGCTGACCGGTCTTCTTATTAAAGAAGGTAGAAGACAGGCAGATGAAGCTCTTGCCACCCTTGGAAAGGTATGCGCCCAGCACGAAGTCCAGCTGGCCGCCTGCACCGGAAATGTGCTTGACGCCGGCGCTCTCCGCATTCACCTGGCCGAACAGGTCGATGTCCACCGCATTGTTGATGGAGATGAAGTTGTCCAGCGCGGAGATGCTGCGGATGTCGTTGGTGTAATCGACGGGAGCAGACATGCACTCGGGGTTGTTGTTGAGGTAGTCGTACATCTTCTGGGTGCCGGCACCGAAGGCGTAGACCTGACGGCCCTTGTCCAGCTGCTTGTGTGCGCCGGTGATCTTGCCGGCCTTGGCGATGTCCACGAAAGCGTCAACATACATCTCGGTGTGGACGCCCAGGTCCTTCAAATCGCTCTGGGCGATGAGGCTGCCGATGGCGTTGGGCATACCGCCGATGCCCAGCTGCAGGCAGGCACCGTTGGGGATCTGCGGCACGACGAGGTTTGCGACCTTCAAATCGACCTCGGAAGCGGGGCCGGCAGCGGCCATCTGGCCGATGGGCGGATTGTCGCCCTCCACGATGCCGGTGACCTGGGAGATATGGACACAGTTCTCCATACCGCCGAGGCAGCGGGGCATATTGGTGTTGACCTCCACGATGATCTTCCGGGCCTTCTCACAGACGGCACCCAGATGGGAAGCGCTGGGGCCGAAGTTGAATTAGCCGTGCTCGTCCATCGGAGTCACCTGGAAGACGGCGATGTCCAGCGGGTCGGGACTCTCGCGGTAGTAGCGGGGCAGCTCCGAATAGCGGATGGGGGAGTAGAACGAGAAGCCCTGTGCGATGGCTTTGCGCTCAATGCCGCCCATGTGCCAGCTGTTCCAGGTCATGTGGGCAGCGGGGTCGTCGATCTGGAAGATCTCAGGCACCCACATCAGGATGCCGCCGCGGAAATTGACGTTCTCCAGTTCGGGCAGGCGCTTGGCAAGGGCGGCGTCCACGGCCACGGGGGTGTTGACGCACCAGCCGTAATCCACCCAGTCGCCGCTCTTGACCAGAGAAGCAGCCTGCTCGGCAGTCATCTTTTTCTGGGCATACATTTCCATGAAATCCATTATAAACCATCCTCTCCTTTAAGAACATAAAAGAATTGTAAATTTATTATTTACAATTCTACGGGACAAAATCTTAGCCGGAAATTTACCGTTTCTTCCCAGTCCGGACACTGTCTTATCACACCCCGGCGGTATCCTTGGGGTCGGCAGGGCAGAAGCCTCCGGCAGCGGCACACCTGCACAGCTTAGTTATAACATTAACAAACATTATAATCAAGCCCTCTTCCGCGAAAAAATGTCTCGCAGGACAATTTGACTAAATTTCTTAGGTATTTGTGGCGATTGTTTGGTATAGCAAAAACAATTTTTTTCGAAAAAGTACTTGATAAAATTTTGACGATATGGTTTACTAAGGGTGTACCAAGATGATGCGCCCCAGTGCGACGTTAATTGACTAAAAATTAACGATATTGCGATGGCGATGCGGCCTGGTACTTGAAGCAGGAACTGAAAAGTGCTATCATGGCAACACCAAATGCGCTTTTCCAAAGCGCGCAAATAAAGGAGACCATACCGATGGCAACAGCAGTTTACCCCGGGTCCTTCGACCCGGTCACGAGAGGACATCTCGACATCATCAAGCGAGCTGCAAAGATAAACGACCAGCTCATTGTGGCAGTGCTCATCAACAGCGCAAAGAACCCTCTGTTCACCGTAGAAGAACGGGTGGCGCTGCTGCGGGAGTGCTGCAAGGACATCCCGAATGTGACGGTGGAGAGCTTCGACGGCTTGACCGTGGACTTCGCCAAGAAGCGCCACGCTTCGGTGATGGTGCGGGGCCTGCGGGCGGTGACGGATTTCGAAAACGAGATACAGCTCGCCCAGACGAACCACGCACTGATGCCCGGTATCGAGACGATGTTCCTTGCCACCAGCATCAAGTGGAGCTACCTTTCCTCCACCATCGTCAAGGAGGCTGCCCGCTACGGCAGCAACATCTCCAAGTTCGTGACGCCCAACGTAGAGAATGCCATCCACGCCAAAGTGGAGCAGCTCCGGGCGGAAGGAAAGATGTTCTGATACCTTTTATAATGCAGAAAGGCCTTTGGGCTTTTTGATAAATAGTTTTACGAAACCCCGAAACATATAAATTCAGGAGGCTATTAACATGAAGAAAATTGTTATCGCATCTGCTTGCCGTACCGCTATTGGTAAGTTTGGCGGCACCCTGGCAAACGTCCCTGCTGCAGAGCTGGGCTCCATCGTCATCAAGGAGGCCCTGAACCGTGCTAACGTGAAACCCGAGCAGGTCGATCATGTTTACATGGGCTGCGTCATCCAGGCTGGTCTGGGCCAGAACGTCGCTCGTCAGGCTTCCCTGAAGGCTGGCCTGCCCGTCGAGACTCCTGCTGTCACCGTCAACGTGGTCTGCGGCTCCGGCCTGAACTGCGTGAACATGGCTGCTCAGATGATCGAGGCCGGCGATGCTGACATCGTGGTCGCAGGCGGCATGGAGAACATGGACATGGCTCCCTTCGCAATGATGAAGGGCCGCTACGGCTACCGCATGGGTGCTCCCATGGGCAAGAGCGAGCTGGTCGATACCATGGTCAACGATGCTCTGTGGGATGCCACCGGCTTCAATAAGCACATGGGCATGACCGCTGAGAACGTCTGCACCAACGAGACCTATCAGAAGAAGTACGGCTACAGCCCCATCACCCGTGAGATGCTGGACGAGTTCTCATACAACAGCCAGCTGAAGGCTGACAAGGCCATCAAGGACGGCGCTTTCAAGGACGAGATCGTTCCCGTTGTGATCAAGGGCAAGAAGGGCGACACCGTGTTCGATACCGATGAAGGCCCCCGTCTGAGCGCTCCCGAAGTGCTGGCAAAGCTGAAGCCCGCCTTCACCAAGGACGGCATCGTCACCGCTGCAAACTCCTCCGCTATCAACGATGGCGCAGCTGCTCTGGTCATCATGAGCGAAGAGAAGGCCAAGGAGCTGGGCGTGAAGCCTCTGGCTACCTGGGTCGCAGGTGCTCTGGCAGGCGTCGAGCCTGAGGTCATGGGCCTTGGCCCCATCGCTGCTACCAAGAAGGTCATGGCTAAGACCGGCCTGACCGTTGCTGATATGGACCTGGTCGAGGCCAACGAGGCATTCGCAGCACAGTCCATCGCAGTCGGCGAGGCTTTGGGCTTCGATAAGGACAAGCTGAACGTCAACGGCGGCGCAATCGCTCTGGGCCACCCGGTCGGCGCTTCCGGTGCTCGTATCCTCGTCACCCTGCTGTATGCTATGAAGCATCGTGGTGCTCACAAGGGTCTGGCTACCCTGTGCATCGGCGGCGGCATGGGCTGCGCAACCATCGTCGAGATGGACTAATTTCCCTTTGGAGGGTCACTCCGGATATTGATACAGCCCGGACAGTGGGCGAGACCGGAGACTTGCCCCTTGTCCGGGGGCTGTTTTGAATAAGATATAACCTGAATGGAGGTTTTCACAATGGCATTTGTAAAAACCGAGGTGCAGGGCGCAGTCGAGATCATCACCATCGACCGCCCGAAGGCACTGAACGCCCTGAACCCCGAAGTCCTGGCAGACCTGAAGGCTGCTTTTGAGGCAGTTGACCAGTCCGCCATCCGCTGCATCGTCCTGACCGGCGAAGGCGACAAGAGCTTCGTGGCAGGCGCTGACATCGGCTCCATGAGCACCATGACCAAGGCCGAGGGCGAGGCTTTCGGCAAACTGGGCAATGATGTGTTCCTGATGATCGAGAGCTTCCCCATCCCCGTCATTGCAGCCGTCAACGGCTTTGCACTGGGCGGCGGCAATGAGCTGGCTATGAGCTGCGACATCCGCATCTGCTCCGACAACGCTGTGTTTGGTCAGCCGGAAGTCGGTCTGGGCATCACCCCGGGCTTCGGCGGTACCCAGCGTCTGGCTCGTCTGGTAGGCATGGGCATGGCAAAGCAGCTGGTCTACTCTGCACTGAACATCAAGGCTGACGAGGCCTACCGCATCGGCCTGGTCAACGCAGTGTATCCGCAGGCTGAGCTGATGGAGAATGTCCTGAAGCTGGCCAACAAGATCGCCAAGAACGCTCCCATCGCCGTGCGCAACTGCAAGAAGGCTATCAACGACGGCATCAGCCTCCCCATCGAGAAGGCTGTCGAAGTCGAAGAGAAGCTGTTCGGCGACTGCTTCGAGACTCATGACCAGAAGGAAGGCATGGCCTGCTTCCTGAGCCGTGAAAAGCCGAAGCCCAAGGCAGTGTTCACGAACAACTAAACTAAACCATAACGCCTCTGCAACGCCTCCCCGGAAAGGGGAGGCACGGAGAGGCACTACATTCAGAAGATATAATAAAGGAGAGATTTCCTATGAAGATCGGTGTTATCGGTGCTGGCACTATGGGCCAGGGCATCGCAAAGGCATTTGCTCAGGTCGAGGGCAACACGGTTGCTCTGTGTGACATCAAGCAGGAGTGGGCCGAGAATGGTCTGGCAAAGATCAAGAAGGGCTATGAAAAGCTGGTCGCTAAGGGCAAGATGACTCAGGAGAAGGCTGACGCTATCGTCGCTGCTATCACTCCGGGCCTGAAGGAAGACCTGTGCGCTGACTGCGACCTCGTCGTTGAGGCTGCTTTCGAGGATATGAAGGTCAAGCAGACCACTTTTGGCGAGCTGGATAAGATCTGCAAGCCCGAGTGCATCTTCGCTTCCAACACCTCTTCTCTGTCCATCACCGAGATCGGCAAGGGTGTCAGCCGTCCTCTGGTCGGTATGCACTTCTTCAACCCCGCAGACCGCATGAAGCTCATCGAGGTCATCGCTGGCTGCAACACTCCTGCTGAGACCGTTGAGAAGATCAAGGAGATCTCCGTTGCCATCGGCAAGAACCCCGTTCAGGTCAACGAGGCTGCTGGCTTCGTCGTCAACCGCATCCTGATCCCGATGATCAACGAGGCTGCCTTCATCAAGATGGAGGGCGTTTCCAACATCGCCGGCATCGACACCGCTATGAAGCTGGGTGCCAATCACCCGATGGGTCCCCTGGAGCTGGGCGACTTCATCGGCCTGGACATCTGCCTCGCCATTATGGACGTCCTGTACAAGGAGACCGGCGACAGCAAGTATCGTGCATGCCCGCTCATCCGTAAGATGGTCCGCGGCGGCAACCTGGGCTGCAAGTCTGGCAAGGGCTTCTACGTTTACAACGCGGACCGCACCAAGACCCCTGTCGACGAGCTGTAAATTAGTTTGAAATTTCTCTCGGTCGTCCCGAAGAAAACGGCCGGGAGGAATTTGTTTGCACAGGACATGAGTGTAGCTGCCCTGTGCTGAAAGAAAAACATCCGTTAGGAGGATATAGCGATGGATTTTACTCTGTCCAAGCAGCAGCAGATGGTGCAGAAGATGTACCGCGAGTTTGCTGAAAACGAAGTCAAGCCTCTGGCAAAGAAAGTCGATGCCGAAGAGTATTTCCCCAAGGAGACCGTCGAGAAGATGGGCAAGCTGGGTATGATGGGCATTTACTTCCCCACCTCCGTTGGCGGTGCAGGCGGCGACGTCCTGTCCTACGTCATGGCTGTTGAGGAGCTGAGCAAGGTCTGCGGCACCACTGGTGTTATCGTTTCCGCACACACCAGCCTGTGCGCAGCACCTATTTATGAGAACGGCACTCCCGAGCAGAAGGAAAAGTATCTGCCCAAGCTGTGCAGCGGCGAGTGGCTGGGTGCTTTCGGTCTGACCGAGCCGGGCGCTGGTACTGACGCTCAGGGCCAGCAGACCACTGCTGTGGAAGATGGCGATTACTGGGTGCTGAACGGCTCCAAGATCTTCATCACCAACGCAGGCTACGCTGACGTGTTCATCGTCATCGCTGTTACCGATAAGGTCCTCGACAAGAAGGGCCGTCCCACCAAGCTGTGCTCCGCCTTCATCGTGGAGCGCACCGATCCGGGCTTCTCCGTCGGCAAGGCTGAGGATAAGATGGGCATCCGTGGTTCTTCTACCTGCGAGCTGATCTTTGAGGACTGCCGCATCCCGAAGGATCGTATGCTGGGCGTACGCGGCAAGGGCTTCCAGCTGGCTATGGCTACTCTGGACGGCGGCCGTATCGGTATCGCTTCTCAGGCTCTGGGCATTGCCGAGGGCGCTCTGGAAGAGACCGTTGCTTACGTCAAGGAGCGCAAGCAGTTCGGCCGCAGCATCTCCGCTTTCCAGAACACCCAGTTCGAGCTGGCCGAGATGAAGGCCCGTATCGAGGCTGCAAAGTATCTGGTCTACGCTGCCGCTCTGAAGAAGCAGGAAGCTATGAATGGTGCAAAGGTCCGCTACAGCGTCGAGGCTGCTCAGGCTAAGCTCATCGCAGCCCGCACCGCAAGCGACGTGACCCGCCGCTGCCTGCAGCTGTTCGGTGGCTACGGCTACACCCGTGACTACCCCATCGAGCGCATGATGCGTGATGCCAAGATCACTGAGATCTACGAGGGCACCAGCGAAGTGCAGATGATGGTCATTTCCGGCGCGCTGCTGAAGTAAGGGAGGCAAGATTTACAATGAAAGCAATCGTTTGTGTAAAGCAGGTTCCTGATACCTCCGGTAAGGTGGCTGTCAAGGCGGATGGTACTCTGGACCGTGCCTCTATGGCAACCATCACCAACCCCGATGACCTGAACGCTCTGGAGGCCGCTCTGAAGCTGAAGGACGAGACCGGCTGCGAAGTCGTTGTCGTCACCATGGGTCCCCCGCCGGCCGAGGGCATGCTCCGTG
>ULSS01021284.1_pt1 | contig 14745 bp, 10 predicted proteins | sample 1956901 | NCBI WGS metagenome assembly ULSS01 (sample SAMEA4835714, study PRJEB28245) | human gut metagenome | biome: gut microbiome; material: fecal sample | place: Denmark | collected 2008
GAAGCCGCCCAGGAGCAGCTGGGGGTGATCCGGCAGCTGAGGGAGCGGGGTCTCTTGGACAGTCTGCCGGAAAAGCTCCGCCAGGCGGCTGTTGCCCGGGAGGAAAACCCTTCCGCGTCCCTTTCGGAGCTGGCGGCCATGATGGAGCCGCCCATTACCAAGCCCGCCATGAACAACCGGATGAAAAAGCTGACGCTTCTTGCAAAGGAGGCCAACCCATGAGTTTTGTCCACCTGCATCTGCATACGGAGTACAGTCTGCTGGACGGTGCCTGCCGGATCGACGGCCTGATGGATCGGGTGAAGGAAATCGGACAGAGTGCCGTGGCCATCACCGACCACGGGGTCATGTACGGCTGCATTGATTTTTATAAAGCCGCCAAGGCCGCGGGCATCAAGCCCATCATCGGCTGTGAGGTCTACGTTGCCCGCCGGGGCATGACCGACCGGGTTCACGGCCAGGATAACGACCCCTATCATCTGGTGCTGCTGTGCGAGAACCGGAAGGGCTATGAAAACCTGTGCTATCTGGTTTCCGAGGCCTTTATCCATGGCTTTTACACCAAGCCCAGAGTGGACTTAGCCTTGCTTGCGCAGTACCACGAGGGGCTGATTGCCCTGTCTGCCTGCCTTGCCGGTGCCATTCCCCAACATCTGATGGGGGAGGACTACGAGGGAGCCAAGGCGTATGCCCTTGAGTTGTCCCGGATTTTCGGCGAGGGAAACTTCTTCCTGGAGCTTCAGGATCACGGCATTGACGAGCAGCGTCCCGTGAACCAGGGCATTCAGCGGTTGTCCCGGGAGACGGGGCTTCCCATGGTCGTCACCAACGATGCCCACTATCTGCGCAAAGAGGACGCCAAAATGCAGGATGTGCTTCTTTGCATCCAGACGGGCAAAACCGTGGACGACCAGAACCGGATGAAATTCCAGACCCAGGAGTTTTACGTCAAAAGTGAGGAAGAGCTTCGCATCCTGTTTCCGGGGCTTGACGAGGCCTTTGAAAATACGGTAAAAATCGCCGACCGGTGCAACCTGGAATTTACCTTCCACGAGTACCACCTGCCGGCCTTCCCAGTGCCAGCAGGCTATACCAACGAGGGCTATTTCCGGGAGCTTTGCTATAAGGGTTTTCAGGAGCGATATCCCCAGGAGCCCAAGGAATATAAAGACCGTTTGGAGTATGAGATCAGCGTCATCAGCTCCATGGGTTATGTCAACTACTACCTGATTGTCTGGGACTTTATCCGCTACGCCAAGGAGCAGGGAATCCCGGTCGGCCCAGGCCGTGGCTCCGGTGCCGGCTCTATCGCGGCCTACTGTATGCACATCACGGAAGTAGACCCCATGAAGTATGCCCTGATTTTCGAGCGGTTCCTGAATCCGGAACGGGTGAGTATGCCGGATTTCGATACGGATTTCTGTCAGGAGCGGCGGCCGGAGGTCATTGAGTACGTCATGCGCAAGTATGGCACCGATCATGTGGCTCAGATCGCCACCTTCGGCACCATGGCCGCCCGGGGCGCCATCCGGGACGTAGGTCGGGCACTGAATTTTACCTACGCCGAGACGGACGTGGTGGCCAAGCTGGTTCCCTCTACCCCTCATATCACTTTGCAGGAGGCTTTGGATACCAGCCCAAAGCTGAAAGAAATGTACGAGGGCGACCCCAGAGTGAAAACCCTCATCGACACCGCCCGATCTCTGGAGGGGATGCCCCGGAATTCCTCCACCCACGCCGCCGGCGTGGTGATTACCGCCGACCCGGTGTATACCTATGTGCCCCTGTCCTGCAACGATGAGACCGTGGTCACCCAGTACACCATGACCACCATCGAGGAGCTGGGTCTGCTGAAAATGGACTTTTTGGGTCTGCGGAACCTGACGGTCATCGACGACGCGGAAAAGCAGATTCGCAGAATCAATCCGGATTTTGCCATGCGCAATATCCCGGACGACGATGCCGAGACCTTTGCCATGCTGGCCGAGGGCAAGACCCAGGGCGTGTTCCAGCTGGAGTCGGCGGGTATGACCGGCGTGTGCGTCAATATGAAGCCCAGCTCCATTGAAGATATCACCGCTATCGTAGCCCTGTACCGGCCCGGCCCTATGGATTCCATTCCCCGGTTCATCGCCAACAAGCTGGATTCCCGGAAGGTCACCTATAAGACCCCCATGCTGGAGCCGATTCTGAAGGTCACCTACGGCTGCATCGTCTACCAGGAGCAGGTTATCGAGATTTTCCGAAGCCTGGGCGGCTACACTATGGGGCAGGCGGATAACATCCGCCGGGCCATTTCCAAGAAGAAGATGAAGGTCATCGAGGCCGAGCGGAAGGTTTTCGTCTACGGCGACCCGGAGCAGAATATTCCCGGCTGCATCGGCCACGGAATTGCCGAAGCGGTGGCGCAGTCCATTTACGACGAGATCGTGGATTTTGCCAACTACGCCTTCAACAAGGCTCATGCGGTGTGCTACGCCGTCGTGTCCTATCAGACGGCATACCTGAAGTGCCACTACCCCCGGCAGTATATGGCGGCACTGATGACCTCGGTGCTGGATTCCGCCGGGAAGATCGCGGGCTACATTGCCGAGTGCAAGGAACTGGGCATTGCCGTGCTGCCCCCGGATCTGAACCATTCCGAGGATCACTTCACCGTGGAAGGCAATGCCATTCGCTTTGGTCTGGGCGCGGTGAAAAACGTAGGCCGGGGTCTCATTCGTACCATGGTGAAAAAGCGGGAGGAAGGCGGCCCCTTCCAATCCCTGGAGGACTTCATTCAGCGGATGGGGGAAGGGGAGCTGAACAAGCGGGCGGTGGAGAATTTCATCAAGTGCGGCGCGGCGGACTGCTTCGGCAACCACCGCAGCGAGCTGCTGGCAGTTTATGACAGCATGATGGATTCCATTGCCGATTCCCGGAAAAAGAATCTGGAGGGACAGATGGGTCTGTTCGGAATGCTGGAGGAAAACGATGCCGCTGCCCGCATCCCCATCCCCAAGCTGAACGAAATGCGAAAGCCCGAGCTGCTGGCTCTGGAAAAGGAAACCATGGGCATTTACATTTCCGGTCATCCTATGGACGACTACCGGGAATCCCTGAAAAACACCCATGTCATGCGTATCGGAAGCCTGCTGGACGAGGATGCTCATTTTGAGGACGATCAGATTGTCAGCGTGGCGGGCATCGTCCAGAGCCTGAAAATGAAGACCACCCGGAACAATTCCGTCATGGCCTACCTGACTGTGGAGGACGACACCGGAGCCATGGAAATGCTGGCTTTCTCCAACGTTCTCAGCCAGTATGGCGGCTACCTGAAGGAGGGGGCTGCCGTGGTCATTACCGGTCGGCTTTCTTTGCGGGACGACAAGGAGCCTCAGATCGTGGTGAACCGGGCCCGTCCCATTTCCGATTACGCGGAAAACCCCGACCGGGAGCCTGCCCCCAAAGCGCCCCCCAGAAAAGGCACCCTTTATCTCCGGCTTCCCGGGGAGGAAGGGCGGCTGTACCCCAAGGTTCGCGCCATCGTCAATATGTTCCCGGGAGAAAACGGGGTCGTGCTGTATTTCGCCGATACCGGCGCCCGCCGGGGTGCCCGGGCGGCACTTGCCGAGCCCATGCTTCAGGAGCTGAAAAAGCAGTTGGGCGACGGAAATGTTGTGGTGAAATAGCTTCCTTTTTTGATGAATTTGTGATATAGTGTAAATTTGAAAGGAGTGGATGCCGTGAAAAAGCGGTTTGTGTTCCTTGCCGCGGCTCTGGCGGCAATGCTCCTGACCGGCTGCGCCCTGCGGACCGTGGAGGAAATGTACGCCCTGCCCAAGCGTTCCGAGGAATTCCGGGAGCTTCAGGCAGCCATTGATACGGCCATGTACGGCATGACCTATTCCTCCCCCCAGTCCGGCGAGAATCAGCAGACGGTGCAGACGGCGGATCTGAACGGCGACGGCCTGGACGAATACCTGGTTTTTGCCAAGGGTGCCACGGAAAAGCCCTTGCAGGTGCTGATTTTCCAGCAGGACGAAACGGGAAAGTGCCGGGTGCTGGATACCATCGGCTTTAACGGCCAGGCCTTCGACCAGGTGGAATATATGGCCTTTGACGACCAGCCCGGATTGGAGCTGGTGGTGGGCATCCAGGTCAGTGAGCGGGTGCTGCGCAATGTGGCGGTGTACAGCTTCCACGGCGGCAGCGCGGAGCTGCTGCTTCTGAACAGCTACAGCAAAATGCTTCCCTGCCAGCTCAGCGGCGACAAGAGCGAGCTGATGGTTCTGCGCCCAGGGGAGGAGGAGACCCAGCGGGGCATGGCCGTGCTCTACGGCTACGATAAGGGGCAGATTGTCCGCTCTGTGGAGACGGAACTATCCGAGCATACCTCCCGGATCCGCCGGATTACCACCGGCAGGCTTCAGGACGGAAACAATGCGGTATTTGTCACCAGCTCCTCTGAGGACAACACCATTGTGACGGATATTTTTGCCATGCGTCAGGGGGTATTTACCAATATTTCCTATTCTGCCGAGTCGAATACCAGCGTGGGAACGCTGCTTAACTACTATGTCTATGCCGAGGACATTGACTCCGATGGTGTTCTGGAGCTGCCCAGCCTTATTTCCATGAAGGCGGCGACCAACTGGCGGGACGGCGATCAGAAGTTCCTGCTTCGCTGGTACTCCATGGACTCCGACGGCTGGGAGATCGATAAGCTCTATACCTTCCACAATTATCCGGGAGGCTGGTATCTGCCGCTGAGCAGCGTCTGGGCCAGCCGGGTGACGGTGGAGCAGAGCCAGGGCCAGTATCGGTTCCTTCTCTGGGACGAATCCTACAAGAAAACCCAGCCCCTCTTTACGGTCTATGTCTTTACCGGCACGGACCGGGACGCTCTTGCGGCAGCCCAGGGCCGGTTCGTGCTGAGCCGGGCGGAGGGCGTTGCCTATGCGGCCCAGCTGGAGGAGGCCGCACCGGAGTACGGCATTACGGAAAACAGCCTGATTGAGGGCTTCCGTCTGATCCGCCAGGACTGGCAGACAGACGAAACTTGAAAAGAGGTAGCATATGAAAAAAGTTCTGATTATGGAAGACGAGCTGAATATCCGCAGCTTTGTGGTCATCAATCTGAAGCGGGCCGGCTATGACGTGATCGAGGCCGGAGACGGTCAGCAGGCCCTGGATGCCATTGCCGCCAACCCGGATGTGGGGGTGGCCATTCTGGATATTATGGTTCCCGGGGACATGGACGGTTTCGAGGTCTGCCGCCGGATTCGGGCCACCAACAAGCAGATGGGCGTGGTGATGCTCACCGCCCGGACCCAGGAGATGGACAAGGTAACCGGGCTCATGACCGGTGCCGACGACTATGTGACCAAGCCCTTCTCTCCGGCGGAGCTGACCGCCCGGATTGACGCGCTTTACCGCCGGATTGGTGGGGATACCAACGCCAGCTCGGAGCTGCTGACCCAGGGCCCCTTTGTGATGAACACCCGGAATCATACACTGGAGAAGAACGGCAACCGGATCCGGCTGACCCAGGTGGAGTATGCCATTTTGAAGCTGTTTATGCAGAACCCCGGCAGAGCCCTGTCCCGGGAGGATATCATGTCCGCGGTCTGGGGACGGGACTATGAGGGCGAGCTGAAAATCGTGGACGTGAACATCCGCCGTCTGCGTATCAAGATCGAGGACGATACCGCCAACCCCACCTACATTACCACCGTATGGGGTCTGGGCTATAAGTGGGGCGCATAAAGGGTGATAGACTTCAAATCGATGGGCAACATCGGCGGCCTGCGCAGGCGATGGCTTCGGAATACCGCCAGTGTGGTCGTGGCTCTGGGGCTGGTGTGCGTCATGGCAATCACCGCCGCCTTCGCCGCCTATTACTATTCCAATATGGAATCGGATCTGAAGCACCGGGCAAAATCCACCACGGATTTTTTTGCCGCCTATATTGACCAGACCTACAACGAATACTACCAGTCCTGCATCACCTACACCCAGACCTTTGACGACAAGGATACCATCGAGCTGCAATTCATCAGCCGGGAGGGCAATCTCATCGCCTCCTCCTATGGTCAGTGGGCAGGGAAAAGTCCGGCTACCTCGGAAATTGCCAAGGCAGTGGAAAGCCGCTCCGCCGAACCCTTTTTGGGCAAGGACGAGAACACCGGCGAGCGGGTCATGGCGGTATCCAGTCCTGTAATCTACAGTAACGGTCAGGTCATCGGCGTTCTGCGCTATGTCACCTCCACCCGGAAGGTGGATGCCCAGATTTTGCAGGTGGCTCTGGTCAGCGCTACGGTGCTGACCATCGTCATGGCGGTGGTGCTGGTGAGCAGCAATATCTATCTGCGTTCCGTCATGAATCCCGTGGCGGAGATTACGGAGAAGGCCCAAAGAATCGCCGCCGGCAGCTACGGCGTTCAGATCAAAACCCCCTATCGGGACGAAATCGGAACGTTGGCGGACACCATCAACGAAATGTCCAGCAAAATCGCCCAGAACGAGAAAATGCAGGCGGAATTTATTTCCCAGCTTTCCCATGAGCTGCGCACGCCTCTGACCGTCATCAACGGCTGGAGTGAGACGCTGCTTGCCGATGAAAACATGGACGCGGACACCCGGCAGGGTCTGAAAATCATTTCCAGCGAGGCCAAGCGGCTGACGGAAATGGTCATGGATCTTCTGGACTTTACCCGGATGCAGGACGGCCGGATGACTCTGGCCGTGGAAATGACCGATTTGCGCTCGGAATACGAGGACACGGTGTTCATGTACGGCAGCCGCCTTGCTCAGGACGGCATTGAGCTTATCTACCAGGAAAGCGACGAGGACATTCCGGAAATTCCCTGCGATCCCCAGCGGATGCGTCAGGTATTCCTGAATATCCTGGACAATGCGGCCAAGCACGGAGGCTCCGGCAAGCGGATTGAAACCTCCATGCACTATGAGGACGACCAGGTGGTCGTCCGGATCCGGGACTATGGCCCGGGTATCCCGGAGGACGAGCTTCCTCTGGTGAAGAAGAAATTTTACAAGGGCAGTTCCAGCGTCCGGGGTACCGGCATCGGCCTTGCGGTCTGCGATGAAATCGTGGAGATGCACGGCGGCACCCTGACCCTGGAAAATGCGGAGGGCGGCGGCACGCTGGTGACGGTTCGCCTGCCCGGCGCCCACTAAGGAGAAACCATGTCACAGGAAAAATTCAAAACCACCATCGGCGGTCAGGCTCTCATCGAGGGCATTATGATGCGGGGCCCGGACAAGGATGCCATCGTTGTGCGCACCAAGGAGGGCCTCCACATCGAGACCATGCCCAGAAAGAAAAATCCTCCGAAATCCTGGAAAAATCTTCCTTTTATCCGGGGCGTTTTCAACTTTTTCGATGCCCAGGTGGTGGGTATCAAGGCGTTGCTCCGCTCGGCGGATTTGGCTCCGGAGGAAATGCAGGAGGAGCCCTCCAAGTTTGACCGGTGGTTGGAAAAGAAGCTGGGAAACGAAGCCTTCCAGAAGGCCATTGTGGGCATTGCCATGTGTATGGGTCTGGGACTGTCCGTTGTGCTCTTTTTCTTGCTTCCCATGATCATCGGCGGCCTGTTTGACCGGTGGATTACCAGCAATCTGGGGGTGAATCTCATTGAGGGTCTTATCCGGATGGTGATTTTCCTGGGCTATATGCTGCTGATCTCCCGGATGGAGGAAATGCGCCGGGTATTTTCCTACCACGGCGCGGAGCACAAGACCATCCGCTGCTACGAGGCGGGGCTGCCCCTGACGGTGGAAAATGTCCGACAGCAGACGAGGCTCCATCCCCGGTGCGGCACCAGCTTTCTGCTGGTGGTCATGGTGATTTCCATTCTGGTATTTTCCGTGGCTTCCTCCGCGCTTCTGGCTGCGGTGCCCGCATTGGAGACCATCCGGGGAAGTTTCGGCTACCGGCTGCTGATGATTGTTTTCAAGCTGCTGCTTCTGCCGCTGGTGGTGGGCATTACCTATGAAATCAACCGCTGGGCAGGGCGGAACGACAACGGCTTTACAAGAATCCTTACCGCCCCAGGTATGTGGCTTCAGAATTTCACCACCAACGAGCCGGACGACTCTATGATCGAGGTGGGCATTGCCGCAGTGGAGGCGGTGCTGCCGGAGCAGGAGGGCGCGGACCGATGGTAAAAACCTACGGCGATCTGTATCAGGACACCCGTCGGGCGCTGGCGCGTCAGGCGCCGCCCCAGGATCCCGGCGTGCTGGCACGGCTTTTGGTGTGTCAGGCCTCCGGCAAGACCCAGGCGCAGTTCCTGGCCGACCGGGACTTATATGCCGGGGAAAAGATCGTGGCGGAAGTGGAAGAAAATCTTCGGCGTCTTCTGGCGGATGAGCCCATCGCCTATGTGCTGGGGCAGTGGGAATTCTACGGCCTTCCCATGCTGGTGTCTCCCAAGGTGCTGATTCCCAGAGACGATACCTGCGCCCTGACAGAGCTTGCCATCCGGCAGGGCTTGTTCCTTGACCAGGATCCCCGGATTCTGGATTTGTGCTGCGGCAGCGGCTGCATCGGTCTGGCCATTGCCAGCCGGGTGAAGGACGCCAGAGTGACCCTGGCGGACGTAAGCCTGGACGCTCTGTCCGTAGCCAAGGAAAATACGGCCCTCAATAAGCTCACCGGTCGGGTGCGCTGTGTCCAGGTAGATGCCAGAAAGCCGGTCAGCGCGTTTCTGGGAAAATTCGATCTGATCGTCTCCAATCCCCCCTATATCAGCGCCCGGGATATGGAAGAGCTTCCCCCCAGCGTCCGGGACTATGAGCCTCACCTGGCTCTTTACGGCGGGGAGGACGGCCTGGACTTCTACCGGGACATTGCCGCCAATTTCCGCACGGCTTTGAAGCCCGGAGGCTTTTTGTGCTTCGAGTTCGGCGACGGACAGGCAGATGCGGTGTGCGGAATTTTGGAAGAAAACGGATATACCATCCTGGAACGAGCCAGGGATTACAACGATAGAGAACGCTCCGTGCTTGCGCGGTACGGCAGGAAGGAAGATTGATTATGGCAACAAAAAAGACAGTCTACGAAGCCCCCACTCCCGCTTCCGATAAGAAGAAGGCTCTGCAAACGGCTCTGGCGCAGATCGACAAGAGCTTCGGTAAGGGCACGGTTATGCGCCTGGGCGACCGGCCGGAGATGAACGTGGAGGCCATTCCGACAGGTTCTCTGGCGCTGGATGCGGCCCTCGGCATCGGCGGCGTACCCAAGGGCAGAATCATCGAGATTTACGGCCCCGAGTCCTCCGGTAAGACCACTCTGGCCCTGCACATTCTGGCGGAAGCCCAGAAGCGGGGCGGCGAAGTGGCCTTCGTGGACGCGGAGCACGCCCTGGATCCGGTTTACGCCGCGGCGCTGGGTGTGGATACGGACAATCTGCTGGTTTCCCAGCCGGATACCGGCGAGCAGGCGCTGGAAATTACCGACGCACTGGTGCGCTCCGGCGCGATTGACGCGGTGGTAGTGGACTCCGTGGCGGCTCTGGTTCCCAAGCAGGAAATCGAGGGCGAAATGGGCGATACCTTTGTGGGTCTTCAGGCCCGGCTTATGTCCCAGGCTCTGCGGAAGCTGGCAGGTACCATCGCCAAGACCAACTGCGTGGTCATTTTCATCAACCAGCTGCGTATGAAGATCGGCGTCATGTACGGCAATCCCGAAACCACCACCGGCGGCAACGCCCTGAAGTTCTATTCCTCCGTCCGGCTGGATGTGCGCCGGATTGAGGCCATCAAGGAGGGCGGCAACGTCATCGGCAACAAGACCCGGGTGAAGGTGGTCAAAAACAAGGTGGCTCCTCCCTTCCGGGAAGCGGTCTTTGAGATTATGTACGGCCAGGGCATCTCCAAGTGGGGAGAGCTGGTTGACCTGGCGGTGCAGATGGATATCATCCAGAAAAGCGGCAGCTGGTTCTCCATGGGCGATGAGCGCATCGGTCAGGGCGCCAATTCCGTGAAGGACTACCTGATGAACAATCCGGACATTGCCGAGCAGGTGGAGGCCCAGGTTCGGGAGAACTTGTGGAAGCTGAACGCCGGCGCCCCCAAGGCTCCGGCTAAGCCTGCCGACAAGGCGGTAGCCGTCACCGCAGACGATTTCAACGATGAGGATTGAGCAGCTGCGCAACGCCCCTGACCGGGCGGGGCGCTACTGGGTCACCTTTTCCGACGGAACCCGGCTGGGGCTCTACCGGCAGACGGTGGAGGACTTTGGCCTCTATCCCGGCAAGGAGCTGGAGGAGGCGGAGTTAAGCCGCCTTCGGGAGGCCGCCGGGCAGATGTCCGCCAAAATGCGGGCGGTGCGAATCGTATCTGCCTCCAGCGTGTCCCGGAAGGACTTGGAGCAGCGGCTGGTGCGAAAGGGCGAGGACCCGGAGCAGGCCAAGGCCGCGGTTGCCTGGATGGAGGATTTGCATCTGGTGGACGACCGGGCTACCGCCGAGCAGGTGGTGCATTCCTGCATCGCCAAGGGCTACGGTTTGGCCAGAGCCAAGCAGGCGCTCTATGAAAAACGGATTCCCAAGGCCTATTGGGAGGAAGCCCTGGCGGATTACCCCGACCAGGAGGCAAAAATCGAGCAGTTTCTTCGTGCCCGGCTGGATGGAGATTCCGACGAAAAGCAAATCAAGCGGGCTATGGATGCCCTCCTTCGCCGGGGTCACAGCTATGGCACGGTGAAGCGAGTACTGAACACCCTGTCCTTCGACTGTGAGGACGTATTTGAGGATTGAGAGATATGGCAAAAATTGGATTCATTTCCCTTGGCTGTGCCAAGAATCAGGTGGACTGCGAGCGGATGATGTACCGGGTTCAGGAAGCCGGACACACCGTCAAGGAGGACATCGTGGGAAGCGACGTGGTGGTCATCAACACCTGCGGCTTTATCGATTCGGCCAAAACCGAGGCCATCGACTATATCCTGCGAACCGCCGCCCTGAAAGAGCAGGGCCTGGTGGGCAAAATCCTGGTCACCGGCTGCCTGTCCCAGCGGTATCAGGGAGACATTCAGAAGGAGCTGCCAGAGGTGGACGGGGTTCTGGGCACCGGCAGCTACACGGAGATCGTCCCCGCCATTGAGGCGCTGCTGAACGAGAAGGAAGTGGCGGACTACGGCTCCATTGACGCGCCGGAGCAGGAAACCGGCCGGATTGTCACCACTCCGGAGCACTACGCCTTTATCAAAATCGCCGAAGGCTGCAACAACCGCTGCGCCTTCTGCATCATTCCCTACCTGCGGGGTCGGTATCGCAGCCGCCAGCTGGACGACGTGCTCTATGAAGCCCGGATGCTGGCGGACAGCGGGGTGAAGGAGCTCATCGTGGTGGCTCAGGACACCAGCCGTTACGGCACGGACTTTCCGGAGCGCAAGCGGCTGCTGGCTACACTTTTGCGCCGGCTTTGCGAAATTGAAGGGCTCCACTGGATTCGGGTGCATTATGTCTATCCGGACGAAATTGACGACGAGCTCATCGATGTGATTGCCTCGGAGCCGAAGATCGTCAAGTACCTGGATATTCCCCTTCAGCACTGCAACAGCGAAATTCTCAAACGCATGAACCGCCGGGGAGATGGCCCCTTCATCAAGGCCTTGCTTGCCAAGCTCAGAGACCGGATTCCGGGTCTTGTCATCCGTACCAGCCTGATCACCGGCCTGCCCGGAGAAGGGGAGGCGGAGTTCCAGGAGCTGTGCGACTTCCTCCGGGAAACCAAGATGGAGCGGGTAGGCGCCTTTGCTTTCTCTCCGGAGGAGGGAACCCCTGCCGCCAAGATGGAATTCGTGGACACGGAAATCGCCCAGCAGCGGGCGGAGACCATCGAGATGATCCAGTCCGAGATTATGGACGAATGGAATGCTTCCATGGTTGGCAAGACCCTGGAAGTCCTGGTGGACGGCTACGATGAGGAAAACGAGCAGTTCTACGGCCGCAGCTATGCCGATTCTCCCGACATTGACGGTCGGGTCTGGATTGCCTCCGATGAGCCGGTCACCATCGGCGACTTTGTATGGGTGAAAATTGACGGCTGCCTGGACGGCGACCTGTCCGGCTATGTGGTGGAGGAAGCGGAGCAATGACGACTGCAAGTAAGATTACCCTGTCCCGGGTACTGATGATCCCGGTCTATCTTGTGACCATGTACTTATCCGGCGGGGAAAGCAATGTGTGGATGTATGTGTCCCTGGCAATTTTTATCATCGCCAGCCTGACGGATTTTGTGGACGGCTATATCGCCCGGCATTATAACCAGGTGACGGATTTCGGCAAATTTCTCGACCCTCTGGCCGATAAGCTTCTGACCATCGCTGCCATGTGCATGTTCTGCCAGTGGGGCGTGTTCCCGGCCTGGGCGCTGATGATTGTCCTGACCCGGGAGTTCGGCGTTACCGGCCTGCGGCTCATTGCCGTCCAGAAGGGCACGGTCATTGCCGCCGGATGGAGCGGCAAGGTGAAAACCGCCAGCACCATGATCGGCCTGTGCCTGATGATGGCTCTGCCCGGCATCCCGGTGCTGAATCTGGTGGTCATCGGCGTTATCGTCATCACCACCGTCTATTCCGGCGGGGAGTACTTCATCCAGAACTGGAAGTGCCTCTGGGATTAAAGTTGCGCCCCGGCATAAGCCAGGGTGCTGCCTTCCCCGATTTTCCCCAAGCTGCTGTATCAACGAATCTACCCTGTAGGGGCGGTTGCCGCCTCTACGGGGGTTTTGCGCATTTCCCCTTTCTCCCGAAACATTTTCCCCCTGCCGGTCGTATCTAAGGTGAGAGGAGGTGGTGACCATGGCTTCTTTGTTGCGCGCGGACAGAGAAATCACGGAAATCTACGAAAGAAATATCGACACCATTTTCCGGGTTTGTTATTCCTTCATGAAGAACAAACCCGAGGCGGAGGATATGGCTCAGGAAACCTTTCTGCGGCTGATCGCCTCCGGGAAAACCTTTGAAAATCAGCGGCACGAAAAGGCCTGGCTGATCGTGACGGCTTCTAACCTGTGCAAGGATCAGCTGAAGCGATCCTATCGCCGGGAGGAGGAGCTGGAGGCTCATTGGGATCTGGCGGGGGAGGAATCCGGCTTTGAAAATCCGGTTTTGGAGGCCATTCTGGCTCTGCCGGTGAATTACAAAACACCGGTATATCTCTACTATTACGAAGGATATTCCACCGGGGAGATCGCCAAGGCGCTCCATTGTCCCCAGGCTACGATTCGCACCAGACTTGCCCGTGCCAGAAATTTACTCAAATCCATGTTAGGCGGTGATTCAATATGAAACGGAAGCAAATTCAGGATGCCTACGCTTTGGTCATGTTGACAGAAGCGGAAAAGAAGCAGCTGCTGCAAAGCATCCTTTCCGCCAAGGATCAGAGCCTGACAGAAAGGAAAGAAACTATGAAGCGTTGGAGCAAGAAAACGATATTCATTGCGGCGGTGATTACCGCTTTGGTGATTTTTATGGGCTGCGCCGTGGCAGCCCTGAGCACCCGGAAGCTAAAGCTGGACGAATACCGGCAGACAAGCCCAGCCTGGATCGATTCTGAGGGTAAGCGCCATGAGGCAGCGGAGGTGACCAAGACGGTGCTGTCCCTCCAGGGAATTGAAAACACCCCGGAGCAGATGGCGGCGAAGGAGTGGTACGACTTCCGCAAAAGCTATGACCCGAACCATGACATCTACATGGCATCCCAGGGGAAATTCCAGGCTCCGGAGGAATACGGTGCCTACGACGTCTACTCCCAGGAGATGGTAGAGAAGCTCACACAGATCGCCCAAAAGTATTCCCTGAAGCTCTCCGGGAGAAAGGCGGTGGCCTACAGCTACGACTGGAAGCTGGGCTGGGATGCCCTCGGATTGCCAGACTCCCTGGTCTCCGGGGCGGAGACGCTCGATGAGCTGCGGGGCTGCAGCTTCTATGATTCCGGCAGCTTTGCCCTCTGGATGGAGTGCCAGGTGACGGATCCGGCCTTTACCTGGAAACGCGGCACCCATTTGGTGCTGAATTATAAGGTGAAGGGCTATCTGGACACGGATGTGGTAGACCTGGTCAGCGGAGCGAACATGCGACAGTGGAATTACACCAGAAGCGATGGACAGACGATCCTGGTCCTGGTGGCTCTGGATCCCGACCAGCCTGCCAACGACCGGCTGCTGCTGATCTGCGACAGGGAAGAGGCCTTCCTATACGCAAGGATGTCACCGGCCTATTACCCCGACGGCAGTATCGGCTCCCGGGAGGAAATGTCCGATCAGGACATTAACTGGCTGGCTGAGCACATCGATTTCTCCATCCAGCCCAAGAAGCCGGATATGGACGGGATCCTGCCCCTCCTTCAGAAGGAGGATGAGGCTTACGATGCCCTGTTGGAGCAGGACGATCCTTTCCGGCAGGACAGCTACGACCAGCTCCGGAAGGTTCTGGGCGGGGTCACGGAATTTGCCCTTTTGGATCTGGACGGGGACGGCACCGAGGAGTGCTTCTTCTGGGATCGGTATCAGAACCCCCAGCTCTACACGATGAAGGACGGAAAAACCGCTCCGGTGATGACGGATGACGGATTCAGCGTGCAGGGTCAGCTGTCCCTTTGCCAGGATAAGGTGGTCAAGACCTGCGAAGAAGTAGGGGAGGCCTATCGGCTCTATAGCTTCTACAGGGTAGAAAAGGGCAGTCTGGTAGTGCTGGATCGGCTGGTCTACGATATAGCCAACGATGCCTGGGGT
>ULSS01011442.1_pt1 | contig 14731 bp, 11 predicted proteins | sample 1956901 | NCBI WGS metagenome assembly ULSS01 (sample SAMEA4835714, study PRJEB28245) | human gut metagenome | biome: gut microbiome; material: fecal sample | place: Denmark | collected 2008
CGCACCCGCATAGCGGGTGGTTTATTTGTCTCGAACGCTTTGCATTCTCGACAGGGCTTATAGCCCTACAATGTAAAGAGCCCTACGATAGATTGTCGTTGGACTCTTTAACATTAAATATGAACAGTTATTTTAAAAGATTTGCTACTTCGCTTTACTCCATGTCCTTGCTGCGTATTTGCACTGCTTGAGTGCTGTCTTCGCAACGAGTTTGCCGCTTTCATCGTAAACTCTTACCTGAACCTTGTAGAAGTATTTCGTTCCCTTCTTACCTCTTGTGTTCGTGTAAGAAGCAGTTTTCTTCGTCACGGTGGACTTGTAGGAAGCTGCCTTCTTCGTGGAGCGGTAGAAGCGGTACTTCACGGTGAAGCCAAGGTCTTTCAGTTCCTTGATGGAAGCCTTAACCTTTGCGTCGCTCTTCAGGACTGCTTTGATGTTCTTCTTAGCCGTCTTGCTGGAACGCGCAACGAGCTTCATATCTTTTACGATGGACTTCGCTTTTGCGATGTTTGCTGCTGCGTCATCGGCCGGCTCTGCTGCCTTTTCGATTGTAACAGTTATGGTTGAGCCTGTCGCCGCTTCAGACATTGCCTTCAGTTCTTCCTGCGTGTAAGTCTTGTCGCCAAACGGTGTTCGAATTGTCAGCTTCGCGTCGGTGTCTTTTACGATGGAGTCGATGAAGCTCTTTTCAAGCGTTACATCAGCCTTTTCTGCATCGCCGACGGATTTGCTGGAAACAACCAAGATGATTTCGTTTGACTTGCTTGCTTTCGCCTGTTTCAGGATTTCTTTCTGATTGTCAGCAGAAACTTTGACATCGGCAACCTTCGTCTTAGTGCCGTCAGCGTTTGTCTTTTCGCTTACCTTGACTTCGGTTGGTGCGGTTGTCGTTTTCGCCTTGGCGTCGGTTGTGACATCGCTTACCGCTTCAATAACGCCGCCTGCCATACCGCCCGCGTCATCCCAAGCCTCAGAGCCTTCTTCTACTGTGTAGTCATCCGTGTAGTGGAATACGATTGCATCTCCGTCCTCTAAGAACTGCTCGTCAACTGCCAAAAGCGGGTGCTTGCCGTTTAAGGTGTACATCCAGCCGGAGAAGTTTCCGTTATCAAATTCTGCAAGTTCAAAATCCTCGTTATAGGTCACGGAGTAGATATACTTTCCGTACTGCGAATCTTCGGCATTGAAGCGGACTTTCGGGGAAGCTGTTTGTTTTTCAACTTCTTTGAGGAAATCCCAAACCGTTGCGTTAAGGTCTACCGTATAGGTTTTCCCTTGAATCCATGTCGTAAGGCCGCCTTTTTGCAGGGTATGGCTTGTCCCGTCCTCTCCGTGCCTTTTATCGCCTTTGAGTGTGAACTTTACATCAATCGTGCTCTTCGGATTTACTGCCGTGCCGCTCTTCTTGTTAATCTTTACCGTAAAGTCGCAGGTCACATTCTGATAGCTTGCCGTCAGATGCACAATCGCCTGCTTGGAAGAATCAAAGCCGCTGATTTCTACATCGTTAATCGTCAGATCCTTCGTTGTGCCGTTACTGTAGGTCACAGTGAAAACGATGTTTTTTAAATCCGTCATTGGATCAAGCGTATCGCCGACAAAGTATTCGTTCTTGTAAGTGCCGCCTGCTTCCATCCTATATGGCACTGCTTCATCGGAAAGCACCGGGCAGTTTTCACCCTGCACCCAGTTGTGCATGCTGCTTGCATTCGCGTTCAGCATCTCTACGATTGAGCCGTTTTTCATTTCTTCCTGCGTACAAGCCTTCGCAAGCTTATCCTTATCTTCGCCAAGCGGATCGTCGTCACGGTTCATGCCGCTCTTTGACACGCCGGAATATTCTCTGGTGAGACCATCTTCGCGGTCTACCCAGTCACAGATGTCCTTAAGGCTGTCCTTAGAAGTATCATAGTAATAGGTACCGTCATTTGCGCCTTCTTTGAATCCCATCGGACGAATCTTGCTCGTGTCGATATGCTCTACCGCACCGATTCCCTTTACGCTCTCACTGTTTGTGATGAAGTAGTAGTTATTTTCAATGATGTTACATTGATTCAGGGAGCGCATGAAGCCTGCGACAGCGCCTTTCGAGCCGTTAATGTTATCTGCCGGCACGCACTGCAGCGGCGAGCCTGCCGGAACGGTCTTACCGTTTAAGGTCAGGGAGCCGTAGAACACATTGTTACGGATATAGCCGATGCCATTATCATAGCACTGGTCGCAGCCGCCTTCGCCGCCAAACAGGCCGCCGACAGCACGTGCGCCGGTAATATTGGCATTTACATAGCAGTTTTCGATCACCGCGCAGCGCGTGTTCGGCGCAGTCTGGTCGTCATAGCCGCCACCTAAGATGCCGCCGATATATTCGCCGTCTGCATAGATATTTCCGGTAAACTGTGAGTTCTTGATCGTGCAGTCACGCATGGAATAGGCTTTGTAGCCGGCAAGACCGCCCACATAGCTTCCGCTGCTGTAAAGGTCTGCGCCGCTCCTGCAGCTTACTAAATTGAATGCGCCGCTTCCCACAATGGAGCCGAGGATGCCTTTTGCTGCCGGCTGTCCGTTTTCATCAACACCGATTTTAACGCCGGACTCGACCTCGCAGCCGATGGCGCTAACCCCGCCGCTTCCTCCAATTAGTCCGCAGCTAAGCGTATTGGAACCGCTAAGCAGCGTGCAGTTTATGAGACTTGCATTTTTGCCGCCGGATTTCTCCGGGCCCATGCTTGATGCAATTCCTGCGGAGGCAATGTACGCGCCCTGCACCTTCAGGTTCCGAATCGTGCCGCTTCCGACCCTGCGGAAGAGGCATTTTGCGCCTTTTGCATAGGTGATGGTATGACCATCTCCGTCAAAGGTTCCTTCAAACGGCGTCTGGTAGTTTCCAATTTGCTGCCAGCCTGCCTGAATAACGATGTCATCGTTTTTGAGGACAAAGTAGGTATCTTTAAAAGTTTCACCTCCTGCAGTTCTCTCTGCAATGAGCTCAAGGTGCTTGAGGGTTTCAATTTCATACGGAGCCTCTTTCGTTCCTTCACCTGCAAGGGTAAAGGAAGTGTCACGCACCCTTACGCGAATTGGCTCGCTTACCAGCATGGTAGGCTCGCCTTTTGCAGTCGTTTTAAAGATGACGCAAAGATAGCTCCACGTACCCGGCTTTGCCTTTGCCTGCTCCGCAAGGTTTACCGTCGCTTTCATACCGTCCAGACGGTAATCACTTTCCGGCACCAGCGAAAGCCCCTTTAAGCCGTTCAGGGTTCCTGCCGTATAGTACCAGTCTGCGGTAATGCGGTCGCCGCTCTCTGCAGTCGTGCCTTCCGGATATTTCAGGTTCAAAGTGAGTTCCTTCTCCGTCAGCTCTGCTGCATCGTCTACGACAATGTCCTGCGGCAGCGGCTCTGCAACCTCTAATTTTCCTTCTTCGGTTGTCGGCTTCACATAGTTACAGATAACCGTGCTCAGGCACTTTCGTCCCCACGGATCCATTGCATCGCTTCTCCAGTCTGCATTCGTGCCGCCGTAATAGATTACTGCATTTTCACTGAAGTAAACATTTTGAACACCCGCCTGATACTGAATCTTCTTTACCGATTTCGGAAGAATGACGCTCTCAAGGCTGCTGCAAGGAAAAAAGGCTCCGCTTGGAATTTCGGTCACTTCCCCCTGCACCTCAATATGCTTGATGGAGTGACAGTTCGCAAACTGATTCAGCTCCAAGGTGGTAACCTTCGGCGGGAGGATGATCTCCTCAATCGCCGTGCCTGTAAACGCGCGCATGCCAAGGCCGGTCAGGCTCTGCGGCAAGGTAAGCTTCGTAATCGCTTCGCAGCCGTCAAACACACTTCCGCTGATTTCCAAAAGTCCTTCCGGAAGCACAGGGTTTGCAAGCACCTTGCAGCCGGAAAAGGCAGCGTAGCCAATCGTCTTTAAGGAAGCGGAAAGTTCTATTTTTTTCAGCGCACTGCAGCCTGAAAAGGCTTCGCTTCCAATGCCGATAACCGTCTGCGGCAGGGAAATTTCCGTAAGCGCGCTACAGCCCGAAAAACACTTTGCCGGAATTTCGGTAAGCCTGCTTCCCTCGCCAAAGGTCACTTTCCGAAGCTTTGTAAACCCGGAAAACATGCTCGCATTCAGCTCCCGAACCGTTGCCGGAATCGTAAGCTCGACTGCAGAAGGATTCACATAATACAGCGCGGTTTTATCCTTGTTATAGATTGCGCTGTAGCCTGCACCCGAGCTGTTTTCTTCAAAAATAAAGTTTGCTTTTCCTTCTCCTGTGAAGGTAACCTTTGCAAGCGTTTCTTCGGAAAACGGTGTTTCGCCCCATTCGGTCAGCGACGCAGGGATTGTCACCGTTTCAAGGGAAGTACAATCGCCATAGGCATCATAGGCATAATCGGTTGCGCGGAAGGTCTGATTTCCGAAGCTCTTTACGCCCTCCTGATAGATAACTTCTGTCAGCGCATCGCAGCCGGCAAAGGTGCCGAGGCTGACCGCTCCTATCGTTGCCTTCTTTAAAGCGGTGCATCCGCCAAAGGTCGCCCTTCCAAAACTTTTCGTTCCTTTCGGAAGCGTAATTTCGGTTAATGCGGTACATTTCGCAAAGGTTGCAGAGCCTAACACTGCCTCGCAGCCTTCGGCAAAGGAAATGTCCGTCAGCTTCTGGCAGTTATAGAAGCCCTTATCTGTAATCTGCGTTAGGGTGCTTGGAAAGCTTACCTTCTCCAAATTCGTGCAATCGCCGAAATCGATATAAAGTGCAGTGATGCCTTCTTCAATCCGAATTTCCTTTACTCGGTCTGCATATTTATGCCACGGAGAAGTTCCGGACATTGTCTCCCCGCTTCCGCTGATAGTCAGAATCTGCGTACCAAGGTCTAAGAAATACTTTGCATTGCCCTGTCCATTTCGTCCGCAGTCACCGTTTGGCATCGCGCAGATGACATGGCAGGCAGGCGGAAGCAGGGCGTTTTCCGCATCGCCCTGCGCCGTTAATAGATATTCTCCTAACTCGGTAAATACAAGTTTTACCTCGCCGTTTTCATCCGTCATCTTTCCTGTAAGTGGAGTGAAAGCACCTTCCTTCCATGTTCCGATTTGGACATCACTGAGTACTTTCTCATTTCCATCCATTAAAGTCAGAGTAAATTCCTCTCCCGGTGCAACCTTTATCTCGGCACTGTCAAATTTACAGTAGCCCGCAGCAGTGTCTAGCGAAGCATAAATTTCATCGCCCGCTTGCAACGAGGTTTTGTCTGCCCCGGTTTTCACACGCTTGCCATTTTTAAAGAAAGTGAGGCTATGCGGCTCGCTGCCCCAAAACTTACGGATGACAAACCCCTCATCGGAGGTCTCCGCTATATAGTCCGCTTCCGTCATGTATGCCTTATGTGCGGCTTTCAGTGCTTCATCCAGAGTGAATTTTCCGTCACCGTCTAAGTCTACAACGGTCACCGAAAGATGTGCCGCTACTGTTCCGTCCTCTGTAGTGCCTAAGAGCCCCGCCTTACTTACCGTAAGCTCTGCCTGTATCGGTGACTGCGAACTGGTTTTAGCCGTCAAGGTTTTGCTGCGTGCGGTATAGGTTTCGCCGTTAATCTCAGCGGTCGCAATGACATGATATTGCACCGGCCTACTGTATTCGCTAAAACCAATGACCGTCTTCCATGCCTCGCCGCCAACCTGCGCTAAGGATGGCCATTCCTTTTTGTTTCGATACCATTGATAGTTTACCGTGGTTTCCGGTGGCAAGTCTTGCAGCTTGCCGTCTTCATCATAATATTTGGTAACCCGTGCTTCAATGATATGCTGAGTGCCATCATTTGGGTAAAATTGTACGGAAGTCTCATCAAAATCCGTGGTAAAGACCAGCGTTTTCGCCTTGCCGTACTCCGGTATGCTATCCGCAAAGACCATGCTTGGCATCATGGTAAAGACCATGATAAATGCCAAAAGCACAGTGAGCGTTTGTTTGAAAAGATTTGTCTGTGTGTTCATGTAACACCTCTTATTTGTTCCAGATTCTCGTGCCATAGCTGCACTGCTTCAGCGCGCTCTTTGCAACAAGCGTCTTTCCGTCATAAACAAGCACGCGGGCTTTGTAGTAGTATCGCGTGCCCTTTACGCCCTTCGTATTTGTGAAGGTACTTACGCTCTTTGTTTTCAGAGCCTTGTAGCCGGAAGCTTTCTTCGTTGAGCGATAGAAACGGTATTTTACGGTATATCCCATCGCTTTCAGCTCCTTGATCGCTGTCTTGTTATTTTTTACGCTTACCTGAGCCTTTACCGATTTCTTGCTTGTCTTTGTGGTTTTTACCTGAAGCTTTACGTCCTGTAAAAGTGCTTTTACGCGTGCCTGCTTCTGCGCGAAAATTTCTTTTTCTGCGTCTGCTTTTTCTACCGCTGCAAACGTGCCAAGACGGTCAGTCTCAAAGCTAAGATAGCTATCGCTGCCAACTGTTTCAACGCTGTGCGGTAAAACAGTGCAAATGCCGTTTTCGTCAATCGAAACCAGAAGAATGTCTTTTCCCTTCAGGGCGTCGGAAAGCGGAAGGCTCACGCCTGCCTTTGCTCCGCCTAAGTCGGTAAGAAGCTTGTCTCCTGCTTTTGCGCTGACAGTAAACAGCTTGCCTGTTTTTCCGATTACCGGCTCTGCCGATTTTTGTGCGTCAGTAAGAGCTGCCTTTTCATTGATGCTGATGGTAATGGTATCGCCTGTCGCTGCCGTAAGTGCGGTAAGTGCATCCTGTGCAAAGCGCATCTGCGTGCGGTCTGTCTTTAAAAGAAGGTCTGCCTTGCTGTCCTTTGCAATCGAAGCAAGGCTATCTTTTGGAATCGCAATGTCCGTCCAGCTTGTATCGCCGGATTTTACGGTAATGGTAACAAGGTCTGATTTGTTTGCTTCTGCCTGTTTTGCAAGTTCCTTTGCGATTTCTTTCGATACATTTGCAAGAATCTTAGAAACAGCTTCTCCCTGCTCATTCTTTGCAGGCTGCGCCTTGCCGCCATCAATCGTCGTCTTGGTTACGGTTGTTACTTCGCCGGAGGTTGTCTCCTTTACAGTGATAACATCTACAGAAGATGGAATCGTCCCGATGGTGCCGCCACCGCCGCCTCCGCCGGTATTTCCGCCGCCGGTGCCACTTCCTGCGGCTTTTTCGGCCGCTTCAAGTTTTGCAAGTACCGAGCTGCCAGCCCAGCCAAGAAGGGCTTTATCCTCCTCGGTCATAGCTTTGCGGATAGCTGCCACATCGGCCTTAACCTGAGCAGCATTTGCCTCTGTTACTTCCGAGGCTTTCGGAAGTGCTGAGATCTTCTCATAAAGGTTTGCGGCATTTTCGCTTCCTTTCAGCTTTAAGCCTGCCGCTACCAGTGCTTGATACTTTTCTAAAATTCCATCGAGTTCAGGCATTTCTTCAGGTACGTTTTCAAGCAGAGCCTTGCTTTCTTCATCCAGCTCCTCATACTGCAGGATGAGGACTTCGAGCCGGCTTAAATTTTCAGAAGTCAACGCATCCGGCTGCGGCATTTCGTCTGCAACCGCGGAAGCGAAGTGGCCGAGGTGGGAAACCTCTACCCCCGCTGTACGGTGGATAATAAAGTAGTAGTTTCTTGCGGTCTGATTGGCATCCGTAAGGGTCAATTGATAGAGATTGAACGACGGTATTAACGCTGCCATTACCGCAATCTGATTTCCGTTCACGAAGGATTGCCCATCTGCATATGGCCCACCACTCATCACGGCTGTCATGCCCTCAGGAAGTGAGAGGTTCAAATAGTTTGCCGGGTCCTTTTGATTAAAGTAGTCAAAATAATAGATATGGGTATCTTCATCAAAAATTATTTTCTCTGTCTTTGGATTGCCTACAATCCGAATTTCCGGCTTTGTCACATCGGAGCCAAAGATGACCTTGACCGGATAAGTCTTTGTCGTCTTGCCGTCTGCTGCTGTTACGGTAATCGTAAAGGACTTGTCCCTTGCCTCATACAATGCCTCAATATCTAAAAATGCGCTGTCGGCTGCGGATTCACCAATGATAAGATCGTCTATGCCGGAGAATACTGCCACCGCTCCGGGAACTTTCGGTTTCGCGGCAAGCAGCACTGCATGCGTATATACCTTACCCCTGCCCGCTTCACCTTCCATCTGGTTTGTATTGAAGCTGTCCGGAACGATGAGTTCATAGCCTTCTGCTGTTTGCTTCAGCGGGCACGCGGTAACGAAGGAGTTCATCGGTCCAAAACGCAGCGCCTGTACTTCCTGCAGGGAAGTATCCGTCTGATCAGCCTGCGGTACAGTTTCTGCTGCTGTTCCCTGATAGTCAATCAAATATATCACGCAGGATGTCCCTGTGGATTCATAGGTATATGTGCTACCTTTCCATGTCGCATAGATACCTCGTCCGTCCCCATTTGAGAAGTAGTAAGGCTTTGTATTGGTATATACCTCTACCACATTTAAACCCGGCTGCAGGGTAAATGCCGGGCTGAGGCCATCTGCTGTGTCCGTCTTGCCATGGAAGCTGCCGTCAAGCTTCTGTCCGTTTACTACGACCCAGCTCAAGTGCGATTCCTTCCAGCTTGCCGCCGGCAGGGTAAGTGTCTTCAGCTTGAATCCTTCGACACCCTCATCCCGATTGCAGACCTGTGCACGTAAAATAACCGGTGTTTCAGAGGTCAACGTTTTCTCAAGAACAGAGGTTGTCGCTTCACTATCTGTAGGAAATTCCACCTGAAGTTCAGACAGAGTCGTACCATCTTCCTTCAAAAGGTTCACTGAGGAAGGCAGATACGGGCTCCACCTGCTTGCCAGACTTTCGCTGTCTGCTACAATGGTATATGTCTTTCCGTCGCTGGTCTTCAGATAAAGACAGCGCCCCAGTAGATGCCAGTATTCCTCGCTGTTATTCTTTATCATATCAGCTACCACCGGGTTTACCGCCTTTGTAAGGTCAAGAACAAAGGTATTGGTATCGTAGTCTACTGTCAGTGCACCTTCCTTTGTTAAGTCAAAGTCGTCGACTGACGAACCGCTCCACACCTTTTCGATATTCACGCCATCCGGAATGGTGCCGCTGAGCTGTCCACGGAAAGTGTAGATGTTCTTGGAATCATAATAGCCAGCACCGCCATTAGCTACGGGGATTTTCACGGTGTAAATCAAATCGCTGCTCGGATGCTTTTCCAGTTTATAAGACGTAGTAATTTTCCAATTTCCGAATGAGAAGGTAACACTTGGGTCTTTTACTACAATCTTGGCTATCTTACTCATCAGAGTAACAGGGTTCTTTCCTGTTTCTGTAACAGTTGCCACCATGCGATAATACATTACGCCTGCCGTATCGGTTGCCGGTGTATATGTGTTTGTATTTTCTCCATCAATTACCGTCGTTACAGTTTCCGGTGTTGCACCTTGATACCATGTATATTGAATCTCGCTGCCTTCCGGTGCTTTAACCGTTACCTCTAATGGGTTTGCGGAATAGTTTTGGTTATATTGTACTCGCTCCGGAAGGTCGGTTTTAATCTGTACTGCATCGGAAGCCTCCACGAAGCGGAATTGGTATGCACGCCCACGACCTGCCGTATACATGTTAGCAAAGCCGGTATTTGCCGGTAAGTATGGCAGGATATACTTTGTTGAACCCATCCCATTTTCCAGTTTTACTGTGGTCTTTTCAATGGTAGTTTCCGGTTTTTTTGTATTCAAAATATTTTGCAGTGTTAACGTACCTTCTTCCGCTTCTATAAAATATCCAGAATCCGTATCTGAAGAAATGAAGGAAATCGTTACCTCGCTGGTCCCTGCCGGAACTTCATAGGTGTACTCATATAAGAACTTATCGACCGTTCTATCTGAAGCGACAAACCCTTTAGTAAGAGGGCTTGCATCTTTATTTAACGGCTCCGTTGACAGTGTAAACTGCATTAGTCCTTCTTTACCATCTTTTTTATCTGGCGTTTCAATTGTCACCGGCTCAGGTACTGTTTCAAAGTGGAACTGGTAGATTTTACTCTTGTTTAACCACCACTGGCCTGAAACGCCTGACGGTAGATATGGTAAGATACATTTTGTCGAACCCTTGCCATTTTTTAGTCTGACTGTCGTACTCGTAATAGCCTCTTTCGGTTTACTCGCTAGCCCTCCAAACTCACTCAAAGTTACTGTACCGTTTTCTCTTTCCATAAAGAATCCTTTTTCAAGGTCAGAAGAAGTGAAAAAAATGGTTACTTCCTCTGTTCCTGCCGGAACAGTATAGGTATATTCGCGTAAGATCGATGCACTTGGTCCGTTCTTAATTTGAAATTTTGTAGTCACAGGCTTAGTATCCTTGTTTATCGGTTCCACCGACAGTGCAAACTCCGTCAAACCTTCTGCGTCCCCAGTCTGAATCGTCACTGCGCCCTCTGCTGCCTGCGGTGCAGGAGTTTGTGAAAGCGCCTCGTCAGCGAGATTATTTTCCATGCTCTCCGCCCATGCCATGCTCGGCATATAGGTAAATACCATGATTACCGCCATGAACATGACAAGTGCTTTCTTGAAAACAATGTTTTGTGTTTTGTTCATTCTTTTTAATCCTTTCTTTTTGTATTTCGCTTCGGTGCGTTTTACGGGCTTCTGCCTCGTGCTGCGCGCCTTGCGATCATCTATGTAAACACTCTATTTGTGTAGTGGTCTTGTTACTCCGCTGTGCCTACCTGTATGGCTGACTCGGCACATTCGGCGGTTTCGGCATTTTCTGCCGCTGCGCGTGCCGCTTCTGCCGCCTGCTGCTCACGAATCTGCCTGCGATATTCTTTATGACGCTCGCGCTTTTCCTTTCTTCTGCGCAGTCTGTCAAGATAGGACTGCGCGACTTCCTTCACACCAGCCTTCTCAAGCATTCTGCCCCACGGCCCGAAGCGTTCCTTGAGTACCGTATCATACAGCAAATCGCAGCGTTCGGGCATTCGGTTGTTTTCCGCCACGAAGTCGCGTACAAGCTGCAGAAGCTCTTCATCGCTAAGTTTCCGATACGGCGCTGCGACTTCCCGCAGTTTCTTCGCTTTTTCGCCGCCTGTCAGGTTCGGGTCGTTCTTTATGCGTTCTTTGAGTTCCCTTTGGTTCATTTTGTATTCCTCATTTTCTGTTTCGGTTTCGTATCAATTGTATTTCTCTTGCCCCCTGTGGGCGGCGTGCTCTATTTTTCTTTCGCGCCGCCCTGAAAGGATGAAAAGAATGTTTGCTGTTTCATGGTAATAAAAAACTGCCCTCTTTTACTCTTGGGGCAGCCATTTTCTCACTTACCGACGCTTCTCGTCGTGATGCCTTTTCTACTATCCCAGAGATTTTAACATCCGATTCTCACTCGTCTCCCGGCTTGTCGTTTTGGATTTTATCCTTACGCTCCACGGTTGCTGATACAGCGGGTTTCTCATCCCGTTCCGTTAGTGAGAATCTCCTATGCAGTTTTTCTGTTTTATCGTGCACCTGAATTTCTGCACACAAAAAGACCTCTCCTGCTTGGCTAAGTGCCAAACAAAAGAAGTCTTGGTTTTCTAGCATATTCTATTTTAGAGGTGGTCTTTGCACACGCAAAAACTACCTTTTCAGCTAAATAGGAAAGGTTGGTTGGTTGGTTGGTTGGTTGGTTGGTTGCAAGAACCATGCCAATTATTTACTTTTTTGCATCTTTTTACCATAACCACATGCATTTCCTTTCCCAAAATTTACATTCCTATCTTACCGCAATCCGGGATAATTGTAAAGCGTAATTTTTTTAGAGGGTTTGGGAGGATTTTTGGGTGTGACTGTCTTTTGCTTTTCGTTTGTCGGATTTTACAAAATTTTCTTCGATATATCTCCCATTATATTCCTTACATTTTATTCCATGTTATGATATTATTAATTTACAGAATCTGTATAAATAGAGCAGGCGCGCAAGCTCGGAAATGGAGAAAAAATATGACTAAATACAAGTTCAGCAACAAGCTGATGTTTGCACTCGTTATGCAGGACGAGGAAATTTGCGCGGAATTCATTCAGCGTCTTTTTCCGGGAAAGAAGGTCAAATCCATCACTTTCCCAAACGACATCAAAATCACACCCGAAAAAACCATTGTTACAGGTGTTCTGTCAAAGTCCGTGCGGCTGGATGTTTTAAAAATTTACAGTTGCAATTAAACGACGAAACCTATACAATAATCTTAGCAATCGATTGTCCGAAGGGCAATATTCCGAAAGAACTGGAAACTTTCTTTACCTATGTGGAGCGTGAAGAAGTCGACGAAAACGACGATTTCGTTAAGCGCATCCATGAAAAGGTCGAGGAAGTCAACCGCGATACGGAGGTAACTGAGATTATGACGATAGAAGAAGAAATGAACATCCGTTGGCACTATGGCTACGATGAAGGCGAAGCTGCCGGAGTCGCAAAAGAAAAGCGCGAAATTGCGAAAAATCTTAAAGTTCTCGGTGTAGGTACTGCGGAAATTATCAAGGCAACCGGGCTTTCCGCCGAAGAGGTTGAAGAATTGTAAATATTGTTTTATTACAGCACAGGAGCGGAAAATCCGCTCCTGCCGTTTCTTTTTTATTTCTTTTTATAGCCGCAATCACAATATGGGCCGCCGGATGCTATCGTGTATTCTCTTGCGAAATTGGACGCGCCGCCTGCTTCGCTCATCACATAGTCAAGGTGGCACATCGCAGGCGTCAAATCGTAAAGCCCGAGGTCTTTCATCATTGTGCAAATGCCGCACTGCGTAAAACGTGCCTCATATCCGCTGCCGTCTTCATACTCATATAAATCCATGTTCCACGAGTACGGATTTCGGTCTCCCGCGCGCAGTTTCTCCGTCTGCCTCATGCCTTCCATGTCTGCATCCGTAAACTTACGCTTGCCGCTCTGCCTGCAGAACCACTTCATCATAGGGATCATCATCGCCCGCTCATAATATTCAGTCAGCGCCTCAACAGTCGGTCTTTCCGGCATATTCAGCACATAAGCTCCAAGCATCGCACAGCCTATGAGGTTCACTTTAAACCTGTCCTTTTTCTCGAATTCCGGAACAGGTTCTAAAATTTCACGGTATTGTTTCTTTGCCTTGTGCGAAATTTCTTTCGCAGCCTGCGGCTGTATTCCGAATATCGTTGTCAGATTTTCCTCAAAGGATTTTCTGAAGATCAGCCACATCGCCTTCGCTTTTGCATCGTATTTCATTTTGCATTGCCTCCGTTTTATGCGTTTTCATGTGTCCGTGTTAGCACAAGCTAACCACGAATCCCTAAGAAAGCCGCCTAAAATCAGCGGCTTTCTAATAGTATATCATAAATTTCGTCGTGTGTCAGCTTTTTGCAGCAGCCTAAAAGACTTTCTCGAGAATCTTTTCAGGTCGCTAAGTACTGATTTAGGTTTTTTTCTTAATATGCAGGTTTTCCGGTCTTAATCAAGCTGTCAAGATCGGTAAACGCATTTTCAATCGCTTCGCTGTGGTATAGTTCATACATATCATAGACAAACTGAGTAAGATTCTTTTCATCTAAGATTTCCAAGATTTTATCTGCCGTGGTTTCCTTATGCGCCGCATAACATTCCAGCAGATAGGTAAAAAACTTAAATTCTTTCGTCAATTTCATCACCTCTCAGATACAATGAATTCCCGGGGTCGCCTGTTGCCTCTTCGTTTTCCCACATATCAAAGATTGCCAGCGGACTAAAATACCAAAGCCGCATCTCGTTGTCGAGGAGCATTCCATGGGTTTGAGATTTCAAAAAGATTCGCAATCCATCCATAAGCGAGACTCCCCTGCTTTTGGAAATCAAAGCCGCAAGTTCCGTATCAAAGTTTTGCATAATTGACGGTCTGGTATTCTCTCTCATATTTCTTTGCCTCCGAGATATTTTAAACATTGCAGACCTTTTTGTGTCAAGAAAGCATATTGATTGGCTAATTTTTGCGGCTTCAAGAGAATCAATGCTACTTCTTCGGATATATTGCCTGCCATGTAATCTGATAAAACCGGCATTGTTGTATCATTTGCCACAGGCCCGATAACAATATCGAATTTATCGCCATTGTACAAATTCTTTCTGTTTTGCGTTACAAAATTCAACCATTTTTGATCTGCCTCTTCAAAGCGTAAAAGTGCTAACTCCGCCGCTTGTTCTTCGTCAAAATCATAAATCGAAAGTACCGCTTCTCCCTTTTTTCGGCGCTTCTTTAAATTATACCGTACCATATTTCATGATTACAGGCAACATTACATCCTTTATTGCCTATAATGCAGCGTTTACAGTGCTGTCCCCTTTTTCGGCACGAAAAACGCGCTCATATTGATGCCCTCCAGCGTGAGCAGTTTAATCTTGCGGTCAATGCCTCCGGCATATCCGGTTAAGCTGCCGTTTGTGCCGACTACACGATGGCATGGGACGATAATGCTCAGCGGATTATGCCCGACAGCACCGCCGACAGCTTGCGCTGACATCCGCGCGATACCCCTCTCTGCCGCGATTTGTGCCGCGATCTGTCCGTAGGTCATGGTCTTGCCGTAAGGGATCATGCATAGAATCCTCCAGACTCTTTTCTGAAAATCAGTTCCCGTCGGATTGAGCGGCAAGTCGAAGTCCGGCTCTTTTCCCGCAAAGTATACGTCCAGCCAGCGCTTCGCATCAGCCAGCAGCGGTGCAAGTTCTTCCTCGCAGGGCGCATTGCAAATCGCTGCGCCCGCTTCAGGCTCCAAATCCGCCTG
>ULSS01003553.1_pt1 | contig 14695 bp, 10 predicted proteins | sample 1956901 | NCBI WGS metagenome assembly ULSS01 (sample SAMEA4835714, study PRJEB28245) | human gut metagenome | biome: gut microbiome; material: fecal sample | place: Denmark | collected 2008
GATGGAGACGCTTTTATGCGTCGCAGAGCATAAAAATTTCACCAGAGCGGCGGAGGAGCTGTCCCTTACCCAGCCCGCCGTCAGCCATCATATAAAAGAGCTGGAGCAGGAGCTGGGCGTGCCCCTGTTTATACGCGGAAAGGGCGGGCTAAAGCTTACGGATCAGGGCGAAATAGCCGTCCGCTACGCCAGGCGCATTAAGGCGCTGGACGGCAAGCTGAGGTCTGAGCTTGCCAATTTCGAAAAAAACATAACCAACCTTAAAATCGGGCTTACGCACACCGCGGAAAGTAACCTTACCACCGAGGCGCTGGCAAAGTGTGCCGCCCAAAACCCCGGCCTGAGCATAACAATAGCTACTGATACGATAAAAAATCTTTATGATATGCTGGGGAACTACGAGTTGGACCTGGCCATAGTGGAGGGCATACCGGTGGGGTCGGGCTTCTCCTCGCTCATGCTTGACACGGACTATCTGGTATGCGCCATGTCCGTGAATAACCCTCTGAGCAGGCGGGCGATGGTAACGCTGAACGAACTTAAAGGAGAGCAGATGATACTGAGACTGCCCACCTCCGCCACGCGGCAGCTTTTTGAATCCACGCTGGAGAGCATAGGCGATTCCATCAGGAACTTCAACGTGACAATAGAGGTAGATAACATCGCTACCATAAAGGACCTTATACGAAAGGATCTGGGCGTATCCATACTGCCCAAGAGCGCCTGTATGGACGAACTGCGCAAGGGCAAGATAGCGGCGCTGCCCATAGAAAACCTGAGCATGGCACGGGAGACCCGCATAGTGTACAACCGGGACTTCGACCACCCGGAGATACTTCAGGAAATAACCAAGACCTATCAGGAAGTGGCAAGGATGTACAGATAAGCGGCAAGCGATCGCAAAAAGGCCCCGCAAAACGCGGGGCCTTTTTATATGCTGTTACCTGACTATGTTGACTACGCTGCCTTCTACCCCCGCGCGCTTTGCGGCGGCAAGGGCTAACGCATCGTCCCCCACCCGGGAGGGCCAATGGGCATCGCTGCCTATTATAAACTCTGCGCCTATATCGGCAGCCTGTCTTAGCTCCTCGTCGCTCATGGTCACACGGGCGGCGTTTATCTCAAGCTTTATTCCCAGCTCCTTCGCCCCCCTGGCGAGAGTGGGGATGTCGCATTTTACATACAGCCCCGGGTGGGCGAATATGTCTATCTTATATTTTTCACCCGCTGTAAGCAGCGCCTCGGCGGTCTTCACGGGATCCGGTCCGCCTAGGTGCAGCGACTCAAGACTGCGGGCAAAGCCGAAGCCGTCGCTGGGCCTGCCCCCCTTGTGGAAGGCCAGAAGCCGCACGTCAAACACGTCGAGAAGATCCTTTGGTATGTCTGTAAGGCCGTATCCCACAAGGTTGCTCTCAATGCCGAAAAGCACCTCTATCTTATCGGAATACTTTGCCTTCAGCCTATCCATTTCCCGGCGGAGGCCGTCAAGCCTTCTGCCTCGCACGCCGAAGAACATATGCCCCGGGCCGTGCTCGCTTACCGCCACCGTCTTGAGCCCACAAGAAATAGCGGCAAGGACATTCTCCTCGGGAGTTCCCCTGCCGTGACTGTATAAGGTGTGTGTATGCAGGTCTTTTGTCAGCATATACTGCTTGCTTAATCCTGCTGGGGCGCGGTCTTGCGGGCCATAAGCACTATCAGGGACCCGAAGAGGGTGAGTATGGTGAGATTGCTCTCCCTGCCGGTTATGCTCTTCATGTCATCAACGCCGCTGGTGCAGAAGAAGGCATCTGCGATATTGGCTGCGGGGGAGTTGATATAGTTGCTTACGAAGGCGGTATAGGTGCCGCAGGCCTTGGCGGCCTTGAGGGCATCAAGCAGCAGCTTTGTGCGGCCGCTCCGGGAAATGCCTATGAACACATCGTCCACAGTAAAGCGGGCGGACAGCACATCCATCACCATGGAATCGGATACCGCTGTGGCGTCGTAGCCCATGTAGTTGAACTGGTAGGCAATGTCCCTCGCAAGGAACTCGCTGCTGGCGGTGCCGAATACGAATATGCGCTTTGCCCTTACGGCCTTTTCGGCAAGGGTGGAAAGCTTGTTCTTGGGCAATGCCTTGAGTGTGTCTTCCATGGCGCGCATGGAGGCAAGAAACATTTTTTCGATAACAGCCTCATCGTTATCTGTTGGACGGATCGGATCGCTCTTGAGGGACTCGATGGAGGAGGAGCCGCTGGCAAGGGCAACACGGAAATCCAAAAAACCATTGTAGCCCAGCTTGCGGGCAAGACGCGTAACTGACGGGACGGATACGCCGGCGGCCTCGGCTATTTCATTTATCACCATGAGCGAGGCGCGCGCCGGGTTTTCCAAAATGAAATCAGCAACTTTGCGTTCTGCCGTGGGCAGTGTAGAGTAGGCGGACCTGATTTTCATTTTAGCGGGCATAAATTTTTACTCTCCTTTATGCATTTCTGCATATATCTTTATTATTAAGATATTATTACCAAATTACAGAAAATGCAACACTTTATCGTGTTTTTTTATAAATATTATATTTTATTATGTCTGGCGGCTTCTGTATATTATGCGTTTAGTACGCGCAGGCCTTTATTCTTTATAAAATAGCTAAATATTTAACATAATTGTTTTTCTTCAGTCATTTCACACCGTACAGCAGAGCATTTTTACCGCCTTCCTTGACACTCTCATGCCTCGCTTGTATAATCATAATGTATACATGCGGATACCATATTTTCGGGGTTCTCCCGGGCCGTCCACAGGGTATACGGCATTCCTTTTTATCTAACATAACAACTATATCAGGAGGTCACATCACAATGGCAAAAACCATGACTATCGATGGCAATACCGCTGCTGCGCACGTTGCTTATGCGTTTAGCGACGTAGCTGCGATATACCCCATCACCCCTTCCTCCCCCATGGCGGAAGTGGCAGACGATTGGGCAGCAAACGGCCGCGTTAACCTTTTTGGCCAGAAGGTTAAAATAGCCGAGATGCAGTCCGAGGCCGGTGCGGCCGGTGCAGTTCACGGCTCCCTCAAGGCAGGCGCCCTGACCACCACCTTCACCGCTTCCCAGGGCCTGCTGCTCATGATCCCCAACATGTACAAGATCGCCGGCGAGCAGCTTCCCGCTGTATTCCACGTATCCGCCCGTGCCCTCGCGTACCATGCCCTTTCCATCTTTGGCGACCACAGCGATGTTATGGGCTGCCGCCAGACCGGCTTCGCAATGCTTGCCTCCGCTTCCGTACAGGAGGTTATGGATCTGGCGCTTGTGACCCATCTGTCCGCCATCAAGTCCAGCATACCCTTCGTACACTTCTTCGACGGCTTCCGCACCTCCCACGAAGTCCAGAAGGTAGAGCTCATCGACTATGAGGATATGGATAAGCTGCTGGACAGGGACGCCGTAAAGCGCTTCCGCGACCGCGCCCTCAATCCCGAGCATCCCCATCTTGCCGGCTCCGCCCAGAACCCCGATATCTACTTCCAGGGCCGCGAGGCTGCCAACAAGCTGTATCTCGACCTGCCCGACATCGTACAGGATTATATGAACAAGGTTGGCGAGCTCACCGGCCGCAAGTATAACCTCTACGATTACGTTGGCGCACCTGACGCCGAGAACATCATCGTCATAATGGGCAGCGGCGCAGACGTAGTAGAAGAGACCATCAATCACCTGAACGCCAAGGGCGCCAAGCTGGGTCTGCTGAAGGTCCGCCTGTACCGTCCTTTCCCTGCCGACAGGTTCGTAAAGGCTATACCCGCTTCCGTAAAGAAGATCGCCGTTCTGGACCGCACCAAGGAATCCGGTTCTCTGGGCGAGCCTCTGTATCAGGACGTTGTAAACGCTCTGGTAGAGTGCGGCCGCGCAGACATCAAGGTAGTAGGCGGCCGTTACGGCCTGGGCTCCAAGGAGTTCACCCCCTCCATGGCCAAGGCTGTGTATGACAATCTGGACGGCGAGATGAAGAACCACTTCACCGTGGGCATCATCGACGACGTGACCTTCACCTCCCTGCCCGTCAAGGAGCAGGTCAACGCCGCTCCCGAAGGCACCATTGCCTGCATGTTTTACGGCCTTGGTTCCGACGGTACCGTCGGCGCCAACAAGAACTCCATAAAGATCATAGGCGATCACACCGACATGTACGCACAGGGCTACTTCGCATACGACTCCAAGAAGTCCGGCGGCCTTACCGTATCCCATCTGCGTTTCGGCAAGCAGCCCATTCAGAGCCCCTACCTCATCGATGCGGCTGACTTTATCGCCTGCCATAACTCCTCCTATGTGACCAAGTACGACATGCTTGAGCACATCAAGGATCACGGCATATTCCTCCTCAACTCCCCCTGGACTCTCGCCGAGATGGAGCATGAGCTCCCCGCTTCCATGAAGAACATCATCGCCCGGAAGCATGTTAAGTTCTACAACATGGACGGCGTGAAGATCGCCCGCAGCGTTGGCATGGGCAACCGCATCAACACCGTTATGCAGGCCGCCTTCTTCGTGCTTGCCAACGTAATCCCCGCGGATCAGGCCATCGACTACATGAAGGCCGCCGCCAAGAAGTCCTACGCCAAGAAGGGCGACGAAGTGGTTCAGAAGAACTATGCCGCCATCGATGCCGGCGCCACCGGCTTCGAAGAGGTCAAGTATCCCGAGTCCTGGGCTACCACCACCGAAGGCAAGGTAGTTGAGGACGTTACCGACGATCCTTACTTCAAGGAATTCATCAAACCCGTACTGGCTCAGAACGGCGACAAGCTGCCCGTTTCCAAGCTGGCTCCTGACGGCTGCGTACCCACCGCCACCACCAAGTATGAGAAGCGCGGTATCGCCGTTGAAGTGCCCGTATGGAACGCCGAGGCCTGCGCACAGTGCAACCAGTGCGCCATGGTTTGCCCCCATGCCTGCATACGTCCCTTCCTCATCAAGGACGGCACCGAGGTTCCCTTTGAGACCAAGGCAGCTACCGGCAAGGAATTCGCAGGCTATAAGTTCCGCATGCAGATAAGCCCCCTGGATTGCTCCGGCTGCGGCAACTGCGCGGATATATGCCCCGCAAAGGCAAAGGGCGCCCTCACCATGACCTCCCTCGCTTCCTGCGAAGAGGCTGAGAACGCCAACTGGAACTTCTGCCTCGAGCTTCCCGATCCCGATGTGGAGTTCAATCACAACACAGTAAAGAACAGCCAGTTCCTCCAGCCTCTGTTCGAGTTCTCCGGCGCCTGCGCAGGCTGCGGCGAGACCCCCTACATCAAGCTGGTGACCCAGCTCTACGGCGACAGGATGATGATCGCCAACGCCACCGGCTGCTCCTCCATCTACGGCGGTTCCGCACCTACCGTGCCTTACTCCGTAAACAAGAAGGGCTTTGGCCCTGCATGGGCAAACAGCCTGTTCGAGGACAACGCCGAGTTTGGCTTCGGTATGAACCTGGCCACCACTCAGCGCCGCGCCAAGCTTGCCGACACCGTTGAGAAGCTGATCGCCGTCGAGTACTGCGATGCCAACCTCAAGGCCGCAGGCAAAGAATGGCTGGACAACATGGACGACGCCGAGGGCTCCCGCAAGGCTGCAGATAAGCTCATCGCAGAGCTCAACGCAAGCGTTGATCCCGACCTCACCGGTACCCCCTATGAGAAGGAATGGCTTGCCAACGGCAAGAAGTGCGTATGCGAGGCCTGCACTCTGGGCCGCGAAGTTCTGGCCAATAAGGACCTGCTGGTAAAGAAGAGCCAGTGGATCTTCGGCGGCGACGGCTGGGCATACGACATCGGCTACGGCGGACTGGATCACGTGCTTGCACAGGATCAGGACGTCAACGTACTGGTTCTGGATACCGAGGTATACTCCAACACCGGCGGCCAGGCCTCCAAGGCTACTCCTACCGGCCCCATCGCCAAGTTCGCGGCTGCCGGCAAGCGTACCGGTAAGAAGGATCTGGGCATGATGGCCATGAGCTACGGCTATGTATACGTAGCAAAGGTCTGCATGGGCGCCGATAAGAACCAGCTTATGAAGGCTATCACCGAGGCTGAGGCTTATAAGGGCCCCTCCCTCATAATCGCCTACGCACCCTGCATCAACCACGGCATCAACATGGGCAAGAGCCAGGAAGAAGCCAAGAAGGCCGTTGAAGCCGGTTATTGGCCCCTGTACAGGTACAATCCCGATCTGGCAAAGGAAGGCAAGAACCCCTTCATTCTGGACAGCAAGCCCGCAAAGACCGATTACAAGGACTTCATCATGGGCGAGGTCCGCTACGCCTCCCTCAAGAAGCTCTTCCCCGCCGTCGCAGACCAGCTCTTCGACCGTGCCGAGAAGGAAGCCGAGAACAAGTATGAGTACTATAAGAAGCTGAGCGAGCTGGACTAATCTCCTGCTGAACAGCATAAAGCCCCCGGGAAACCGGGGGCTTTAGAGTGTCAAAAAAGTGGCTGGGCGCCACTTTTTCGAGTTCGAGGAGAGAATCTCTCGACGTTTTTTTGCCCTTATTCCGACTTGACCCTTGTGAAGCACACCGTCCCCGCCTTCACTGGTATCTTTTACACCTGCCAGCCGCAGGACGGCAGCTCATCGTATTTTCCCGCTCCTTTCTCCTTATATGCCGTATATCTTCAGCAGCGTATCGGCGTGCTCCAGAGCTTTTCTGTTTTTTCCGTCATGCGTCCTCCCTCGCCATTATCTTATCCAGCATGCCGCCATCCAGCTGGTTCACCGTTTGGAACTTTCCGCCGTAAAATACCGCCCAGTTGTTGAATACGCAGGGCAGCGCCTTTGCCTGCTCAAGCGTCGTCACCTGAACGAAGGAGGCGGGTATCGCCTTTTCTTCGCAATGCTCCTTCAGCTTTTCTACCCTCTGGAGGATATAGGGACACTGCATATCGTAATATACCATCAGCTCTTTGTTCTCTATAGCCTGCTTTTTGGCATTTGGGGCGAAGCGCGGCAGCGTTCCGTCAAAGGACAGCGCAAGGAGCTTATACCCGTCCTTGGTGCTGTCCACCTCTTCAAAGCCGTACTTCATGGCAAAAGCCTGATCCGACAGCCAGGCCTTCTGTTTCTCCGCCCCCAGCATACATACGCCGGACTTGCCCCTTTCCTTCGCGTCATTCAGGCAGTATTCCATAAGCTGCCGGCCGTAGCCGTGCCCCTTGTGCTCGCCCAGCACCCACAGGCAGTATATGTAATAATAGTTGTCTCCCAGTATGGGGGTCCACACTGTCTCCAAGGGGGCATATTCTATAAATACACAGCCCTTTACATCTAACTTGCGGAAAACGTGTCCCTCCCCAAGCCGCTCAGCCAGCCATTGGCGCTTCGCCTCAACGCCGGGGTGGGGCTTCCTGCTGCGGATTATGCAGCACAGGTGCTCGTCCATAATGTTTTCAGGCGTAAGGTTTATGAATCCATGCTCCATTTTTCTTTTTCCTTTCGTTTATTTGCCCATCGCGCCCTGCGCCGCCTTCCGGTAGCTGCTTGGCGTCATCACCATGAAGCGCAGGAAGTTTCTCGTAAAGGACTTTACGGTGTTGTAGCCCACCTCTATGGCGATAGAGGTGATGGTGGCGGCGGTGGTGGTGAGCAGGCGGCAGGCCTGCTGCACTCGCACATAGTTCAGAAAACTGTCGAAATTCTTTTCCACAAGGCAGAGCAGCATGCGCTGCAATTCGTCGCGGCTGATGCCAAACTCCTTCGCTACGGATTCCGCCGTCAGTTTTTCGGCATAATTGCGGTATATGCTGCACACTATATCGTAAGCCCTGCGGGTCTCTCGTATGCCGCACTGCTCGGATATCAGCTGGTAGGTTTTGCGGTATTCCCCCGCCTTGGTCCCCATTCTGGCGGCAAACACCTTGGACATGTGGGAGGCGTCCACATAGCCCAGTATGCCGGCTATCTCCTCAAGGGTGAAGTCCGTATAGAGCAGGAAGTTCATGGTGCGGGTGACCCGCATCTCGGCCAGCAGGTCAAAGAAGGACAGGCCGCTCACCTCCCTTATGTACTTGCGTATTGAGCCCTCGCTCATGTAAAACATGGCGGAAAGCTCCGTTATGGTCAGCTTTTCGTTCAAATGGGTATAAATATAGCGCAGCAGCGCCGCCTCGTTCCTGCCCCCCGCCGCTGCGGAAGCCCTGCCCTCCTTCCCCTGTCCCTGACGGCAGAAGAGTATCATAAGCTCTATTATAAGGCTTATGGCATAGGCAGACGAGTGGCCGCCGTCGCTGTCCTCCGGCTCCGCCTGCAAAAGTCCCACAATACTGTCTATGCGCTCGGCTCCCCTGCCGCCGCATATAACTACCGGCGCAGCCTCTATTCGGGAAAGAAGCTCTTCGTCGTCCTGAGCTATGCTGCAAAGGGACTTGAGGGCGAGATTCACCGCATCCAGCTGATAACGTATCAGGTAGTAGGTCAGCGGCGCGGATACCTCCGTAACCTCGCTTATCTGCCACGGCATTATGGCCACGAGCGTACCCTCCCTTAGGCGGTATCCCCTTCCCTGAAGCAGCAGCGTACCTTCCCCCTTGCTCACGTATAAAAAGCGGGCTCCCTGATGTATCAGGGGCTGGGTGGGTGCGGCTATCACCTCCCGCGCCACAGAAAAAAGCCTGCGTGGGTCTATCTCCGAGCAGTGGCCCGGCTGTATCTGTACGGTATCTTTCACGGCAAAAGCTCCCTTCAAAGCAGTATAGGACAAATTTACGATCTTATATTGTATTTTACCGCAGCAGCATTTCCATGGCAAGGCTCAGTTGCCGTGGGGTTTTTGCCTTATATAGCTGTATTTTAGGGCGTAAAATACCTTTGCCCCTAATTCATTTGTCCTGCGGCAAGGGCGAAAAAATGATAAAATTTAACTGACAGTCAAGCAAAAGGAGAAAAGCTAATGCCTATACATGTTACCAGCGAAACGGGCCCATTGAAAAAGGTCCTGCTGCACAGGCCGGGGCTGGAGCTTGAGCACCTGACCCCCACCAGCCTCGAACAGCTTTTGTTCGACGACATACCCTATCTCGCTGCAGCCCAGCGGGAGCACGACGCTTTCGCCCAAGCCCTTACGGACAACGGCGTGGAGGTGGTCTACCTCGAAAAGCTCATGGCTGAGACCATATCCAATCGGCCGGAGCTGCGCAAGGCCTTTATAGGCGAGTTCATATCCCTTGGAGGCCCCCTGGCCGAAAGCTGCCACGAGCCGCTTTTCAGATACCTTTCAAATATACAGGACGATCTTGAGCTGATAGAAAAGACAATGGCCGGCGTGCTCATGTCAGAGCTTTCCCTAAAGGGCAAAAGCCCCCTTACCGACCTTGTGCGCCGGGAGGGACGCTTCGCGCTGGAGCCCATACCCAACCTTTACTTCACCCGGGATCCCTTCGCCTCCATAGGCACAGGCGTAAGCCTTAATAAGATGTACTCCGAGACCCGCCGGCGGGAGACCATATACGCCCGCTACATATTGGGCTATCATCCGGATTTCGCCGGGCAGGTCCCCCTCTACTACACCCCGGATATGCCCTTCTGCATAGAGGGAGGCGACGTGCTGAACCTTTCGGAATCCGTCCTTGCGGTGGGTCTTTCCCAGCGCACCAGCCCCGAGGCTGTGGAGCTTCTCTCCGAAAACATGTTCAGCGACCCAGGCTGCAAAATACGCACGGTGCTTGCACTGGATATACCCGACATACGCGCCTTCATGCACCTTGATACGGTGCTCACTCAGGTGGATACCGGCAAATTCGTGATGCACCCCGGCATACGGGAAACGCTGCGCATATACGAAATAACCCCCGGCAACGGCCCCAAGGCCATAAGGGCCCGGGAGCTGACCCAGCCTCTGGAGGATATATTCAGGGAGAAGCTGGAGCTGGACAGCGTGTCCCTCATACGCTGCGGCGGCAAGGATCCCATAGCCTCTGAGAGGGAGCAGTGGAACGACGCTTCCAACACTCTCTGCATTTCCCCCGGCGTGGTAGCGGCCTACGACCGCAACATCATAACCAACAAAATACTGAGAGACAACGGCGTTACCGTGCTGGAAATGCCCAGCTCGGAGCTTTCCCGGGGGCGGGGCGGCCCCAGGTGCATGAGTATGCCCCTCTGGCGCGATTAAAAAGAAATCATCATATAAATAAACTTAAAAGGAGGCCACAATCATGGCAGTAAACCTTCGCGGCAAAAGCTACCTCAAGCTATTGGACTTCACCCCTGCTGAAATACGCTATCTTCTGGACCTTTCAAAGGACTTCAAGAGCATGAAGCGATCCGGGGTGCCTCATAAGTACCTTGACGGCAAAAACATAGTGCTGCTCTTTGAAAAGACCTCCACCCGCACCCGCTGCTCCTTTGAGGTTGCCGGGCGCGATCTCGGAATGGGCGTGACCTACCTCGACCCCGGCTCCTCCCAGATGGGCAAAAAGGAGAGCATACCCGACACGGCGCGGGTGCTGGGCAGAATGTACGACGGCATAGAGTACCGGGGCTACAGCCAGCAGCTTGTCGAGGAGCTTGCCAAATACTCCGGAGTTCCTGTATGGAACGGCCTGACGGATCAGTTCCACCCCACCCAGATGCTTGCGGACCTGCTCACCATCGAGGAAAAGCTGGGCCGCCTCAATGGCATAAACTTCACCTACATGGGAGACGCCCGCAACAACATGGGCAATTCCCTCATGGTGGCCTGCGCCAAGATGGGCCTTAACTTCACCGCCTGTGCGCCAAAGGCGCTGTTCCCCGCCCAGGAGCTGGTGGATACCTGCCGTGCCATCGCGGCGGAAAACGGCTGCACCGTCACCCTCACCGAGGACGTAAAGGAGGGCACTGCCGGCGCCGACGTCATCTACACCGATATATGGGTATCCATGGGCGAGCCCGACGAGGTATGGGCGGAGCGCATAAAGCTGCTCACCCCCTATCAGGTGAACGCCGCCGCCATGAGGAACGCCAAGGACACCGCCATATTCATGCACTGCCTCCCCTCCTTCCACGATACCCGCACCACCATAGGGGCGGATATAGCCAAGAAGTTCGGCATACCCGAGATGGAGGTCACGGACGAGGTGTTCGAGGGCAGGCAGAGCGTGGTGTTTGACGAGGCGGAAAACCGCATGCACACCATAAAGGCTGTAATGTATGCCACTCTCTGCTGATGAGGAGGAAACCACATGTCCTTTGAAATGCCCCGGTACAAGGCCCCGGATTTCGGCCTTGATATATTCAGAAACGCCCCCGACGCTGCCATGGCCCCTGCGGAGCGGGACGGCATAGTGCCGGAGGGCTACCACAGCACCTCCATGTTCCCGGAATACTTCAAGATAAAGGGACGCTGGCTGCTGGCCGAGGAGAGCCGCATGGACTCCTGCGTGGTATACCGGCCTGAGTCAAACCGCCTGGACGTGGTGGAGGCCCGCAACATCAAGGCAGGCGACCTCGTGCTGCTGGGTCGCACGGAAAGCGGCAGGGACGGCATATTCGTACACGCCAACGGCTTCGCGGGCGGTGAGGACGCCTTGGAGGACGCCTTTGTGTTCCGTCAGGGCCGCAGCCGCGAAACCTCATATTCGAGGGATTACGACCAGCTCACCGAGCTTTTGAAATACGAAAAGCAGCACGGCAAGGTGGTATGGGTGATGGGCCCCGCCTTCGCTTTCGACCGTGACGCCCGGCGGGCCATGCAGGCCATAGTGGAAAACGGCTACGTTCACGGCCTCATGGCGGGCAACGCCCTGGCTACCCACGACCTTGAGGGGGCTTACCTGCACACCGCCCTCGGTCAGGACATATACACCCAGAAATCCATGCCAAACGGCCACTACAACCATCTGGACATGCTTAACCTGGTGCGCCGCTCCGGCTCCATACCCGCATTTGTGGAGGAGTATAAGCTGGACAATGGCATAATGGTGAGCTGCGTAAGGAATAACGTCCCCTTCGTGCTGGCAGGCTCCATTCGCGACGACGGCCCCCTTCCCGAGGTGATAGGCGACGTATATCAGGCCGCCAACGCAATGCGGGACATGGTGCGGGACGCCACCACCGTCATATGCCTTGCCACCATGCTGCACACCATCGCCACCGGCAACATGACCCCCTCATTCCGGGTACAGAAGGACGGCAGCATACGCCCCGTGTACTTCTACGCCGTTGACTCTGACGAGTTCGTGGTGAATAAGCTTCTGGACCGTGGCAGCCTCAGCGCAACCACCATCGTGGCCAACGTACACGATTTCATCACCCGATTAGCCCGCGGCCTCGGGGTGATGTGATACGCGCTTGAATTTTGCGTACACATAAATAACCGATCCTCCGTATGCCATCAGCCATACGGAGGATCTTTATCGTTTTAATGTGAAAAAATCGCCTGATTTCAAATAAAGGCTGTGCAGATGCGCGTTATTTCCAGCGCTTCAGCCGGGAAAGATATGAATCGAATTGAATGCGCCTGTCCTCCTCCTGCAAATTGTCCGGGTTGGGCATATTGGCGACGAGGTAATCGAGCAGAGCCTCCTTCGATTTATACGCGAATTGGCCCTCCGCATAGCACCATTTGCAATAATCCTCGTTGAAGTCGCCATCGGGCTCTTTGCTGATAACAGAATCCTCAAGGGGCATACCGCAGCATTGGCAGATCAGCTTTCGCGGAGAGCCCAGGAGAGTGTTGATCGATACGTCGAACAGCTTGGACAGCAGCTTTAACGTCTCGGTATTCGGTACGGTCTCTCCATTTTCCCAGCGCGATACGGCCTGGCGTGTAACGCATATCCTTTCTGCAAGTTCGTCTTGAGATAATCCTCTGTTTGTTCGCAGTTCAAAAATTATATTTTTTGTTTCCATGCAGATCGCCTCCTTCACCCTCATTTTATCAGCATATGCCCAATTCGCCAAGCAACCCGCTGTTGCTGTCGGCAGCCGCTGATTTGCCGCGCGCTTTTATATCCGCCCTTTTATTACGCCCCAAAGCCGAAGGTGTTTATCAGCAGCAGCCACGCAAGGCCGTAATAGGCCACCACGGCTGTAAGGTCGTTCAGAGTTGTTATCAGCGGGCCGGAAGCCACGGCGGGATCCACACCCAGTTTTTTGAAGAGCAGAGGCACGCAGGTCCCCACTATGCTGGATACCGCCATGGCCAGCAGCAGTGCCACGCCTATGCAGCCTGATATGCCAAAGGCGAAGGCCGCCGTCTTGGCCTTGACGAGCATTATGTAAAGCCCTACCACGCCGCATGATGCCGCCCCGAGTATCAGTCCGTTTAACAGGCCTATACGGCCCTCCTTGCACACCAGCTCCAGCTTCTGCCTGCCGGTCAGCGTTTCATCCATAAGTACGCGGATAGTAACCGCAAGGGACTGAGTGCCTACGTTGCCCGCCATGTCCAGTATGAGGGACTGGAAGCTGACTATTATGGTAAGCTGCGCCATTATGCCCTCAAACAGGCCTACCACACCGGATACCACCATGCCCAGCACCATCAATATGAGTAGCCAGGGCAGACGCTTCCTTATGCTCTGTATCGTAGGCTCGTTCAGGTCCTCCTCGGCTGTCAAGCCGCCCAGCTTTGCATAATCGTCGCCCAGCTCTTCATCTACTACCTGAACGATGCTCTGGGAGGTGACTACGCCCAGCAGCTTGTTGTCGCTGCTAAGCACTGGTATGGAGTCCTCGGAATAGTCCTTTATGCGCTCCAGGCAATCCTCTATCTGCTCCCTTGCGTAAAGGTAAGGGTAGGACGTAGCTATGATATCCTCAAGGTTGCTGTTTTCCCGGGAAATAATCAGGTCCTTCAGATCTATGGCCCCGTAATACGCGTCCTTTTCGGTAACGTATATGGTCGAGATGTTGTCGTTTTCAGCCGCCTGGCTGATAAGGTCCGCCATGGCGCCCTTTATGGTGCTGCCGCGCTGTATGACGATATAGTTGGTGGTCATTATGCTGCCCACCTCGTCCTCGTCGAATGCGTCCACCATAGCTATGTCACGGCGGCTGCCCTCATCCATAAGGTCTATGAGCATCTCGCGCTGCTCACGCGGCATTTCCCTGAGGCAGGCTATCGCCTTGTCAGGATCCATGCAGGAAAGTATGTCCACCTTCTTGCGGATGTTCAGCTCGTCTATGTAAACATAGGGATGGTCGACGAATTCAAACACGCCGGAAAGCTCGTCGCTGTCCAATATGCCGTAAAGCTTCTTGCGCTCGGCCGGGGTAAGCTCCTCCAGCACCTCTGCTATATCCCTCTGATGGTAGTCCGAAAGCCTGTCCTTCAGTGCGCGGGGAGAGATGCCGCTTCTTATTATCTTTGCCAGCTCCTCCGAATAGTTGCGGAGTACCGGCTGTTCTTCCGGTAAATTTCTGATGCTGTCCATTATCCACACCTCCGATTTTATTCAAGCGAAAACACGGCGCACGCAAAAAGCGCTCGCCAAGGGACAATATTAGTCTGCTGTTGCTTAAAGAAGTATGGCTAAGGCTTAATGATTATGTGATATGCTTATGCCGCTATATGCCGCGGGTGCGAGCCATGAACCGGCACAAGTGAACGCCTTCAGCCGAAGCCTGTTTTCCCGTGCAACTGCAACTGTCGTCCATGAGCTCACCTCCGTTTAATAGCATTCTTAGATGGATTATAGCATAGCGGGCCTTCCCGCGCAAATAAAAAAGCGGGAAGGCCC